>ERZ842401.3969-NODE-3969-length-17740-cov-5.817586_pt1 | contig 17740 bp, 8 predicted proteins | sample MGYA00521270_ERZ842401 | MGnify/ENA primary metagenome ERZ842401 (study PRJEB31892, sample SAMEA3878208) | bioreactor metagenome | biome: Moose rumen | place: Sweden | collected 2011-10 | study: EMG produced TPA metagenomics assembly of the PRJEB12797 data set...
GTTTGTTCCAGCTAGGATGCGGGCAGACTCCGCGAAATAGATGGCGGTATAAAAGTGCCCCCTAACGCATAGGAAGTGAGTAATCTAAAAAAGGTCGATATTGCAAAGTCTTAGGGCTTCAATGAATAGAATCAACTTTGGGTGACAATTTATAATGGCTATTAGCTGTATATTTGTGTGGATTATATCGTTTTGATATATATACTTATTCTATACAAATAGCAAAAAAACTATATTAAAAGGGAAGGAGCAACCATGTTTAACAAAAAGAGGGGAACAAAGCGCGTCTTGGCGATAATCATGTCGCTGGTCGTGCTCGAACCGGCAGTTTTGTCTGGGCTATCAACCGTCTCATATGCCGAACAGATATCGGAAAAAGGCGATGATAGTTCTGAACTTGATTCAAACGAAGCATCTTCGGATAAAAACGGCGATGATTCCAATGACTCAAAATCAAATTCTTCTGCTACGGGGGCAAACGAAGAAGATGATGACGAATCCTCTGCCAGCAATAATGCTGCAAAGGCATCATCAATCGATGAAGATGATGATTCATCATCCACAAAATTAGATTCTGCAACAGCGGATGCTACTGATGATGAAGAAACAGATTCAAGTAAGGACGAGTCGGATTCTGCTTCAAGCGCATCAACAGAAGATGCTTCAGACGCTGCTTCAAGTGCTTCTACAGAAGCGGCCGATGGTGAAAACAAGAGTAAATCTAAAAGTAGAGTTCTTGGAGCAAAAAAGACTACATCTCCTATGTCAGATCAGGGAGATGACGGCTACGAGAATTTTACAAGCGATACTAAGGTGGCTGATTTTGTCTTTGGAACGAATGGAAATCTTTCATCAGATGATAAGTATGATGAAGATAAGGGTTATGGTTTTAGTGACGTAGACTTTAATACTGATGCTACCGGATGGTCTAGCGGGGTATATTACGAAAGAGTCGCAAATGTTACAAAGCAAAGTGCAGATTATGTTTCTGATTCTGAGGATTATCTTGAGATCAAATCAAAGGTATGGACAGAGACAGAGAGTACAGGCTATGGTGTGTATACTTATGAGAATACATCAACTCTTGATGTAGACTTATACAATGCAGACTATAAGGTTCAGGTAACACTTGTAAATCCAACTGATTCGTCATATTCGGCTTATATTGAAGCTGAGGATATAGGGCAGGTAAGTGGTATAAGCCTATCGGCAGGAGAAGAGACAACTTCGACTTTTGAAGTCAGTCTAATAGATGGAACATTAAATCTTAAGTTTCTTTCGGAAAGCTCTGCAACATCAATAGATGATGCTAGTCTTTCATCTGTCTATGTTAAGGAAGTTACTATTACCAGACTTTCTACCAATTACAATTCATCAAAACCGGTATTGTATCTTGCATCTGATTCTACAGTTCAGACATATGATTCTTATTACTATCCTCAGACAGGATGGGGACAGACCTTTTATAACTGGTTTGGTGATCTTGTAGAGGAAAGAGAAGCTGACAATTCCTCTTTTTCACAAGCGCAGGTTTATGAATCTGAGAATGTTATTGTGGAGAACAGATCCATAGGTGGACGTTCCAGCAAGTCCTATGTTGAAGAGGGCAAGCTTGAAGATATTCTTGAAGATATCGGAGTGGGCGACTACCTCTTTATCCAGTGGGGACATAATGATGCTACAGCTACACGTCCTAACAGATATGTGTCAACATCTGATTTTTCGAAATGGATAATGATGTATGTGAAAGGTGCCTATCAAAGAGGTGCAACACCCATTCTCGTAACTCCTGTATCAAGATATAGCTATTCCTATGATTCTGACGGTAATCTTAGCTGGAATTCGGATTTTGACAGATATCGCCAGGTTATGATATCTCTGGCAAAAGAATATGATATTCCGATAATTGACCTTACGAGTCGTTCGGGAGATATCTGTGAGAGTTTCGGAGTAGAAGGTGCAAAAGCTCTTTTCCTTACAGGTGTAGAAGCCGGAGATTATACAGAGGGTGCATACACGGGTGGTTCATCGGATGCTACGCATCTTCAGTGGTATGGTGCTTATAAATTCTCCGGAGCAGTAGCACAGGGAATCGTTGATTATGCTAATAATACAGATAACGAGTACAAGCTTGTAGATACTTGTAATGATCAGCTAGATGCGCTTGCAGAGCTTGTAAAGATTGATTCGGCTACAGAATCTCCTTCCAAGGTTACGAATCTTGCAGTTACAAGTAAAGGATCTACAAGTGTATCGCTATCATGGGATAGCGCCGAAGGAGCAGAGCTTTATTATATCTACAGAGCTAAGCTTTCAGATGGCGAGAGCGTGAGTGATGTAGATTTTACAGATGCTGTCAAGTATTCTGTTTCGTCCAAGACTTCATATACCGATTCAAGCTGTGAAGCAGGAAGCACATATGTATATGCAATAGCGGCTTATAACAGCTATGGTCTTGGTGAATTGTCAGACCTTGTTGAAGCAACAACCAAAACAGCCGGATACAAATTTGATTTTAATTATAATACATCACCTACAATGGACGGCTTTATTGGGGTTACTCAAACTCAAAGCTATGATTCAGAGCTTGGATATGGATGGATTAAGACTCCTGGTAACGGACGCTACAGAAGCGGTAATGGCAAGGATGATTCATCTGATATGGCGGATGATTTCTGTCTTGGTGAAGGTGAATTTGCTATAGATCTTCCGAACGGAAGTTACGAGGTGACTATTTATGCAGGTGATCTACTTGCAGGTACCAGCACAATTAAGTGTTCATATACAGCCGAAGGCGTATCTATAGGTTCAATTGCCTGCAGACAGTCGATTGGATCTTGCACTGCTACAGTTAATGTGACGGATGGTCAGCTCAATATAGTTGTAGGCGGAACCAATAAATATATTAATGGACTTACAGTGACAAGTCTTCTTACAGCTCCGGGGAATTTGTCTATTACAGAGCTTTCATTTAGCGATACTACAGCATCATTTCTTTTTTCATTCAATACTGTAGAAGAAGCAGAGAGCTATTCTGTATATCAGAAGACAAGTTCTGATTCCGGTTATAGTGTTGTAAAGACATATACAGCAGAAGAACTTGTAAGCAAAGATCTTGACTGCAGAGCTATGATTGCAGATCTTGGTGAAACCTATTCGTATTATATGACTTGTACTACAGCTGATGGTACAGAATCTCCTTCAAGTAATGTTGTTACAAAGGAGATGATAGATCCATCGGTAGAAGTTCCTGCTGCTGTTAAGAATGTTAAGTGCATAAGCCCAAGTGAAGATGCATCTGAGCTTCAGAACTATATATCTCTTTCATGGGATGCAAATGATACATCTGATAAGGTTATTAAGTATGTAATCTATAGAAGCGAGAAGGCTGAAAGCGCAAAAGGCTTTAAGGAATTTACCAAAATAGGTACGACAAGCAAGACTACTTTTACAGATAAGGATGATGTTGCTACCAATATCCACTATTATTATAAGGTTGCAGCAATGAATGCAGGTGGTATAGGTGAGCTTTCTGATGTATGCATTACGCCTATTGTCGGAACTTTAGTTGCCGGCGGACTTGAGACGTATTCAAGCAGACAGCTTGTAGCTATTGACCTGTCCGGAAGTTCGGGCGCAGAAACGTATATATCTGCTACGGATTCTGATGGAAATGAGCTAACTAAAGGCGTATACCTTAGCTGGAGAGCATACGAAGAGGATTTTGACGATAACAATAATCTTACAACTAAATTTAGCGTCTATCGTGGTGACAAACAAATCGCTAATAATCTGAGTACAACCAACTGCGTTGATGAAGAAGGCACAGCTTCAAGTGTCTATAGAATTGTTGGCTCTAATGATACTTTGCTAGGATTTTACTCGGTTTCAACAAAAGTTTGGACGAATAAATATATTGAGTTTTCATTAAATAAACCGGACGATCAGACTATGCCTGATGGCTCTACCTGCACATATACAGCTAATGATATGTCTGTAGGTGATCTTGATGGTAATGGCGATCTTGAGCTTATCGTTAAGTGGTATCCAAGTAATGCCAGAGATAATTCAGGATCCGGATACACTGGAACCACATTCCTTGATGCTTATAATGTGAACTTTGCAACCGGCGAGTGTGAACTTATGTGGAGAATAGACATGGGTATCAACATCCGCTCTGGTGCGCACTATACTCAGTTCCAGGTATGGGACTATGATGCAGATGGCAAAGCTGAAATTGCTGTTAAGACTGCAGACGGAACTACAACATATGACTCTAATCTGGAAGAAACAGGATATGTTGGAGCATGTTCGATGGCTGATCTTAGAACATCAAGCATATCTTCGGACAATGATTATCGGAACTCATCAGGATATGTTCTCGACGGACCTGAATATTTTACGATGTTCAATGGAGAAGACGGAACTATAATTGACACCGTAGAATATACGCCGCAAAGAGGAACTGTATCTGCATGGGGAGATTCATATGGTAACAGAGTAGACAGATTCCTTTCATGTACAGCTTATCTTAACGGAACAACACCATTTGCAGTATTCTGCCGTGGATATTATACAAGAACCTGTCTTACAGCATATTATCTTTCTACAGCAGATGATGGAACACAGTCTATCGGTACATATTGGACATTTGATACAAATGATGCCGGTTCACAGTATGAAGGTCAGGGCAACCACGCTGTTATGGTGGCTGATGTAGATGATGATGGCAAGGACGAAATAATCTATGGTTCACTTACTATAGATAATGACGGAAGTGTTCTCTATTCAACAGGTCTTGGACATGGTGATGCAGAGCATGTGGGTGATTTTGTAGAGTCTAATGAAGGTCTTGAAATAATGGATGTACATGAGCATGATGATGCAACATATCATGTTGAAGTTCATGATGCGCAGACGGGTGAGATTCTCACAGGATATTATACCGGTAAGGATACAGGACGTGGTATGGCAGCAGATGTAGATCCTACTTCGCAAGGAGCTGAGTATTGGTCAATTGCTGATCCTAGCTATTCATCCAATGATGAGCCTTCCTGGGACTCAAGAAATGCAAGCGTGTATTCCGGTGAATCAGGTATTTATAATTCATCTGATGCTGACGGTTCGAGCCTTATAGCCTTGTCTGACGGAAGTACACCTGCAGTTAACTTCTTATTATACTGGGACGGAGATCTCCTTGCAGAAATGCAGGATCATACCTTTAATACATCAGCATATGTTCCACTGACAACTACCATAGAAAAATGGGATTATGAAAATGAAACATCCTATACTCTCTTTGAGTCGTCAGAAATTCTTACATCAAACGGAACAAAGGGTAATCTTGGACTTGTAGGAGATATACTTGGTGACTGGAGAGATGAGATCATAGCAAGATGTGCTGATGACGCATCTAAGATCAGAATCTATTCTACAACTATAACAACAGATTATGTGATTCCATGCTCGCTTACAGATCTTCAGTATAGAGAAGCAATTGCATGGCAGAATGTTGGTTACAACCAGCCTGCACATACAAGCTATCTTATATCTAAAGGACTTATTACATCACAGCTTTCTGAAGGCGATGTGACGTCAGATAGTATTGAGGTTCTATATACAAAGGCTTGTGATGGAACAACTTATGGACATGATGTTGATGGATATAGCGTTTATAGGGCAGAAGTTACAACAGATTCTGACGGAAATGAAACTATAGGCGAGTATACCAAGATAGCCACAATTGATTCAGATGATATGGTTAAGGCATCTTCAAATGGATCTACAAGCACTTTAGATTCGTCTTCATCTGACCCGGTATATCTAAAGTTTGATTTTGGAAACGGAAATGTTGAAGATGGATATACCAAGGTATTGGCAGATACTGCTTATAGTTCTGAAACAGGCTATGGATTCAGTCAAGAAACTATAAATAAAAACATATTGAGTAATAAGAAATATTCATCATGGGATGATAAAGATAATAAAGATCTTTTGAATGATTCCGTTTTAGCTTGGGAAACGAATGGAAGTGCTGAATTTGATGTGGATCTTCCTAATGGAACATATGAAGTGACTTTTATAGTTGCAAATGGAAGCGGAGCATATTATCAGTCTATTTCTTATGAAGGAGATGTAGTATCCACAAATAATAATTTCCGACATGGAAAAAGTGATATTACTGTTGATTCTATTACAGCTACAGTCAAAGTTACAGATGGTACACTTAACATTGTTGCAACTGTTTCAAAAACTGGTTACGCGGCTCTGTTTTTTACAGGAATAGAGATTAAGGATACAGAGTATGATGAGTGGCTTTCTAATAAAGAACAGACTTCATCACAAGAAGATGATAATTCAGAGCAATACTATGTATATGTTGACGAAGATGTAGAAGCAGGAAGAAGCTACTCATATAAGATTGCAGCTATTGTAGATGAGAAGGATTCATACAATTCAAGAGCTATAACAATTACAAGTGGAATTGATGTATCTACTGTTATAGATACAAATATTTCTTTTGATATACCAAGTTCTCTTACATTTGAAGACGAGGATGCACTTGAAGCTTATATCATCTCATTAAAGTCCTCTTACGCTGTAGAAGATAATAATGGTAACGAGCAAAGCCTTGCAGTTAAGAGCATAGATGTATCTAAAATAGATATGTCTATGATTGGAGAGTATAAAGCAGAGGTTACACTTAAGGGCTATTCCAAAACTGTTGAGATAACAGTAAATGTTGTTGAGAATAGGGCAACAGGTTTTGCTAAGCTGGATGATATTACTGTTATTGTAGGTGGAAGCGTTACACTTCCAAAAACAGTAGAAGCAACATTCCTTGATGGTACATCAAAGAGTGTTGAAGTTATATGGGATGCGTCAAACCTTGACCTTGATACGAAGGGTGATTATATTCTGAAAGGAACAGTAGATAGTGCAGATGAAGATGTATATGTAACATTAACGGTTAAAGTTGTTGATGACTATATAGTATCTGCAGAAGATGTCTATGTTGAAGCCGTATATGGAGGAAATGTCGAAGATTACCTTCCGGACAAGGTTGTGGCAACATATTATAGCGGTGCATCTAAGGAAGTAGAAGCAACATATGATACTTCAGATGTTGATATGAATACCTGTGCTACTTACAAGATAGCTGCCAGCGTTAAGGATACAGACGTTACATTTACTCTTTATCTTGTGGTAAGATATGAAGCACTTTATTCATTTGACTTTGGTATATCTTCAAGCACTAAAGCAGATGGATGGATTACACTTACAACTAATGCCAAGGGTCAAAGCAAGACCTTTGATAGCCTGGGACTTGTTTATACAGAAGAAAAAGGCTATGGATTTACTGATGGAACAGCTACCAGTCAGGGAAGATCGGAAAGCTATGAGTATACACAAGGAGTTATTCCGCAGAACGTATATACTGATTTCATACTTCCTGATGGTCAGACATTTGTTGTTGATGTAGAAAATGGCAATTATGAAGTGGATATAATATCGGGATCTGCTTATAAATCAACGGTGAAGGCTACAATTGAAGGAACAGCAGCATCTGTATCAAATGCAGCAAATTCATATACAGTTGGAACCTATACAGTTTCGGTAAGTGACGGACAGCTGACAATTGAGTTTACATCCGGAAGTACGTCAAGACTTGATGGTATAGTTATAAGAAAAGTTGCTTCAGCTTATAATACACCGGGTACTGACACATCAGATGATAGTAATTCTGATGATAATACTTCGGGTGACAATGCCGGTTCAGGAAGTACAGGCACTGATGAAAATGACAGCTCATCAGGCGAGGTCGAAGATTCCGGAAATGGCAGTGACCAAAATGATAGCAGCTTAGACACAGGATCCGAAACAGGTTCTGACAATTCAAGCTCGTCTACGGGAAGTACAAGTACTTCAACAGATACAGCTACGTCTACAAAAAGCACAAGTTCGTCAACAGGCACGAACACGACAAATGGTACTGTTACTGCTTCAAATAGTTCAGAACAAGGAACAGCAACAAATTCATCCACGTCAAATGGAAATCTTGTTGCAAACGCACAAGAAAACCAAGGCGAAGTTGCAGGCACTACAAGGACTCAGCAAACAGGCTCTTTGACATCAAATTCAAGTCAGGAAAATGATGAGTCAGATAATGGTACAAAGAGGCTTGTATCAGAAATATCTGTTAATTCTGATGAAGAGTTAGATTCTGAAGCTACTGACAACAATGAAGAAATTGTTACCAAAAACAAAGATGGGTCAGAATCTGATTTGACACAAAATAATAGCACTATAGAGGATGAGGATAGTGCAAAGAATGATAAGCCTGATAACAAGAGGACAGCAAAGGCAGCTGCAGCGGCAGCCTCTGTAATAGTTATCGCAGGACTTATCACAATAGGATTTAAATCCGGATTTCTTCTTAAGCTTTTTAAGCTCATTAGATAAATGAAGGAATTGTCCATGAATAATTAACTACTATATTCTGAGACTATAAAAACGGCAGATGGAATGACTTTATCATTTCAGCTGCCGTTTTTAATGTGCGGATACCGGAGAATGAATTTTTTTGCTGAGGTATTATATTTTCGATGCGGGAAGTTTGAGTCAACAAAATTAATGCAACTAATTCCTCGTTTTTTGGTATAATGAGATCGTGTGGTTATGCAGAAGTAAGCATTGTTTAACGAATTTAGAAAATGTATATATTGAACAAGGATGCCTTGATTTACGGATTGATGATATTGTACCTTTTTGGAAAGATACTAAAACAGGATAACTAATTTTTTGGAGGAATTAAATGACAAAAGAAGTAAAGAATAGTTTAGAGCTTGTGAAGAAAACTCTTGATGAAGCAATGATATATGGACAGGCGGGTTCCATTATTAATTTTGATTTGGAGACAATATGCCCTCCTGCAGGGATGGAAAGAGAAGGAGAAATTGCAGCATTTCTTGGAAATAAAGTATTTGAACTTCTTAAAAATGATGATTTTATCAAGGCAGGAGAAGTTCTCTATGCTCATATTGATGAACTTGATGAGCAGACTGCTGTTCTTGCCAAGAGCCTGCACAAAGATTATGTTCGCAACAAAAATATTACTCCAAAGATGAATCTGGAGTTCTCCAAAATCTATAATAAGTCTTATGTGGATTGGGTAAAGGCAAAGCAGAATAAAGATTTTACTATTTTTGCCCCATCTCTTAAGGCTGTAAGGGATGTTGAACTCAAAAAAGTCGAGCTGCTTGATGATAAAAAAGATATTTTGTATGACAATTTTATTGATCTGTATGAGCCGGGCATGACTACTAAGATGCTTGATGAGTATTTTGATAAATGTCGTGAGCGCCTTGTTCCTTTACTTAAAAGGATTCAAAACAGTAAAAAGAAAATTCGTACTGATTTTATGTTTAGAACAGTAACAGATGAAGCTCAGCAGAAGATGGCAAAATATCTTCTGGAGATTATGGGATATGATTTTAACAGAGCTACCTTTACCACAACAGAGCATCCTTTTACTACTGGAATTGGACCAAATGACGAGCGAGTAACTACTCATTATTATCCTAACATGTTCATATCCAGCATGTATTCAATTATTCATGAAGGCGGACATGCCTTATTTGATATGAATTCACCGGCAGAGCACTGGGATAGTTTTATAAACGGTGAAAAGAGCATGGGACAGCATGAGTCTGTTTCAAGATTTTATGAGAACAGGATAGGAAGATCCAAAGCCTTTATCCATCTGATATATGATAAGGTTAAAGAGATATTCCCTGAGGTTATGTCAGATGTAAGTAAGCAGGAATTATATGAGGCTGTAAACTTCGTGGAAGCGTCTCTTATAAGAACAGAGGCTGATGAATTTACTTATAATTTCCATATCATGATTCGTTATGAGCTGGAAAAAGAATTGTTGAATGGAACTGTATCCATTGAAAATTTGCCCAAGAAATGGAATGACAAGTATGAAGAGTACCTTGGAGTTCGCCCTTCAAATGATGCAGAAGGTGTGCTTCAGGATGTACACTGGGCATCGGGATTTGGATATTTCCCAACTTATGCATTGGGAAATGCATATAATGCCATGTATTATAACAGAATGAAAAATGAGATTGATATTGATAAATTGGTATCTGAAGGGCACATTGATAAGATTAACGAATGGATGAAGGAAAATGTCTGGAAGAGAGCAGATTTGCTTGATGCAGATGTATGGCTTAAAGAAATAACAGGTAGAGCCTTTGATCCGACAGACTTCCTTGATTACCTTGAAGAAAAGTTTAGCAGTTTGTATGAGTTATAATGCTACTACTACCGGTGCATATAATAACTTGAGAAATAGGACAGTCTATTGATTAAGTCTGCATCAAACATACCATCCGATGGAAACAGAGAATGTCGCAGCAGAGACGCTTTATCAAAGACTTTAATGATATGGCGTCATTCTGCGATTTTTTTGAGATATCTAGTTAGTTTTAACTAACAAGCTAAAATGCCTTTGCAGAATAGTAAAGGATTGGAATGGTCACATGGATGATCATGTATACAGGATTGATACATGGAATCCGATGATAATCTGGTAAAAAGGAGTGAAATGAAAAATGAAATTCCATATTGAAAAGAATTCAGTGCAGGAAACGTTAATGATGCCGCTTTACGGAAGGGTCTATTGCGAGGAGCATTTCCCCGACACATTTCCAAACAAGGCGGCGAAAGCGACCGCCGCAAATGTCGATTACGATTTTGACAAGGTAAAAAGCTCTGAGCTTAACATGGTGACATGGGGGCTCCGTGCCAGAATGTTGCAGGATGCGGCAAAGGACTATCTTAATAAGCACCCGAAGGCAACGATTATCAACCTCGGCTGCGGACTAGATCAATCCTTTGACCAAATAGACAACGGAACATGTCGATTTATCAACATGGATCTTCCTGATGTGATCAATGCCAGAGAACAGATAGTTTTCTGCAAAGAACGTGAGATGAACTTTGCGGGTGATCTTATGGATTTTTCATGGATGGAACGGATTTTGGACGAGCCGTACGGTGTAAATGTCAGCGATGGCGTTTATATTATCTGTGGCGGGGTTTTGATGTATTTCCACACCGAACAGATGAAAAGCTTTTTCCTTGCTCTTGCAAAAGCCTTTCCTGGCGGCGGAATATGCTTTGACGGTGAAAATCAGCGCGGTCTGGAAAAGTCAAATAAAATCGTACAAAAAACCGGCAACGGATCCAAGATACATTTCCCTATCGAGAATTCGCATGCTTTGTTCGCTTCCTGGGGCGATTGCTTTCAAAATATTACGGAGCGCCCGCTTCCGACATATTTAAGAAAAAGCCATGAGATCCCTTTCAAGTGGAAAGTAGTTCTTTCCATGGGGTTACGGCTTGGGATAGTCAAGATTATTGATGTTTCGTTTAAGGAACGGTGATGTGGTAAGTTTGAGTATTATAAAGAATTGGAGTATGTCCAATATGAAGATAAAGTTATTTAGAGTTGCTTCTGATGGTTTTTACGGAGCATGGTATCAGGCTTTTGGATAGAGCAACAAAAGGCTTATCATCATGCCTGGCGACAGTAAATAAGGAGTGACCAATGAAATTTACGGAAATGGGACTTGAAAATGGGAAAACAATGCTGCTTCTGCCGGGCACGGCCTGTACCTGGGAGATCAACTTCCACACGGTGATCGACCAACTGGCAGAGCAAGGATAGAACATTTTGAGTTTTATGTAGACACTTTATAGAACAAACTAAGCATGAATTGACTATAAGAACGCTTAATGATATATTGTAACTATAAAATAGTTGCAAGAGGGATGATCGTGCCAAAGAAATCAAAATTACTTGAAAAACTATTATCAAAACCAGCACCGACAAGTTTTACAATCAGAGAACTAGATGCACTTATGAAGCAGTGCGGTTGTGAAAAGTTCGAGGGCGGAATAGGATCGGGAATAGGTTATTATCATATTGAAACCAAACGCATCCTCCAATTTGATGGACCGCATCCAGGAAACGAACTTTACAGGTATCATGTAAGGATGGTTATAGCCTTTTTAAAGGAAGTAGGTGAGATAGGATGATTAGTTCGCTGATGGAATACAATGGATATCATGCAAAAGTAGAATTTGACCAGGAAGATCAGATTTTTATCGGTCATGTTCTTGGAATTAATGACTCTTTGAATTTTCATGGAGAATCGGTAAAAGAACTTACCCAATCAATGCATGACTGTATTGATAATTACATTGATTATTGTCAAAAGATCGGTAAAGAACCGGAGCGTGAGTTTAAAGGTTCATTCAACGTCCGCATTAAACCTGAACAGCATAAAAAGATTGCCCTATATGCTGCCAATGAAGGAATCACCATCAACCAGTTTGTATCGAGAGCAATTGATGATGAGCTGGAAATTCTCGAGGGGTAATCAAAAGGAATATTGCTCAAAGCTGGGCCTTAATTAGATGTTGAATAATCAAGCTTTTATATAAGAGAGTTGACTTTTTGATATGAGCGGAATAAGATACTTATAAGTAGACTACGCGTGTGTAAACTACGTTCAAGTAGTTAATGATGGCTTTAACATGGGAGTATGCAATGATAGGACGTTCAAATGAACTAGATATTCTAAATTCATTATATGAGAGCTCGAAATTTGAATACTTAGTTATGTATGGTAGGCGAAGAGTCGGGAAAACTACCTTATTACAGGAATTTGCTAAGGATAAAAATGCAGTTTTTTTCCCTGCACAGGAGAAAAATGATGCACTTAACCTGCAGGATTTTTCTAAAATGATACAGATGAGACTCGATGGGATGTTTATTTCATCATTTGAAGGATGGAAAGAGGCCTTTGAATACATTGATAAGAAGGTGAGCGAGAAGACTTTGATCATCATAGATGAATTTCCTTTTATTGCAGAAGAAAATCCTACTATCAAGTCTATATTGCAACATGCAATTGATCATCTCTGGAAGAAGAACAAGAATATTTTTTTGATTTTATGTGGATCTTCAGTCAGTTTTATGGAATCTGACATTATGGGAAGAAAGAGTCCATTACATGATAGACAGACTTCAAGTATGGAAGTGGTTCCATTTGATTATTATGAAAGCAGTCTTTTTTACCCATCATATACAAACGAACAGAAGCTGATAGCATACGGAATCCTCGGAGGAGTACCCAGGTATCTGGAGGCTTTTGATGACAGTGTTACAATTGAGGAAAACATATCAAAAACAATCATAAGGAAGGGGGCATATTTGAATGAAGAGCCCTCAAACTTATTAAAGGCTGAACTGCGTGATCCTAACGTATATAATAGCATTTTAAGTGCCATAGCCGGTGGGAGAAATAGGGTACAAGAAATATCTGACTATATTCACGAAGACAAAAGTAAAGTTTCGAAGTATTTGATTACTTTACAGACAATGCGTCTTGTAGAAAAAAAGGTTCCTTGCGGGGAAGGTGAAAGCAGTCGCAAAGGTATATATAAGCTTACAGACAACTTTTTCAGATTCTGGTTTAGATATGAATTTACTAATAACGCATACTATGAAATGCTTGGTGCGGATGCTGCTTCAAAGGAAATCATGGATGGAATATCTGATTACATGGGAGATGCCTTTGAAGCAATATGCATGGAATATTTTGTTAGAAAGGCAAAAAAGAGGGAATTGCCTTTTATACCATATCATATAGGAAAATGGTGGGGGAATAATGTACATATCAAAGCACAAGATGATGTGGATATACTTATGATAGATAAGACTGGCAAGAAAGGAATTTTTGTAGAGTGTAAATTTACAAATTCCAAAATGCCACACGTAGAGTATGAAGATTTAAAAACAGCAATGCTGGCATTTCCTGATATGGAAGAAAAGTATATATATTTTGTTAGTAAATCAGGGTATGAAGAGTCGGTGATCAGACATGCAGCAGAAGATGGTGCTGTATTGCTAGAGCTTAACAATCTATTTGAGTGATTGCGTTTTACATATATAAGCAGCAGACTATATTGGTCTACTGTTTATATTTTTATGCCTCGATTATATTTGATCTTCAGGATTATAAACATCATTTAAGAAATCATATCGTCCATGATTTCTGTCATGTGTGAAGGCAATAGTGTGTATACCTGCTTTTTCATTATTTTCTGGAATAAAAGGCATGCGTTTTTTCTGCTTAATGAATATTAACTGATGCTCATTGGCATGCACTACAGATAAATATGGAGGAAAATAGAACCAGTATAGATCAGTATATATGAAGAAGAGAAAAAGGTGCGCATAATCAAAAAAATGAGGTAAATTATATTGCGCATAATCAAAACAAATGATAAAAAGTGCTATAAAAACTCCGAATTGGATTTCGGACAGGAAGAGATAAATGATATCAGATGGGTACCAAACGGCTCTGATGCGATGTTAAAGGATTCTCTTGTTTCAACAATGACGGGAGGAGCGGCGACAGATACCAATCAGGGTTTATACCTTAACAGTTCCGGGCAGTTATGTATCAATGCCAGTCTCATCAAGTCAGGGATCCAAAAACGCTGCAATATCTGATGGGGCATTCGGACATAAGTATCACGATGAACGTATATACTCATCTGGGATTGGATGATGCAAAGGAAGAGATGATCAGGATGGCAGAACTTACCCGAGCCAGAGATGAAATGAAAAAGGAAGGCAAAGTTAAGCCGATTAGCCAGAAAATGTTTAGAGTTGTATAAGAGTTAAGAAGCAAGAGGCCCGCAAGGGTCTCTTTTTTCTATATAGAAGCTTCAGGGTAGCTGTTTTCTCATTTCTCGGAATATCTCAGAATCAAAAATGTGCCTTACTACTTTTTGACTACTTTTCGTCTGCCACGGCAAGATACACAGGCAGAGCCGGAAAGCTTTGAAAATACTGGAGATGTGAACGGAGGTAGGGGCATTTTACACCCCGTTTACACCTTTTGAGTTGAACTACCCGATAAATGATGAGAGCACTCTGCATGAAGCAGGGTGCTTTTTCTTAGGTTATTAGTAATTAAAGTAGCAAATAAGGTGGTAAATAAAGAGGCAAAAAGAACTATGCAGATTAAAATGTCGGTATAAATGTCGGTATATATTGAATAAATGTCGTGGGAGTAATATAATAGACTTGGAAATTTAGTTTTTGGGGAAAGGATACATTTATGAGCCAATATATAGAGTCTGAAAAGATTGAATTAAAGGCTAAATATACGGATACCATTTGCAAGGAGATAGTGGCTTTTTTGAATGCTGATGGAGGCCAGATACTTGTTGGAGTTGACGATAACGGGAATGTTGTCGGAGTTGACAAAATAGATGAAACCTTAAAAAAGATATCTGATGTGATCACCATGCAGATTGAGCCTAATCCGCAAGAAGAAATCCGTACGGAGCTGAAGTTTGATTCTGGTAAGACTATCATAGTTTTATTTATTTCCAAAGGGACAAGGAATATTTACTGTCAAAAGAAGTATGGCTTTTCATCAAATGGCTGCGTAATCAGAATAGGAACAACCTGCAAAGAAATGACATCGGAGCAGATTCGCATCCGTTATGAAAAAAACTTCTATGATGAAGAATATATGCTAAAAAAACGGGCATCACGGGCAGACCTTACATTTAGGGAATTGAAGATTTATTATGCGGAGAAGGGCTTTCATGTTGATGATTCATCTTTTGAGGCAAACTTCAATCTACGTAACAAAGAGGGCGATTATAATCTTTTAGCTGAATTACTTGCAGATAAAAACAATATACCTTTTTCATTCGTCAAGTTTAACGGCACAGATAAAGCTGCCATTTCCGAACGCAATGATTATGGGTTTGGATGTATACTGTCTGTTTATGAAAAGATAAAGGCAAGATTGTCCGCTGAAAATATCTGTATATCTGATACAACTGTAAGGCCCAGAAAGGACATGTATCTATTTGATTATGATGCGGTTAATGAGGCTGTGCTAAATGCCCTAGTACATAATGATTGGACTGTGACAGAACCGCAGATTTCTTTATTCAGTGATCGGATGGAGATATTGTCTCATGGAGGATTACCTAGTGGAATGTCAACAGAAGACTTCTACGAAGGAATAAGCCATCCAAGAAACTCAACATTGATGAGAATCTTCTTAAATATGGGACTTACGGAGCATACGGGGCATGGTGTTCCGACAATTATAAAGAAATACGGCAAAAAAGTTTTTGAAATTACAGACAATTATATTAAGTGCAGAATTCCGTATGATGAAAAAGTATTGGAGATGAGTAAGAAAAATGTCGGTACAAATGTCGGTACAAATGTCGGTATAAATAAAACGGAAAAAGCTGTACTAGGCATATTGATAAGTAATCCAGAAAAAACGGCTGAGGAGATTGCTGAAGAAGTAGGTGTGACAAAGAGAACAATAGAGCGGACGCTGGTAAGTTTAAAGAAAAAGGGGCTGATAGAGCGGATTGGATCGAATAAGAATGGAAGCTGGATTGTAATACAATAGTTATTTGCTTTTGATATTTTGTTGTGAATAAATGAGCTGTGTAAGGAGTGAAAAAAGATGGCGTTATTGAACTTTAGAGAAATTCCTCAAGCAAATGTAGGAGGTGGACTCCAAGATGAGTTCGAATTGTTTACACGAGATTTTTTTGAAACATTAGGATGGTAAACCCAAGTTCGTGTATAGCTGGAAGTTGGAGCCCACTGATCCATTACCTGCTGGCAAGAAGCCTTGTTTATCACTCGGGGAATTAGAAAAGCAGGTAGAGAAGGAGATTGATTCACCGATTTCTCCCCCCCTGGCTAAGAAAATGACTGTTCTTGAGCCGGCCCAGAGATATGTAAAGACAAAAGTTGCAGTAAGGCCAAACACAAAGCAGAATTATGGTTTTGTTTTAAACCTACTGTCTAAGGAAGATTTTTCAAATAAGATCATCTGCAAGGTAAAAACTTCTGATGCTAAGCTTTTTATGATCAAGCTTCAGGAAGATGGAAAAGGCAGCAGCACGATAAAATGTGTTAGAGGGGTCCTAAGGCCTGCATTCCAGATGGCTGTTGATGACGATATGCTGGTAAAGAATCCATTCAGTTTTAGTTTTAACGGAGTTGTGATAAATGATGCTCAGCCAAGAGAAGCTCTTGATGAAAAGCAGATGGAAAGCTTCCTAAGGTTTGTGCATGACGATTATGTTTATTGTAAATACTATGAGACGATGTACATCCTTTTTCACACGGGACTTCGAATTTCGGAGTTTTGCGGCCTTACAGATAAAGATATAGACTTTGAGAATATGGTCATTGATGTAAATAAGCAGCTCCACAGGGATTCTAATATGAATTACTCGATAAATCCCACCAAAACAAATGCTGGAACCAGGAGACTTCCGATGACAGACGATGTTGCAGATATGTTCAGAGCCATCCTACAGGATAGGGAGGTTCCAAGATTCGAAGAAGGTGTTGATGGATATAAAGGATTCCTGTTTTATGATAAAAAGGGGTTGCCGGAAGTGGCTATGCACTGGGAGCACAGAATGAAAAGCATGAAAAATAAGTACAATCAGCTTTTTAAGCTTCAGATTCCGGCTTTATCCCCTCACATTTGCAGGCATACATATTGTACCAATATGGCCAGGGCAGGCATGAGCCCTAAAACGCTGCAATATCTGATGGGGCATTCGGACATAAGTATCACGATGAACGTAT
>ERZ842401.3972-NODE-3972-length-17734-cov-17.112224_pt1 | contig 17734 bp, 8 predicted proteins | sample MGYA00521270_ERZ842401 | MGnify/ENA primary metagenome ERZ842401 (study PRJEB31892, sample SAMEA3878208) | bioreactor metagenome | biome: Moose rumen | place: Sweden | collected 2011-10 | study: EMG produced TPA metagenomics assembly of the PRJEB12797 data set...
AAGAAGAATACAATGCGGCACGAGGCTCAACGTTAAATGCACATTACACCTCGCCGATGGTAGCCCGTTCAATGTATGAGGCACTCGGAAGAATGGGTTTTGCAAAGGGTAATATTCTAGAACCGTCATGCGGAACGGGAAACTTTTTCGGTGTGCTTCCTGAAAGCATGAATCAATCCAAACTTTACGGGGTAGAACTGGACAGCATAACGGGACGAATAGCCAGACAGCTTTATCAGAAAGCGGACATAACGATAGACGGGTATGAACGAGCGAAATATCCCGATAATTTTTTCGACGTGGCAATCGGAAATGTACCGTTTGGAGGTTACAGCGTAGTTGACGGAGAACACAAATATAATCAGGAAAATTTCAGAATACATGATTACTTTTTCGCCAAAACTTTGGATAAAGTAAGGCCGGGCGGAGTAGTAGCGTTCATAACGTCAAAGGGAACGCTCGATAAAGTAAATCCATCAGTTCGTAATTATCTTGCACAACGTGCAGAACTTTTAGGAGCTGTGAGACTTCCGAATAATACCTTTAAGAGCAACGCCGGAACAGAAGTAACAGCAGATATTATTTTCCTTCAGAAGCGCGAGAAATTAGTAGATGACATACAAGCAGACTGGATTTATACCCGTGAAAATGAGGACGGAATCCGAGTAAATAATTATTTTGCCCAGCACCCTGAAATGATTTTAGGGAAGATGGTGCATGACAGCCGTCTTTATGGTAACGAGAACGAAACGACCTGTGAACCGATTGAAGGAGCAGATTTACAGGAACAATTAAATGAAGCACTCGGAAAAATACGAGGCCGAATCGAAGAACGGGAAATCCAGACGCAGGAAAATACGCGAGAGACCATTCCAGCCGATCCGAGTGTTCGTAATTTCAGTTATACGCTTGTGGACGGAGAATTATATTATCGAGAAAATTCCCAGATGTACAAACCTGACTTGCCGCAATCAGCTATTAACCGAGCAAAAGGTATGGTAAAAGTTAGGGACGCTTGCCGAGCCGTAATCAATGCTCAAATGGACGGTTGCAGTGATGAGACGCTCTCAGAACTTCAGGGGAAATTAAATCGTGAATATGATAGCTTCAGCCGTAGGTTCGGTAGGATAAATGACCCACAGAACGCCAGAGCCTTTGACGAGGACAGCTCATATTATTTAATCTGCGGACTTGAAAATATAGACGCGCATCATAACTTTTTAGGGAAGTCGGACATGTTCACGAAACGAACAATCCAGCAGGACATAGTTCCGACTTCAGTAGAAACAGCACAGGAAGCCCTTTTATTATCTATGTCAGAAAAGGCACGTGTAGATATGGACTACATGAGTTCATTGACTGGCAAGACAGAGGAAGAATTATTTTCCGAGTTGAAGGGCGAAATCTTCAAAGTGCCAAGTCAAACCCCAGTAGGGGGAACGGAGAGACGAGCTGAATATCAGACGGCAGATGAATATTTATCCGGCAATGTGCGCCAAAAATTGATGACGGCAAAACTCTTTTCAGAGGACAATCTCGAATATCAAGAGAATGTGAAAGCTCTCGAAGCGGCCCAGCCCGAACCGTTAAAGGCGACGGAAATTGACGTGAGATTAGGCTCAACGTGGGTACCGCCGCAGTATATAGAGCAGTTCACTCACGAATTATTACAAACGCCGGTTTATGCGCGAAGCAAAATCAGCGTGAGTTATTCCGAGCAGACTTCAGCATGGAATATTTCAGGTAAGAGGCTTGACGTTGGAAATGTACTTGCAAATACGACCTACGGCACGAAAGATATAAATGCGTACAGCATAATCGAGGAAACCTTGAATCTGAAAACGGTAAAAATATTTCAGACGGTCAAGGATTCCGACGGCAAAGAACGGCGAGTAATTGACAGCGAGGCGACAACGTTAGCTCAGCAGAAACAGGAAGAAATCAAAAATAAATTCAAGAGCTGGATATTTGAAGACCCTGAACGGCGAGAAGCACTCGTAAATATTTATAACGAAAGATTTAATTCAACGAGAGCGCGAGAATACGACGGAAGCCATTTGAATTTTGGAGGAATAAATCCAGACATAAACTTACGTCCTCACCAGAGAGACGCAATAGCCCGAATTTTGTACGGCGGCAATACACTTTTAGCGCATGAAGTCGGGGCAGGCAAGACTTATGAAATGGTAGCGGCGGCAATGGAATCGAAAAGAATCGGATTGTCGCATAAAAGCCTTTTTGTAGTCCCGAACCATTTAACCGAGCAAATGGCAACGGAGACGTTGAGACTTTATCCGGGAGCGAACGTACTTGTAGCAACGAAACGAGATTTTGAGACGAAGAACCGCAAGAAATTCTGTGCGAAGATAGCGACAGGCGATTACGACGTAATAATAATCGGTCATTCACAGTTTGAAAAAATCCCGTTATCAAGTGAACGACAGGCGAGATTTATTGACCAGCAGATTCAGGAAATCATAGACGGCATAGAAGAATTAAAAAGTGAACAGGGAGCGCATTGGAGCGTCAAGCAAATGGAGGCCAGCAAACGAAATCTTGAGGCGAAACTCGAAAGATTGCAGGCTTCACACAAGAAAGATGACGTGATAACGTTCGAGGAATTAGGAGTCGACCGATTATTTGTAGATGAAGCTCACAACTACAAAAATCTGTATTTGTACACGAAAATGCAGAACGTGGCAGGAATATCGCAGACGGAAGCGCAAAAATCGTCAGACATGTTCATGAAGTGCCGTTATATGGACGAACTGACAGGCGGCAAGGGAATAATATTTGCGACAGGAACGCCAGTAAGCAACTCAATGACGGAACTTTACACGATGCAACGCTATCTTCAGCTTGGAAAATTACAGTCAATGGGACTTCAAAATTTTGACGCATGGGCTTCAACATTCGGGGAGACGACGACGGCACTTGAATTAGCACCCGAAGGAACAGGATTTAGGGCGAAAACGAGATTTTCAAGATTTTTCAATTTGCCTGAACTGATGAAAGTGTTTAAGGACGTAGCGGACATTAAGACTGCGGATATGCTTAATTTGCCGCGACCGAAAGCAAATTTTCACGTAGTATCAGTGAAGCCGACAGAGGAGCAAAGGCAGCTTGTAGCAGGACTATCCGAGAGAGCAAGCCGAGTGCATAATCGACAGGTTGAGCCGACAGAAGATAATATGCTGAAAATTACATCAGACGGTCGAAAAATCGGACTTGACCAGAGACTGATAAATCCGCTGTTGCCAGATGATCCGGGCAGTAAAGTAAACACGTGCGTAAAAAATGTGTTCCAGATATGGCAAGACACGCAAGAAGACAGGTCAACGCAGTTAATATTCTGCGATTTCTCAACGCCGGGTAAGGATAAGGGATTTAATGTTTATGACGACATCAAGCAAAAACTGATAGCGAGCGGAGTGCCAGAAAGTGAAATTGCCTTTATTCACGACGCAGACACGGAAAAGAAAAAAGATGAATTATTCGCCAAAGTCCGAAGCGGCGAAGTTCGTGTTCTTATGGGGTCAACGCAAAAAATGGGAGCAGGGACGAATGTACAGGACAGACTGATAGCCCTTCACGATTTAGATTGCCCGTGGCGACCTGCTGACCTAGAACAACGGGCAGGAAGAATAATCCGGCAAGGCAACCAAAATCCCGAAGTAAATATTTATCGCTACGTAACGGAAAGCACATTCGACGCATATCTTTATCAGACGGTAGAGAATAAGCAAAAATTTATAAGTCAGGTAATGACGAGCCGGACACCGTTGCGAAGTTGTGAGGACGTAGATGAATCCGTTTTGAGTTATGCGGAAGTCAAAGCCCTTTGTATCGGAGACAGCCGAATCAAGGAGAAAATGGAACTCGATATAGACGTGAATAAATTGAAAGTTCTCGAAGCGAGTTTCAAAGACCAGCGTTATGCGTTGCAGGACAAACTCCGAAAATCATTGCCAGCGTCAATATCAGCAACAGAACATAAAATCGAACTTTTAGAGCAGGACGTGGCGACTTCCGAGAGAACGAAGGGCGCAGATTTTCAAATGACGGTAATGGGTCATAAGTTCGGATTGGACGGAGACGGCAAACCGCAAAAGCAGGAAGCAGGGGAAGCCCTTTTAGCGGCGGCTCAGACTTTCGGCAATAATCAGGGGACAATCGGAGAATATCGAGGCTTTAAGATGAGTTTCTACACGGATCAGGCGTTCGGAAAAGTCTATTTGAACCTTCAAGGAGCGACGACGCATAACGTAGAATTGGGAACGAGCGTACTTGGAAATCTGACGAGAATAGAGAACGCGATAAATGGAATCCCTCAAAGGCTTGAAGAAGTACGAGGGCAATTAGCCAATTATCAGAGTCAGGTAAAGGCGACGGAGGAAGAATTACAAAAGGAGTTTCCTTATGCAGAAGAATTAAAGGAAAAATCCGCACGGCTTGCCCAGTTAAATACAGAACTGACAATGCAAGAACGTCAGTCTCCCGTACAAGGAACACTGCAACCAGCTCCCGATGAGCCAGAAGTTGAAATATCAGAAGAACCGCCAAAACTTGAAAATCCGTTTGAAGTGAGAGCAAATCCCGAAATTGCTGAAGCAGTTAATTTTAGGGGAGTGCCGGAGCAAAACGACAAAATTCATTTCGGCATTCCAGAAACAAAATCACCGTTATCGGAGCAGACGATTCGAGATATGAAACTGGTAGACGACCCTGTGATTTATATGAAGCCCCGAACGGACGGCCAGCAGTACAAGGGGGAAATTCTGCACGTGGATAAGGAACAAGGCTACTGCGTTCAATTAAGTGGAAAACACAGCCTTTTTGTCCACAGCCTTGAAAAGTTAGAACGAGTGCCGGAAGTCGGAGAAAATCTCAAACTTTCGTATCCACATGATGAAGGCCACAAGGCGACAATCACAGTTCAGGAAGCACAAACACGCACAAGATGCCGTAAATAGTTTAAGGAGGAAAATATGCCAGACAATAATGAAGTTTTTAGCTTAACGCATGAGGAACACCGCCGAATATTCGAGGCACTGAAAGCGCAACACATTGAAGGTCGGCGAGCGTCGAGGAAACCGCAGGCAATAATTTTATTGGGACAGCCGGGAAGTATAAAGAATGGCCTCATGGCTTCAATAACTCAAAATTTGCCTGACAAAAATTTTGTAATGATAGATGATGAACAACTCAAGCGACAGCACCCTAAATATGAGCAGTCAGCAATGGAAAATGACAGTTTAGTTTTAGGGCAGATAACGGCGGACGCACAGGGCTGGAAAAAATCGTTGATTCAGACAGCAATGAAAGGTCAGCAAAATTTAGTTATCAGGGATTCGCATTGTGAAGCCGGAACAGTAAGTGAAACCTTGAAACGTTTGCGTGAAAATGGCTACACGAGCAGTATTTATGTTGTATCGGCACATGAACGAGAAAGTATTTTATCTCTGTACCAGAAACATGAAGGTGAAATCGCCACGCAGGGATATTCAGAGAGGCCGCAAATTTCGGAGCATGATAAATCTTACGAAGCTCTGCCGGAAGCAGTACGAAAAATTGAACGTGAAAAATCTGCTGATGAAATTACCATTTCCGACATGCAGGGACAAATTTTTTATCGTAACGGATTAAAAAATAATGAGTGGACGCGAACGCCAGAAGCGGCAAAAACTCTTGAAGAAACTCGCAATCGTGCATGTACACATGAAGAAATATCAAAATATCAAGAGGACTGGAACGCAGTAATTAACAAAATGACCGAGCGCGGAGCTTCTAAGCAGGAATTAGAGGAAGTTTCACAAGTCCGTAACCGTTGCTTGAAAAATCTCAAAACCATATCGCAGGAGAAAATCGCAGAATTGAACAAAGTCGAAGAAAACGAAATTGAGGCGGCAGTCTCGTTACTGAAAAATCCGCGTTCACTGGATAATTCCTCATTTCGAGGCTATGAAGCGTCAGCCCAGCAGAACGATACGCTTGACGTTTTAGACCAAATCAAGAAGAACGTACAGGAGAGCAAGACTGCGCTTGAGAAGTTGAAGCAGGCAGGATTATCGCCAGATAAGGACATAACGAAAAATAAAATAGTTAAGCAGGGGCAATTCCCGAATCTGAAAGGCGCAGAAGTAATATCAAGGACGAAGGACACATTAACGCTTGTGAAAGGCCGGAGTTTATTCATTTATGAATTGAAACGCCTTGAACTGAAAGCCCCAGCATTAGGCCAGCCCGGAGAAAAATTAGATTTACGATGGCCAGCCGGACAGGAGAAAGCGCGAGGCACGAAAGCCCTTGAACGGGAACAGCATCACAGTCGCGCCCGCAGTCAAAGTGAGGACATGAAGTAAATGAAAACTACAATTAAAGGTAATTATTCATTCCGCAAACCGTCGAAGCGTAAAGGCTCAAACGCGCTTGCATTCATAGGGCTGATATTGATATTTCTCTCGTTAGTAGCTGGGACGCAGTATTTTGCGTGGAATATCGGGAAGAACCGATTACCCAATGAGTTATTCAGTTACGTGGGAATAAGAATCTACTCACCACTAGAAATAATCGACTGGCTGAAACTGTGGCAGACGCAACACCGAGACATGGGAGATTTCACGGAGAGCCTGATAATAATGGGTGGCTGTGCGTTCATGGGAGTAGCGTTAATAGCTGTAACGATAAGAAACCGCAATGTAAAACAGGACGCGGCGAACTTGTACGGCTCTGCACAATATGCGGAACTCGACCAGATACGAGAGGCCGGACTGCTACCCCCGAAGGGCGAAAAGGGAAAAGGCGTTTATGTAGGAGGCTGGATAAATCCGAAGGACGGGCAGCAATATTATCTGCGTCATAACGGGAAGGAACACGTGATAGCGTTAGCCCCGACCCGTTCAGGCAAAGGTGTAGGCTTGGTAATCCCGACGCTTTTATCGTGGGAGCATTCAGTAGTAGTTCTCGACATCAAGGGAGAAAATTGGGCTTTGACTTCCGGCTGGCGACATGAGAACGGTCATAAAGTTTTGCGTTGGGATCCAACCGACGCGAAAGAAGGCCGTAGCGCAAGATATAACCCACTAGCAGAAATCCGAATCGGTACGGTGTACGAGACAGGGGACGTAATGAACGTAGCGACACTGTTAGTTGACCCCGACGGAAAAGGAGTAGATGGGCATTGGGAGCAGACAGCGCGGTCGTTGTTAATCGGAGCAATAACTCATGTAGTTTATCGAGCCAGAAATGAAGGACGAACAGGAAATTTGTCGGAAGTTCTGCACGAATTGACGGGGGACGGATACGAGGACATGGCCAACTCATGGAAGCAGTACGAACATAAGCGAGAAGGTGATGTATTTTATGACCCTACAGGCAAAGTACGAGAAAGTCCATGCCACCCCGTTGTAGAGCAGGTAGCAAATGAAATGCTGAACCGGGCGGAGGAAGAAGCGTCATCAGTGCTTTCGACGGCAGTAGCGAAATTAGGACTTTACACCGATCCAGTTGTTGCAAGGAATACGGCGGTGAGTGATTTCCGTATTCAGGACGTAATGGACAACGATTCTCCTGTGTCGCTTTATCTAGTGCTGAACCCGACGAATATCCAGAGATTGAAGCCGTTAGTCCGACTTTTTATCTCGCAGTTAGTTTTTATTTTAATGCCAGAAATGGAATTTAAGGGCGGGCAAATGAAAGCTCCTTATAAACACAGATTATTATTATTGCTTGACGAGTTCCCGGCGTTAGGGAAGTTAGGGATATTTGAACAGGCAATAGCATACTTCGGAGGCTGGAATATCAAGGCATATTTAATTTGTCAGGACAAAGCCCAACTTGACGCGGCGTATGGCAAGGACGAATCAATCACGTCGAACTGTCATGTAACGGTGGCCTACGCGCCGAATAAAGTTGAGACAGCAAAATATCTTTCCGACCGACTAGGGGTAACGACAGTAATCAAAGAGCAGGAGAGTATCTCATTTCAGGGAGGAACAGGAATATTTGCGAAGAAGAGCGTAACGAAATCACAGCAGGAAGTCCAGCGAGCAGTTTTAACGCCCGACGAAATAATGAGGTTGCCAGGCCCGATAAAAGATGTGTACCAGAATATAACCGAACCCGGAGACATGTTAGTGTTTGCGGCAGGATTCCCACCTGTTTACGGGAAGCAAATTCTTTACTTCCTCGATAATACATTTTCGGAGCGTTCAAAAATAGATGCGCCGGAGAAAAGCGACTTAATTAATGAAGAATAAGAACAGGTATTGCGAAAAAATCATAAGTTATGGTAAATTCTACTTGTAGTAGAAGACAAAAAGGAGGATTTAATTTTTGTAATGCTTACGGCTTCAAGGGCAAAAGTGTTTGAGAATAATCAGACATATGCCGTGAATATCCCTCAAGAACTGAACTTTCAGGCTGAGGAAGTGTATATGAATAAAATCGGGGACGTTATTAATGATGACTCCTATTAGTCGTCTTGCAGAAACTTTAGAACGTGGAGCGGCAATTTTGGCTTCATATTCGGAAGATTTCATGAAGAACGGACTGCCGGAGGAAATTCCTGCGTTTCGAGAGGAACTCTAAGTCATGTATATGCTCGATACTAACGCCGTGATAATGGGGATCAGACACCCGGACTGGCCGATATTCCAGAGAATCAAGGCGCATGTCGGGAAAGATTTATGTATTTCAGTGATAACGCTTGGAGAACTTGAGTACGGAATTAGGAAAAGTGTGTGTCCAGAAATAACGAGGCTCGGAGTATATACATTCTTAGCAGGTATTCCAGTGATTGATTTTGATGCGGAAGCGGCCAAACACTTCGGAGATATTTTCGGCGACCTTGAAATAAAGCGAATGCGAATCAGCGACAGGGATACAATGATAGCGGCTCATGCCCGTTCATTAGGTTATACGCTTGTAACAAACAACAGGCGGGAGTTTTCGAGAGTTGAAGCACGCGACTTTAGTCGTGTGAGGCTTCACAAATTTTTGATATAATTCGCAATTATTCAGGCTTTCATTGTGAGAGTCAATTTTATGAAAGGAGTTTTTATATTGAACAGAAAAATTATTTCGCCCAATATAATAGCTTTATTATGCGCTTTGTTTTTTGCCATAGCTGTTGGCGGCTGTGGGGGTACCTCAAGTGTAGGCGGCGGTGATGACACCGAAAACAACAACAACCAAGAACAAGAACGCACTTCACCGGTTCCTGAATCTGAAAGTGCAACACGTCCCGAAACATCTATGCCCATTACTATGGGAATGGATGCTGACGGCAACGGACTCCCTGACTTCTTAGATTTCTATGGCGTTCCTCAAGTTCATTTAACTAATTCTGTTTCTTCTTCGTCATCAGGCAAAATTTTCTCATCTTCGTCATTTTTGGCTGCTGCTGAAACGAATGTTACTGTCCCTTCAATGATTTGGATAGATAAACTCGTTAAAGAGGCAGACGGTGCAAATATTCTTTTAGTTCCTCTCGATGCAGGCAAGGAATACACGTTTGAATTTTCCAAGAACATGACGGAATTTTTAGGCGGTACTCTGCCCAACATTAAGATTTACGATCCTTCAAATTCTGTCGTCTCTCTTGATGTCGCCGAAGCGATGAGCAGTGTTGATATTAACGCTTATCCTCCTGAACACCCTTCAATCATTTGTTACACGATTAAGCCCGAAGTTTCAGGAAATTACATCGTCAAAATCGTAAACGGCGAAACTCTTGAGGAAACAGAAACCGATTCCGTGCTTTTCATTTACGAGGAAAGACGCAACGAGAACGGCGAACCGGGTTATTACACGAATTTCAAGTTCAAAGATGCTAATGGAAATCAAACGAAATCCATTAACGTAAACGATCTCATTGAGTTTAGAAAATTATTCCTCAAACAGAACCCGACTTACTTTGAAGAAGTTTACGGCCATAAGGCATTGGACGACGAATACGGTGCAAACCCCGACACAAGTTCATTCAAAATCAGCGATGACAAAGACGGCGATTTTGCTCATTTCATGGACTATGTGCAATACAAAGTCGGACTCGTTCCTGTAGTTGATCCTGACGCAGACGTTGATGACGGATCAAGCGAAGGCGAAGATGACGAATACGGCACCGCAGCACCGACGGGCTTAACGACCAACAAAGTTGTCGCAAGTTCTCAAGTTCGAGCAAGTGCCGGCCTTGATGATGAGCCTGCCTCAATCGAGACAACTATTACCGGAATCCCGTATGAAAACCGTTATGAGCTCGGCAAAGGTTTTCTTGCCTTCACACTCATGAATCCTTCCGGAGTTGGAGGAGTTGACATTTCGGAGCCATACGAAGATATTTATGGTAAAAGTGTATACAGCAAAGGAGCTGCCACGCTCGAGGCCATAGAGAATTCAATGAAACCGAAAGCTTCCGATAACGAATATAATGCACCTACAAAAACGGATTTCTATGCAAAGTTCATAAGCACAAGTTCACAGGCAGATTCTCTTTCTCAGACATCGGCAAATGTTTCCGTTACAACGGCTGCAGCAGGCGTGTCCGCAAGTACTGGTTCAACAAATAATTTCAAGTTCGGTTTGACTTCAACAACTTTCGTTATTCACTATGAAAAAACGGAAATTGATTACCGCAAACTTACGTCAAAACAACTTACACAGGCTTGGGAAGATATGGGGTTCTTTGATTTTGTTGAGGACATGGCGGACGGTGATGACTTCCTGCCGGAATTTAGAAACGATTTCGGTGATTACTATGTATCGGGTTATCAGTACGGAGCCTGTTTCGATGCTTATATCTCAATCACTACAAAAACTTCCGAGCAAATAAAATCGGTAGAGAAGAAACTCGCAGCCGAAGTAACCTACAACGGTGTAACAGTAAGCGGCGATGTCGCCCAAAAAACCAAAGATACCTTGACTGAAAACGAAGCTCAGATAAACGTGAGAATCGTAACATGCGGAATGGGAGGCGGCCCTGTTGAGCTTGCACTCACGAACAACAGCAATGATATTTCGGCCGTGAACGATGTATTCGGACAGCTTATGAATTTCCATAATGCACTTTCAACGCAGACCCGCAGCGAGAATTTTGCTCCTGTCAGAGTCAGAATGACAAGATGGCGTAACAATTTGAAGCTGGCCAAAATCATGAAGGAGAAAGGCGACAAAACCGGAAAAATTCCCATTACTGTTGGAAAGGCTGTAAGAATTGCAGAGCTCAACACCGCTCTTTCATCTTTGAGAGCATATCGTAACGTTGTAGTTGGTAATAGTGGTATTGATAGGGAGGCAATAGACCCCCTTGATAAAAAATATACTCCTATTATGACGAGGGTTACGGCTGCAAACGAAAATTTATACGAAAATGAATATGAGGCTGATTTTAACAGTGTAGCCAAACAGATTCAAGAACTCTCGCCGAAATATAAGGCTTTGGGGGACAGATACACCTTCTACACGAAGTTAGTGATTGCTCAAGAGAAGGAGAAAAAAACCTACGACGAATTGAAAGCGAAAGTTGACGGAGCAGAAGAAGGTTCCGAAACTGCTTACGAGAGCGTTAGGAAAATGCCGTTCGGAGAAAGTGACTTTGGAGGCTCAAGCGGTTATGATCAATTTGCTGTCAGCAAATATGTTACCGAAGATATTGGTGCAGGAGAACTGGTAAGCAGGCGATATGCCAGAAGCGGTTTCGGGGCTTGGAGATTCGAATGGTCATCAACCAACCAAGAATCTGTGAAGAAAAACGGCACTGATTACTTGAAAGACGCAGGCCCTGCAATGCTCGAAGCTAAAACCAAAGACGGCAGCACTGCAAGATTCTGTAAAGTCGGTGTAAACTCTTCCGGTACTGATCATAAAACCGATCGTCATCGTGAGCTTGAATCAGGCAGTTCACCGGCGGTAGGTAAGCAGACAGTTAAATTCTATTTCATGAGCGGTAGAGGAGACGCTGTAGACTGGAACATTTTCGGCAAATCCATGAGAATGAGACGCGATGATTACCCGTTCGATGGGCTTCAATAAACCGTTTAATTTGATTTAGTTTTTTCCTCCTCTTTCTCTGTTTTAGCTTCACGATTTTAACAGCGGAGGAAGAGGAGAATTTTTTTCACATTGCTTTAAGAAGGGAAGGAATTTACAATGAAGAATACAAAAATAATTTTGTTGGTTCTAATCGGAGTTTTGTTAATCGGCAGTTTCGGCTGCGGAGGCGGCGGCGGAGGCGTTGACAGTGAAGGAAATTCAGAGCCTCAGGACGAACAACAGGAACAACAGCAGGAACAACAAGAACAGACTGATACAGCAGTTTCAAGGGTTGTTGAAAAACTTATGAAGCCGAGTGCAGACGGTTCACCTGCAATTTTTGATTATGCTACACCGCCGGAGGAGTCAGACGAATATGCTGCTGCTGATACTCAAGAAGTGCAGTTCGTGAAATATATTTCAAGCAAGGACTTAAATGTCAGCGGCGATTTCGTGAAAACTATACGCTTGAACAAGAACAGCGAATATGTAATCAAATATTCCCACGCCGGAAGAAGTTTGAATAATACATCGTTAAATTTAAGGATTACAGCACCTGACTCAAGAGACATGATTCTTGATTTAACGAAAAAGGGCGCACCTGAAACTTCAGAGGATATAATTCCCGGAAAGACTTTGACTGAAGCTGAAATTCAAGAAATTCTTGATGAAACAGAAATGACTCTTGAAGAATTTTACGCTGAAATTTCAAATGATAACAAAGCAGATGAAACGCTTGAACCGATTTATGTCAGTACAGATCTCGAAGTAATCCCCGAAGAAAATCCATGCGTAATTCTCTACAGGTTCAAAGCTCCTTTAACAGGAAATTATGAATTTGCAATAAGTGAAGTAATTCCCGTGTCAGGCGACATAATCAAAAATGTGTCATCTGATATTCCGTTTGAGTTCAGAATTTACGGCTCTGAAGAATCATATTCTGCTGCCGATGACGAAGAAATCAAACTTACTCCGAGACAAATTGTTGACTTTCAGAGAATTTTGTTAAACAATGCTACGAAATTTAACGAAAACGGTCTGCCGGTGTTTGATTCTGTTGAATCTTCCAGTAATAACGAAGTTCATACAGCGCTCTTCTGGGATGATGAGGATGACATAAGGAAGGAACTTGAAATACTGCGGGAGAAGGAAGCGAGAATAGCAAACCAAGTTATCCCTGCGGCCGAAATCAGCAATGTTCCCTACGACCCGATATTTGAAGAAGGTGCAGGATTTTACGCCCATTCAGGACTTCGAGCAGTAACGAATGTCATTGACGATGAAGCCTTCTCGCCTAAAGTCATGAGAAAATTCACAATGCCGACACCCGGAAACGGTAGTTTAGCAGGCATGAAAGAAAATTTCAGTGTCAACGTCATAGCGACTGAAGAAGAACACGACAGAGCAATGGAAATCGGAAACACGTCGAATTTTGTGTTACTCAGAGATGCTTTAGGTTATACCAAAAGACAGGATTATGCGAGACTCGGAAGCGATCACACGAAAATAATTCAGGTACGTTATGAACTCATCGAAGATAAACCGAGAATACCTGATAAAAGCGTTCTGAAACTTCTTGACGAGGCATTGGACGAACTCAAAGAGGACGGCTCGGAGAATTTTACGAATGAATACGGAGATTATTTTGTTGCGGGCTACACATGGGGAAACCGTTATGACGCAACAATAGAAGTCGTAACTGAGCCTGGCAGGTCTTATTACAACGGTGAAGATTATAAAATGGGCGACATGATAGTAGGTTCTCAATTTCAAGCAAGTTTTTATGTAGAATACCTTTACCCTAATATTTACGATTCTGCAACAATTTGTAATAACGCCGGTAAGTATGTACAAGAATTTTTGAAACATGTAGTAAATGATGCCGTTGCAGAGCGTGATCAAGGAAAATCTCCGGAAAGATATGGCAATTACAAGACTAAGGGAGAATATATTTTACACAAAATTCAACAAGAATTTCATAATGTTACAATCAGAGTCTCACACAGCAGCCGCACAGGAGGGGGAGGGGATTTAACATTTTCACTCGAGGATTTTGCGAACAATCTTGCTTCGTACGTGAAATCTGCCAAAAAAATGCAAAGATCTCAGTATGAGAAACTTTATGTAACTCTCAGACGCTACCGTGAAATTGAAGCTGCAAAGCCTTATATTTCTGAAGAAATTACTACTAAAAGAGGCCGTTACGATGCTATTCGGAAATTGACCGAAACAGTTTTCAAGACACGCTGTTATTACAATGCTTTAATGGCAATTCCTGCAAGTAATTTGAAAGACGGTACAGCTACTCAGAATAAATGGAAAGATGAATTTGAGACACAGCTTGTTACCAGAATGAAAGGCGGACTGAATTATATTTGTGCTGATGAGGGACGAATTAACGAATATTACAACAAATTCAATGCGCTGTACGAAAAATACAAAGCCCTTGCGGAACGTTATAATTTTTATCGCTATTTTGTTCTTGCACAAAAAAATGGAAGTTCACCCAGTTGGAGCGACAGTAACGATAACTATGATAGATCTTGGGAACGAGGATTTACAACGTATGACAAGAGCAAAATTGTTCAAGCTGACATGAATGCAGGAGAATATAGAGAAGATAAGCATAAAGAATCCGCAACCAGCGGCAATGGATATGCAGATTTCAGCGACAGTTATTCAAATGAGCGCATAAATTGGTTTAAGACCGGTTATAAAGATACAAACCACTGTACCGGCAGAGATGTGAACGGAACAACAATCGGGAGAAAATCCTATCGCTGGCGCTACACGGGTGGAGCATCGCGAAGGCTTGAAGTATATTTCTACTTCAGGACAACAAGAATGACCGATGAAGACTACCCGTTTGCAGGGCTTTAATATTCAAAAATGAATGTGAGGACACATGAAAAAATTTTTTGCATTAACATTGATTGCTTTGACGTTTGCGTCATTAGGAACTGAGAAAGCATTTTCAGCGGACTATCCGTCAAAATACGATCTCAGAACATTGGGATATGTTCCTGCAGTAATGGATCAGGGAACTGACCAGACATGCTGGACATTTGCGGCGATGTCTGCAATAACTTCAAGTTATCTGAAAAGTGCGAAGGAATACAATCACGGTAATTTTTTGGGAAATGATTCGGATTTGTCGAAACTTCATTTAGCTTGGTTTTCATTCAAGAATCCTGAGAAGAAAAAAAGTTTTGCGTTTACAAAATACGGAGAAGTTGTTGAGCCTGCGGATTATGAAGTCTTGAATCACGCCGGGAACCCTCAAATGGCACTGGCATTTTTATCTCGTCATGACGGCCCGGTGAAAGAGTCCGAACTTCCCTATAACGGAGGTTATCCCGCAGCAGGTAAAGGCCCACGAGATTACAAAAGAGCGTTAAGAGTCAGAGGAGCAAATTATCTTGAATCTTTTAGCACTACTCAAGATGTAATTTTGACTCAGGAAGACATGATAAAAGATTTTCTCATGAGCATGGGAGCAGTTGACATTGGAGTATATTGGGACAAATATTATGTCAGCAGCAACAACGCATATTATAATCCGAGTACAAGAAACGGCGGACATGCTGTAACAATAGTCGGTTGGGACGATAATTATTCCCGTGAGAATTTCAGTCCTGCAAAACCTTCTAAAAACGGTGCATGGCTTGTGCAAAACAGTTGGGGAACTTCGTGGGGCGAACAGGGATATTTTTGGATGTCATACGATCAGACTATAAGATATGCGATGTCATTTTACACGGAGGAATTTAATCCCGGAATTCGTGAATATGAACATGACGATCTCGGCTTTACTCATGAAGTTTTGTTATCTGAAGAAGAAAGCCCCGATGTTTCTGTTGCAGTTGCAAACATTTTCAAGGTTAAAGGTGATCACGAAACGCTGAGGGAAATCGGCTATTATTCGACCGGTTCAACATTTGCGGGATTGTTGGCAGTTATAGACATGGGGACGGAAAATTCTATTGAAAGTTTCAACAAAGCCAGAAAAGGCGACGAAAGCCAAATAACAGTTGATATTATTTTGGGATTCGCTAACAAAGGCTATAACGTTCATACGCTTAATAAACCCGTGCCATTAGTAAAGGATCACTATATCGGAATAATGGTTTCGTTGGTGTCGCTCTCTGCACTTTTTGGAGGAGGATCGAGCGTAGATATAGAAGGTTTCAAGCCTACAATAGCCGCAGAAGTCAACGTTCCCGGAACTCGTACAGCCAACGCCGAAATCAATGCAAACGAAACTTATTTTTCAAATGAAAACGGAAATTGGTACGATGCAAAAGATTATACGTTCAATGTCGGCAGCGAAACTGTTACGGGGTTCAATGCCTGCATAAAGGGATTTTCATATATTCCTGATGTCAGAAGGGCAGATGACTGGAGCATTATCAGCAAGGACAATAAAGCACAGTTATCGATTCCGATATATCGAGAGACAGCACCGAGCAAAATTTCTGTCAAGGGCGAAGGGCTTTCAAATGTCGTGTATAAAATTGAGCCTGACATAGCCGTAAGTTCAAGTGCAGACGGAGAGAACGGAAAATTTTATATTTTGAAAGTAATCTCTGATTTCACGTCTAACGATGTCGCTATAACAAGCCTGATTATCGACGGTGAAGAAATGATGACGGGAAATATGAGAGATCCTAAAGCAAACTTTTTGACCGAATATTCGACCTCATACGTTGATATTTCAAAAGCAGGAGTTACGTTGAAAAACATGACTTCAAGTTCCGGAACTATTGATGACACAAAGGACTACACACCGAGCGATGAAAGTCAAAGTACAGAGACTCAGGAACAGGAAGAGGAAGAGGACGACAGCAACACTTCAAAAACTCATTCCGGCGGAGGCGGTTGTACGTCTGTTGAGGGAATTGGAGCGTTAGTGGCACTAATGATGTTGCTAGTTCCGACCTCAAAAACTAAGTTCATGAAATAATCAGAAGACAGAGGAACAGGACGGTTAAACAGGCGAAATTCCGTCCTGTTTTTTGTTTAGGAGTAAAATGAGGTGAATGAAAATCATGACTCATGAATATATTGCGGACGCAGAAAAAAAAGAATCGAATTTTTGCCGAACGTTTTGCTTCATTACGTAAAAGCAGAGGATTGACGCAGAGGGCAATAGCCGAAAAATTAGGAATAACAGATCGGGCTGTAAGTAAGTGGGAGACAGGGCGAGGAACACCAAAGTTCTCTGATACTCCAATATTAGCCTCGATTTTCGGAGTTACGACTGATTATTTATTCGGGTGCGAGAAATAGTTTGCACGCTCTGTAGTCATTGTAAGATGTGCTATACTACGTACATAAATTTAATACATGAAGGGGGAAATAATTATGGCATTGAGTCCATCAGAAGTATCAGATAGATTTTCAAAAGAGGTTAAGCGTCGCCGCCTCATGTTGGGAATGTCCTGTAAAGAATTGGCTCGTGCCGTAGGTTGCTATTACACTACTGTTTATGGATGGGAGAAAGGTATTATGCCAAACATTAGGGTGTTGCCCAGATTGGCGGAGGCACTTCATGTCAGTGGAATGGAGTTACTTTACCCAAGCGATAACGTTGAAGCTCCCATAAGTAAGCTGGACGAAAAAGTTGTACAAGAAATAAAACGTCTTCGTCTTTCGAGGAAAATCACACAGGAAGAATTTGCAGAAAAAGTCGGTGTAACGTGGA
>ERZ842401.3973-NODE-3973-length-17732-cov-3.828025_pt1 | contig 17732 bp, 10 predicted proteins | sample MGYA00521270_ERZ842401 | MGnify/ENA primary metagenome ERZ842401 (study PRJEB31892, sample SAMEA3878208) | bioreactor metagenome | biome: Moose rumen | place: Sweden | collected 2011-10 | study: EMG produced TPA metagenomics assembly of the PRJEB12797 data set...
CTTCCGATCTTTATCCAGTTGCAGGCGCTGTTAGAACGACCGATAGCGCGAGCTATTCCGACGGCGCGGCTGTCGAGAACTGTACAATCGTAGGCAACAGGTCTTGCGTCCACCAGGCGGCGGGCGGTGTATATTTGCTCGCCGGATCTGTCATCAATTCAATTTGCTTCGATAACGGCGGTCAGCGAATAGGTCAGTCTTGGATCGATGGAAACCTGGTGCTTTCCGGCGGCGCTGCGGCTACATATACGCTCACGAAGGAGGAGGTCGCAGGAGAGGGTAATGTCGCCAACGATCCGCTTTTAAAAGCCGATTATACTTTAGGTCGCTCCTCGCCCGCGATAAACGCCGGACTTAATCAAGATTGGATGCAGTACGCATTTGATCTTTCAGGTGAAAAGCGCATTATCCGCGGCAGAGTGGATCTTGGCTGCTATGAAAGATTTGTGCAAGGCTTTACGATGTATATAAGATAAAAACGTGTTTGCGTGAAATGACGAGGTGAAATATGAGGCTCGGCAAGATACTTGTTGTCTTTGTTGTCGCTTTGCCGTTTTTGTCGATTGCCGAGCCTCCTTCGCTGGTGATATCGCCCCAGAAGTTCAAACTTGACAGTCCCTGGATTCGTCCGCAAGAATGTAAGATCACTTATGGCGAACATGATTTCGCGGGAGAAAAGCGCCCCGCGTTCTGCGTTGAATATCCGTGGAAGAAGGGTGCCGATCTGCTCGTCGTGGTTCCGTTTGGATTCGATATGATGAATTCGAATCAGCTGATGGATTACCGCATCGAGCGTTCGTACGGCGTTAAGACATCGGCCGAATATCGTGGCGGCAAAAACGTTTACGGAACAATGAACGAGAAATCCATAAAAAAAGACGAACTGGTGTCGCGCATTCATCGCGAGCTCGTTCATGAGCCTTCTTGGGCGAGTTGGATGGATTGTCGAAATGTTCATCGCCTTATTCTGCGCTTTTCCGCTTGTGACTGGCCCGATACGAACAAGACGCAGAAGGTGTGGATATCCGATTTTCGCTTTTACACGCGAAATTCCTGGGCGGGGAGCGAGCGTGATGCGCTCTTTAAAAACTGGCTCTCATGGTGCGACAATTACGAGTGTGATATGAGCGATTCTTCATGGGCGCTTGAACCGCCGAAGGAAGGACGCCTTGCCACTCCGCTCGCGATCGTGGAAAATGGCGTTTCGCAAGTCGAAATCGTCGCGCCGAAAGATACATACGGTTCGATAGAACTTGCCGCACGCGAGCTAAAGTATTGGATCGGCAAAATGACCGGCGCGGTTATACAGGTTGTCGAGGCGCCTACGGGAACGGCCAGATACAGAATCTTTCTCAATTCCGACGAAGCGCATAAAATTTGGAAAGACGATGTCAAGTGGCTTAAAGACGCCAAAGGCATTGACGGATGGTTTGTTCATACAAAAGGGTGCGACATTCATATCGGCTGCGCCGTTCCCAACAACGTGACGCGCGAAAACGCATCGTCGTTCGGCCTTGATGCCGACGCTTGCGCCGTCGGTGTTTTTCGCGGGGCCGTCGCGTTTCTCGAAAACAATTCGACGATCGTTTTCGCTGCCTCCGATCCAGAGTCCGGGACGATCTTCGACAAATCTCCGGATTTCATCGTCAGATGGGGCAATGGTCGAGACAAGCCGGCTACTGGAGCGAGAGGTTGGCTTGCGGGGAACGACTACCGGAATGTTAGAAAGATACCTGTTCTTCACTCCGATATGTGGCGGGCCCGCAACGGTTCAACCGTGCGCATGGCGCACAAGCTTTCCGGCCATGCCGCCCGTTCTGGGGAGATGATCGAGTTTTTCCCGAAAACGGAACCTTACCAAACTTTCGACGGAGAGAAGCGCATTCCGCACGGCTACTACAACGGTCAGGTCTGCCTGAGCGGGCCTGATGCTCTCAAAATAGCGGTTTCAAGCGGTGTTGAACAGGTGAAGAAGGCGTTGGCGGAGAATGTCCCCTATCCGATTACGTCCCTCGGTTTCTGGAATGAGGATAATTGGCGCGTCTGCGTATGCGAAGGCTGCACGAAGCCGATAAAGTGCGATGACGGCACGATTCTCAAATCGAACGGCAAGACGTCGAAGGGCGGCATGACGGCTGAGGAAATGCTTTACCGCTCGACGCAGTATATGCTTTTTGTAAATGCGATGGCCGACGGGATAGCGAAGGAATGTCCTGGCGTAAAGACGGAGATTCTGGCGTATCTTTTCCAGTATCCGGCGCCAAAATGCAAGATCTCCGACAATGTCGTATGGGTCACTTGCCCGTGGCACAAACGGGCGTCGGGGAATGTCCCCGTGTATCATCCGCTAAACAGGGGATACTACGAGAATACTCTCAAGATGAAGGCGCTCGGCGGCGAGATGAGAGTCTACGACTATCTTGCCTTCGGGCCGTTTCTGCGAGCCGACACGACTGCTGTCGAGGCCTCCGCGGAAGACTACAAGTGGTATGCTTCGCTTGGCGCAACATCAATAGGCTCCGAGCTCGCGTGGGTGAACGACTACAAGAGACCTACGGCAATGATGAACGGATGGCTTTTCAGCCGAATCGGCTGGAGTGCAGACATCGACCAAGTCGACCGGCTTCGCAAGTGGTTTTTGCGTCGCGTCTATCGCGAAGGAGCGCCTGCGGCGGAAGATTACTACGCCCGCTACCGGCGTCGCGCTTTTCGCGGCGGACCGCGCGACGAGAAGATGCTTGTCGGCGAAGAGGCTCGCGAAGTCTTCGGAAGGTATCTCGACAAGATCGGAAACCCGATCGCCAAAAAGCATTACGTGCTTTTGATGGATCAGGCCGTGGGAAAGGGCGCGAAGAAATGAGTGGTGCGACGAGGTTGCTTTTTTGGGGCGCTACGGCGCTTCTCTGGTGGCAGGGCTTCGCCTCCGCGAAAGAACCCGTAAAAATCGTTTCGGTAGGCTCGCGACTGCCCATGCTGGCGGAAATGAGAAAAAACATCGCCCTTTACGAAGAGGTCGCGCCGTTCGACGGGATCATGATTCATGTCGCCCTGAGCGATGTCTTCAGAAAAACAAAATTTTCGAAGCGCGATCTCGAAAGGGCCGATGACGCGGCCAAGTTGTATAAGAGCGTGAAATTCAAGAAATGGAAGTATAATTTTCTGGGTGTTCTCGTCGATCAGCATAAACCCGACTGGTTCAGCGATGATTATTGGAAGGCGGTCGCGTACAACTGGGGCAAGGCCGCCTCGCTTGCCAAGCGACTGGGGATGCCGGGCATCTGCTTCGACCCAGAAGGCTATGGCGTGTATCCGGTCAACAGCTATTGGAAGAGCGCGTGGTGGGTGAAGGGCGGCGGGAAGATCAAGGGCGGTGGCGTTCAGCCCCCGGATTCCAGCCACACCCAAAAAGAATATCTCGAAGTCGCTCGGAGGCGTGGGCGCGAAGTGGGTGAGCGCGTGTTTGAAGAGTTTCCCGAAATCGTCTTGTGGGGATTTTATCTCTGGAGTTTTAATGGTTCGGACCTTATGGGCGAGTTCTGCAACGGACTTCTTGAGACGATGCCGCCCAAGGCGAGGCTTGTCGATGGCGACGAATGGAACGGCTACTGCGCGAAAAATGAAGCCGCCTACAAGCGTATGGAAGACAGAAACGAGACGGGCTGCGGAATGCTCGATAAACGCCTGGCCTCGAAACACTGCAAGCAGGGCGGTTTCGCCCCGGCGTTCTATCTCGATGCCTACGCATGGCCCGAGAAAAGCGGCTGCCTCACGCCGGCCATTAACGCGGCGAAATCGAAGGTCCATTTTTTCAAGGACAATTTCAAAGAGGCCAAACGACGGGCGAGCGGCGGACATATCTGGATCTACGGAGAGAAATGTACGTGGTTTTGCCTCGAGGAGGACGGCAAAAAGAGATATCAGCCGTGGGAAGAGGTCCTTCCGGGGATAGGCGAAGCGGTTTTCGGCGTCGGTAAAGACAAGAGGAAAAAACACAAGAGGAGATGAGGCGATGATCAGGAATTTCGCATGTGCAGTTTCAATCGCGATGTCGACGTCGCTTTTTGCCGCGCCCGCCCTCAAGATCAAGGCGGCGGAGCCGAGCGAGGAGCTCGGCACGATGCCGGAGAAAGAATACGTCACGGCATACTATTCGCTTCCCGTGGACGCCGTGCCTAAAACTCCCGTCGCGCAATATACTCTCAACACGCGTGTCAACGAGTATCATTGGCTTAAATACGAAGGTGCGTACGCGCTCGCCCTCAGAATACGTCCGATAGACGTGGCGGTGATCGAGAAGGAGATCGCCGTCGGGCTTGTCGACACCAACAAGAACAAGGCCGCTCTTTCTTTTTCTCCCGCCGCCGAGAAACAAGCCGACGTCAGGACTATTGTTGTCGATAGACTCAATCTCCGTGCCGATGATTTTACGGGTTTGGTGTTCAAGGTCAGGGCAAAAGTAAAAAACGCCTCTCCGTCTCTCTCCGTTGCGCTCGCGGGCAAGAACTTTTCGGTGCGGCTTTCCAGGAATGTCGGGGGCGAATTCGAAGATTTCGCAATTCCGTTCAAGGCGAAAAGCGTCGCGACGATCGACAGCCTCTCGTTTGTTGCGGGTGCGGCCGACGGCGAAGACTTCGAGCAGGAGTTTGAGATCATCGACTTAAGGCTGTTGAGGCCGAAGCCCAAGGCTCGCTTCACGGCGCTGCCCAAAAGACGCTGGACCAGAAAGGAGAATGTCTTCGGCACAGGCGAGATGCTTGTCAAGTCGAAGTGCATTGACGATATCTTCAAGTATGCCCGAGGCGAGGGCGCGGCCGATTCAATGTCCGCGCTGCCGGGCAGGTACGAACTTCGCCCTCAGCTTGAAACAGAAAAAGACGGCGGCTTCACGCTCGAATATACGACGGTGAAAGTTCTCGGCAGGGACGCCCCGGCCGTCAAGATAACGTTGCAGAGAGGTCCTCGATGTCTTCTGCGCTTTCCGGTGGAGTTCGACGGCCTGGACTATAACACGTTCACGTTTCTCGCCAAGGTTGAGACATTCGACGGGGCGAAGCCGCTTCTCGGCGACTTGAAGCCGATGCTTTACGGCACTAACCAGAAGGAGCTCAACAAGCCTTTCGATACGTTTCAGATAAGCTTCTTCTCGAAGACGCACGATTTCTGCGACTGGACTCGATGGGGCCTTGCGCAGGCTGATTATTGCCAGAACAAAGACATGTCGAGCGAGTTGTCGCATGGCGAAGACGGTTGGAGGGTTTTCGCTTACGACATCGCCAACTCCGATCCTTCAAACAACAAGAGCTCCTATTACACCAAGCTCACCCACTGGTGCTTTTATTATGACAATAAAAAGATACCGACAAACAACAATGAGAAAGTCGTTGTGACGATAGCCGACCCGCGTCTTACCAGAGGCGTTATGCATACTGGCGGCGATCTCGCGAAATACAGGAAATTCCTTGAATCCCGCGACGCGAAAAGGGTAGTCGATTTCGATTCGATGAAAAGCGCGCTTGAGCCGCCGAAAGAAGGAAGACTTTCTTCGCCGGTAAAATTCATCGAAAAGCGCAGGCCCAAAGGAAAGATCTACGTTCTGCCGGCGAGCTTTCCGCCGAGCGCGACGGCGGCGGAGCGCGCGGCGTATTCCAAAATCGTCTTCGCGGCCGCCAATGAATTCGCGGGCGTTCTTCAGCGCAAGTTTTCGATGGCCGACGACATCAGGATTGAGACGCGTCTACCGTCGAACAAAGGCGTCAGAATCGAAAATTCGATCATCGTCGGCGGTAGGGCCTATTCGGAAATCAACAAGGCGCAGTACGACGCCGACATGAAAACGCTCGCAGGAAAGCCGGGCTGCGCAATACGCTCTGACGGAACGAACGTCTATGTCTACGCTTCGCGGTATAATTACGCCGGTGATGTCCGAGGGCTCGCATTCGCGCTTTACGAACTTCTTGAAAACAACACGGACATCATTTATCCGCATTTGGGCGCGGACAGAAGGCCCGTGAGGATTTTCGAGCCGGATGCGGGCGGAGACTTCGAAATCAGGTGGGGCGACGGCTTCGTCCATGCGCCGGAAATGCCCGAATACAGCATATTCGGCGTTGACGGGCCAAATCGCGTGCCCGGTTTTCAGTGGGAGGGCAGCTGGCATTTCGCGCGTCAGCGCACGCGCTGCATAAACCATTGGTGGGGCTACGGCACCGAGCCGAGGGGTGAAGAGAAGAAAGGTGAGCCGAACGATACGTGGGGGCGGCGCGCTGACGGCACTTTGATGAAGCCCGGCTGCTATACGGGGCATCCGTGTCTCATTCGCGTTCTCGACAGAGCGCGCGAGAAGTATCTGGAAGCGTCGGCTTTTGCCCGCATAACGAGAGGGCCGTTCGTGGAAACGCAGGAGAAGGGTCGCGCGTTCGCATGGAACTCCTACGATCTTCACGGCCTCTGGGTCGAGGATTCGATTTCGATGTGCCAATGCTCGGAGTGCCTTACTCCGATTCGTCTTGCCGACGGTTCTACGGTAGGCCCCGAAAGCGCGGCGTTCCGCTCGACGCAGTATTACGCCAACGGTTCCGCGATGATAAACGCGGTCAACGTTTTCGCGAAACGCGACGCGCGGATAGAGTCGATCGGATATTTTTGGATGTCGCCGATTCCGCTCATAACGATCTCGCGCAATTACGACATAAGATTCTGCCCGTATATCAGAAAGAATTATTTCGTGCCGATCTTCGCGCCGATGAATGATCTTCATTACCGTTCGATGGTCGCGTGGAGTCAGCAGGATGTGAGGCTTTCGCTTTACGAATACTTCCTCTGCGTCGGGGCGCGTCCGTGGGCTGACGTCGCCGCGTGGGACTACAAGGCCGAGGTCGAGCTCGGGTTTTACGATTGGCACGCGGAGGCGGAGTCGAAAGCTCTGAGTAATATGGAAAAGTGGGTGATGGAGCGACTTCTCTGGGGCGCGTCGGGCGCAGACGTGCCGAAGCTTCGCGCGTACTATCTTAAGCGCACCTTCCGCGAAGCGGCGGAAGATGTCGGACGCTTTTATTCGCTTGTTATGTCGGCCGCGATCGAGAATCTGACGTTCGCGTCTCCCATGGAATTTGAAGATTGCGACATAATCCTCCGCAACGCCATGCGCACGAAAGCGGATGGATTTTTCGCTGGTTCCGTGGCGGATGAACTCGAGAAGTGCATCGCGTCGGCCGAAAAGCATGTGCGCGATCCCATGGCGGCGGCGGAGGTGAGATCTCTTCGCCGCGCATGGAACGGATACAAGGCGAGCGCGATCAGAGAAGAGAAGAAGTGGCTCGATGACGTCAAAAGCGGTGCCGAAGACAAGGAGATGAAAATCATCGGCGCACCGGAATGAGAAAAGGAATATGCGAGCATGAAAAAGTTCGTTTTTATAGGTTTTCTGGCTGCACTCCCTTCGTTGGCGGCGGAGCAGGATCTCGGCGGCGCGTGGGAGCTCAAGATGGGCGACGCTCCCGCAATCGCCGCGGAAATGCCGGGAGACAATTATTCCGCGCTTTTGAAAGCCTCGTTGATACCCGATCCTTTCTTCGGGACGAACGAATGGCTCGTGCAGAAACATGTTGACGACACGAGCGTCTTCACGCGCCGCTTCAAACTCGACCCGGCGATGAAAGACGCTAAAAACGTCTGTCTTGAATTCGAATCGGTAGACGACCCTGCCGAGATTTTCCTTAACGGCGAAAGATTTTACGCGAACAACCAGTTCCGCAAATGGTCGTTTGACGTGGCGGGGATCCTCAAAGACGACAACGTTCTCGAGGTGATATTCCCTTCTCCCCTGAAAGAGAGTCTTAAGCGCAAGACCGCCGCGGGATGCTCCGACAAAATCTCCAGCCACGGGCGCAACACGATAAGGTACATCAATTTTCTCCGGCGCACGCAGTGCCAGGCCGGTTGGGATTGGGGTGTTTCCGTCCCGTCGTCGGGCATTCTCGGCAAAGTCCGCCTGAGATCGGCCGAGACTGCGTATCTCGATTACGCCTGGCACGCCCAGAAAATCGAAAACGGCGAAGGCCGCGTCGTTCTGGCGGCCGAAGTCTCGCCCGCCGCGTGCGCGAAGGCCGGCGACGAGGTTCGAGTCGATTTCGAGTTTGAGGGTGAAAAGAAAACGGTAAGGGCGAAAGTCCCGCGCTCGTGCGGTCCGTTCACGATCGAAGCTCCTTTCGTTGTCGAAAAGCCGCGCCTTTGGTGGCCAAACGGATATGGCGAACAGAATCTGTACCGCTACAGCGTTTCGTGCGAGGGCAAAACTCTCAAGCGCAATCTTGGATTCAGGACGGTTGAGGTCGTGCGCGAGAAGGACAATCTTGGCGGTGAATCGTTCTTTTTTCGTGTTAACGGCGTCGATGTCTTCGCCAAGGGATGGAACTGGATTCCGACAGAGGCGTTCCCTTCAAGGCGCACGGCAGGCCGGGCCGCTTTTCAGCTGCGCGAGGCGGCGAAGACGGGCGCGAACATGATCCGCGTATGGGGCGGCGGCGTTTACGAGGATGACGGATTTTACGACATCTGCGACGAGCTCGGGCTTCTCGTCTGGCAGGATATGATGTTCGCGTGCGGATATTACCCCGTAGACGATTGGAAGTTTCGCGACAATATTCGCGCCGAGGTAATCCATCAGGTGAAGCGCCTTAAGTCGCATCCGTCCATCGCGATATGGTGCGGCGACAACGAATCGTACTGGTGCAGCTATGTGACGCGCTCGTGGTACGCGCTTTGCGACAGGCTTTCGACGACGATAGCCGAGGCTGTCGCGCGCACCGACCCCGGGCGGTTCTTCTGGCCGAGTTCTCCCTGTTCCGGCGACAGGCGCTGGGAGGAGAATTTCGATTACGACAAGGGCGACAGCCATTGCTGGGGGGTGGGCGGCGGCAACCGTCCGATAGAGGCGTATCTTGCGCTCAAAGTCCGTTTTATGAGCGAATATGGCTGGCGCTCGTATCCGCAGGCCGATTACATGAGGCGTTTCGTCTCTTCGCTCGATCCGGAATCGCCCGACATGATGAACCACGTCAAGAAGGATGGCGAGGAGAAGCGCGCGCTTGCGGCGATAAAAGAATATTTCGGCGAGCCGAAAGACGAAGAGTCTTTCATGTATCTCACGCAGGTTCTTCAGGCCCGTCTTTTGAGAAAGGTGCAGAATCGTTGTCACGCCGAAATGCCGTACTGCATGGGCGTTCTCAATTGGCAGCTTAACGACTGGTGGCCGGTCTACAGCGATTCGTCGATTGACCACGCGCTCAATCTGAAGGCGGCGATGTATGCGGCGAGGCGTTTCAACAAGCCTCTTGTCGCGTTTCTCGATTCGAAAAAGAACAGCGAGGCCGATTCCGTCGCGACGGTGGTTTGGGATTTGCCGAGGGCGGCAAAGGGGAGTCTGCGCGTTACGCGCCGCAGGATATCGGACGGAGCCGAAGTCGGGGAGAAGGTGTATCCGTTCGCTTTTGACGGCGCAGGAGTAAAGACGTTCGGCGAGCCGGAGAACGTGAATACCGAAACGTTCCTTGTCCTTTCCGTCTTGGCGGAAGACGCGTCCGGCGCGGTTTATGAGAATGAAGAGACGGAGACAGTCTCGCCGCTCAATAGAACTCGTCTGTCTTCGCCCGGCGTCAGGGTCGAGAGCGTGAAGGCTCTCGCAGGCGGCGATATTGAAGCCGTTCTTTCGGCAGAGGCGCCCTCATTCGCGACGATGCTCTATGTGGCGGACGATCCGGCGGGCTCATTCGACGAAAATTTCGTAACGCTTCTCAGGGGGCGCAGATCCTTCAGGTATACGCCGGGCGCGAAAATGACGGCGGAAGAATTCCGCTCGAAGCTGACTGTCCGCAACCTAAAAGACGCGCTAAAGGAAAAAGCCGTGCGGAAGACGGCCGCAAAGCACGCCGCTTCGCGCTCCAGATTCGATACGCTCGGCGCGATGATCGATGTTTCGCGCGGAAGGGTGCTCAAGATTGATTATCTCGAAAAGCGCTTCAAGCGGATGAGCGAGATGGGGTATAACGCCGTTATGCTTTACTGCGAAGACGTCTTCAGGCTCGACGGCGAGGCGAAGTTCGGCTATATGAAGGGCCGCTACACGAAAGACGACGTCAGAAAGATAAAGGCGCTCGCGGACAGGTACGGTCTGGAAATGGTGCCGTGCGTCGAAACGCTCGGTCACCTTGAGACCGTTCTGAGATGGAGCGATTACGCGGATGTCAAAAACACCGGCTCGACGCTTCTTGTCGGCGAGGAGAAGACCTACGCGCTTATCGAAAAGATGGTCGCTTTCTGGGCCGACACGGTCGGGGGCGAGCGCATTCACGTCGGCATGGACGAGGCGGGTGGATTCGCCCGCGCGCGATACGCGGCGAAAAACGGCAATCGCGACAAGACGGAGGTTTTTGCGCAGCACCTTGAGCGCGTCAACGCAATCTGCGCAAAGCAAGGGTTTTCGCGACCCATAATCTGGAGCGACATGATCTACCGCAATTCGTCGGCGACCCACGACTATTACGACGAAAACGCCGCGGTCGATCCGATTCTCGCCGAGACGCTGCCCAAGAACGTCACGCTCTGCTACTGGGATTATTACCACGACAGGCAGGAGTATTTCGAGAAGATGATCGACAGCCACAGGAAGCTTTCGGAAAATCTCATCCTCGCGGGCGGCATTCAGGTTTGGGCTCATTTTCTCCATGACAGGGAAAAGACGCTCGCGACATCCGAGCCGTTCGTAAAAGCGGCGCTTGAGAAGGGCTGTCGCGAAATGTGGTTTACGGTATGGGGTGACGACGGCGCCGCTTCCATACCCGATCTCGCCGAAGAAGGGCTTTTCGCCTGCGCCGAGCTTGCCTCAGGCAGGGTGGCGGAGCCTAACGAGGATAATTGCAGTCGCTTCGAGGCGATAACTGGGCTTGATTATCGCGATCTTGCAAAGCTTGGGGAGGCAACTCGCCATTATGCGGACGAATGGCCAGACATGATTCTCGATTTTTCGGTTCTCTACGACGATCCCCTTTATTGTGCCAACTACCGTAATTATCTCGTGCGAAAACCGAGCGAGACGAAAGATAGGCGTTTCTACTGCGCAAAGCACAAAACGAAAGAATGGCGCGATGACGGGCGTGCGGTCATGGCCGAGCATCGCCGGGTGCTTGCCGAATGCGAAAATCTCGCCAATGTCCCAGCGGCGGCCAAGGCTCTTGTGAAAGTCCTCGGGGCGAAACTCGACTACCAGGCGGACATTCTTGAAGCCTGGAAGAAGAAAGACAGAGTCGCGCTTGCGAAGATTGCGTTTGAGGATGTTCCTCGCTTGGCGAAGTTGATGGATGATTTCTGCCGCAAGTACCGCCACGACTGGTATTTAACATCGCTTCCGTTTGGCTTCGAGCGTATTCAAAAGCGCAATGCCGCTCAATACGAAAGGATTCTTGAGGTGGAACGGCGGCTTGCAGCGTATCTTTCAGGAGAGGCGTCCACGATTGAAGAGCTCGACGAAGCCATGGACGATTTCGGTAGGTACAGCCCGATTTTCCCGATAGGATGGTGATTGTTCATGAAAGAGACTGCCGAAAGGATATTTGAAGAGCTTTTCGTCCGTTACCCCAGACTGGAGGTGACGAGAACCGACATTTTAAAGGCGTTCAACACTCTCCTTGGCGCGTATGCGGCCAGCGGAAAGGTTCTTGTCTGCGGAAATGGCGGGAGCGCCGCCGATGCAGAGCATATCTGCGGTGAACTTCTGAAGAAATTCAGAAAACCGCGCCAGCTTCCGTTGGAGTTGGCCGTTGCCATGCGTCCAGAATTGGCGGCCAGGCTCGAAGGTGGGCTGCCGGCGGTTTCGCTTGTCTCGATGAGCGGTATATTGAGCGCTTTTTCCAACGATGTTTCGTGGGAGTTGGCCTTCGCTCAGCAAGTGCTCGCGCTTGCGGCTAAAGGAGATGTTCTTGTCGCACTTTCGACGAGCGGCAACAGCATGAATTGCGTCGCTGCGGCAGAGGTCATGCGGGCCAAAGGCGGTTTTAGCATCGCCTTTACCGGCAGCGGCGAGTCACGCCTTTCGCAGATCTGCGATGTTTGCATTCGCGTTCCGGAGACGCAGACATATAAAGTGCAAGAGCTTCATCTGCCCGTCTACCACGCTCTTTGCGCAGCGATAGAGGAGGAATTGTTTTGATCATAGGCATTGATATCGGAGGCACGAAGTGTGCCGTTTCGTCGGGAAAACCTTCGGCTGGCGGAATCGAAATACTTTCCAGGGAGGAATTCCCCACATTGGGACTTTCGTGGCGCGAAGTCCTCGAAGAATTTGCGACGCGTCTCGAGGCGATGACTTCAAAAGGATCGGTCATTTCTGCCATTGGCATCAGCTGCGGCGGGCCTTTGGATTCGAAGAGAGGCGTTGTCATGTCTCCGCCCAACCTGCCGGGATGGGACAACGTCCCTGTCGTAGGTTTTTTCGAGGAGCGCTTTTGCGTTCCGGTTCTGCTTCAGAACGACGCCAACGCCTGTGCGCTCGCTGAATATCTTTATGGTAGCGGCAGAGGGGTGGAGAATCTGGTTTTCATGACTTTTGGAACCGGGCTTGGGGCCGGCATCATAATCGGCGGCCGTCTTTATGGCGGGACGAATGACAATGCCGGCGAAATAGGCCATATTCGACTTGCTCCCGACGGGCCTGTCGGCTACAACAAGTCCGGAAGCGCCGAGGGGTTTTGCTCGGGCGCGGGGATTGCGCGCTTGGCGAAGATTAGAAAGGGGCTTGATGTCTCCGCCAAGGATCTTTTCGAGAGGGTGCGTTCCGGCGACCCTGACTGCAGGGAGGTTTTTGACGAGTCAGCAAGGAAGCTGGCGACCATCCTTGCATTCGTGATTGACGTTCTCAATCCTGAAGTCATAGCGCTGGGGGGTGTGTTTATGCGCAATGCCGATCTCTTCATGCCGGTCATCGACCCTATTCTCGACGCGGAGGCCCTGCCCGCGGCGCGAAAGGTCTGCCGCATAGTCCCCGCCGAGCTCGGGGAGAATATCGGCGACTACGCTTCGCTTGCGCTCGCGCTTTCCTTGCTTAGGGATAGGGAGGTCGGAGAATGAAAGGCAACCGTCTTATCTATCCTATTCTCGCCTGTTTCTTCGTGATGGGGTTCGGCGATATCCTTGGCGCCGTCATGAACCAGGTCAAGGCCGAATGTGCTGAGAACGCAGGAACTATCGCATGGCTCATGCCGATATTCGCGTATGTCTGGTTTCTTGCGATATCAATTCCGACGGGGATTGTCTCCGGCAGAATCGGGCGCAAAAACACGGTGCTCGTATCGCTCGTAGTCACGGTTGCGGCGATGTTGCTCGCTTTCTTCGCTTCTGCGGAAAGATGGTATCTTTACATAGTGGCGTTCGCGCTCGTGGGGATCGGCAATACGATTATTCAAGCGGCGCTTCCGGCGCTTATGAGCGATGTTGTCGAGGCCGACAAGCTCACAAGCCGCATATCCCTCGGGCAGTTCGTCAAGGCGCTTTGTGCGGCGCTTACGCCAGTGTTCGTTTATCTGACGGCGGCTGTTCTTGGAAATTGGAAGTTGATCTTTCCGCTGTATTCGGCGCTGACTTTTGCCGTCATGGCGTGGCTGCGTTTTTCGCGCACTCCGGCGGAGCGCGGGGCGTCAAATGCGCTTGATGCCGATAGGACGGGCTTCTTTAGCTGTCTGGCGGCGCTTTCCAATCCTTATGTTGCCGTGATGGTTTTCGGCGTCTTCTTCTCGGTCGGCGCCGATGTTGGAATGGCGGTGGCGATTCCCGAGTATCTCGGCAAGGTCTTTGACGTCGAAAAGAATCTTGCCGGAATGGGCCCCACGGTGTATTTTGTCGCGAAGACAGCGGCTGCCTTTGCGGGAGCGTTGGTTTTTGAGAGGATCTCCGCTGCCAAATGTCTTCCCTGGTGTATGGGGATCGGGCTTGCATTGGTGATCTTGATGCCGTTCACGGGGTCTGCATTTTCTTTCCTTGCGATAGTGGCACTGGTTGCATTCTTTACGGCTAACAGCTTTGGGATGTGCATGGGATTGGCGATCGCCAGAGATCCGGACAAGGCGAATGAAATAACATCCCTCATGGTGATGGCGATAGTCGGCGGCGGTGTCGTGTCTGCGGGGCTCGGCCTCGCCGTAAAGGCGTTCGGAACTCTTGGCATTGTGCTTACGTTGGCGGGATGCCTTGCTTATCTTTTTGCGGCAGGGCTTTTCGCCTCTGCGAAAAATATGGTAAAATCGGTTTGATGGCTAAAGGATACAAGGAGGTCTTCGATATTCTCCGCAGGGAGATTCTGGCCGGTAAATATGACGATTCTAAACGTCTGCCGAGTCAGGAGGCGCTTTCGAGGCGTTTTGGGGTCTCCCGTCCGGTGGTAAGTCGCGCTACGCTCGATCTTAAGCGAGAGGGGTTGATTTCGACGCGAAAAGGAGCGGTTTCGACGATAACGCGATATGCGTTGAATGCCACCGGGGTATTGGGCATCGTCGTCCCTGGCAGGGGATATGCAGAGATTTTGAGTCCGCTGGAATATCGCCTTGAGCGGTTGGCGGAGCGATCGGGGTGGGATTTAATACATGGCGAGATCAAGAGTCCTGATCCGGCGATCCGTGCGAGGGAGACGCGACGCCTTGCATACAGGTTTTCGCAGGAGCATGTGGCTGGAGTGTTTTTTCAGCCGCTCGAATTCATGAAGGACTCTTCTAAGGCAAACGAGGAGATTGTCGGTTATTTTGACAGAGCCGGGATATCGGTGGTGCTGCTCGATTATGACATCGTCCCTTCGCCGGCTCGTTCAAAATACGATGTTGTTGGAATAGATAATGTCGCGGCAGGACTTGCCGCAGGAAGACATTTGATCGCGACCGGCTCCAAGAGAATTGCATTTCTTCATCGCGTCAATGCGGCCCCTACGATAACCAACAGGATGCGCGGTGTCGCATCGGCTGTGTTCGAGAGCGGAGGAAAGTGGTCGTTGGAGCATAATGTTCTTTTTGCCGATCCAGGCAATCGTCGTGCGGTAGCCAAGTTTCTGGAGCGAGAGCGGCCAGACGCTGTTGTCGCCGGCAATGATATTGCAGCTGCCGAACTCGCACGGACATTTGCCAAAATTGGAGGCTGGGTCGAGAAAACAAGGCTTGTGGGCTTTGATGACGTTGCCGTGGCGGAGAAAATAGGGCTTACGACCGTGCATCAGCCGATTGATGCCATTGCCGAGGCGGCTATGCATGCGCTTGTCTCTCGCATCAAAACGCCCGATTTGCCTGCACGCACGATACTTCTTGACGTGGAGTTAAAAATTCGCAATTGAAATGTCGGCGGCGCAACTCGATAAATCCCGGCCCTCTTGTCTCCTGTGGCAGTCAAGTCTGATCCTTTAGGCTCTGCTGGCTCAGCATCGACGCACTTTCCGGATCGAGGAACATTCCGCAGTCGGGATGCATCTGCATTATCGAACAGGGCAGCATGTTCGTGACAGGTCCTTCGATCGCGCCCTTCACGGCCGCCGCCTTGCGGGCGTCGGGGCACGTGCAGACGATGCACTTCGACCACATGATCTGCTTGATCGTCATCGAGAGTGCGTGCGCCGGAACGTCTTCACGCTTCGTGAACCAGCCCTCTCCCACCTGCTGGTCGCGACACTTGTCGTCCAGCGGCACGACCTTGTACGCCTCGTTCGTGTCGAAATCGGCCGGCGGATCGTTGAACGCGAGGTGTCCGTTTTCTCCGATGCCGACGCATGCGACGTCGATCGGAGCCTCGCGGATGAGCTTTTTCAGCCTTTCGCACTCCGCCGCGGCGTCGGCGGCCTCACCGTCCACCTCGTGGAAAACCTTGAGCGGCTGCGGGGTTTTCGCGACGAAGCGCTCGCGCATATAGCCGCGGAACGACGCCTTGTGCGTCGCGAGGATGCCGACGTACTCGTCGAGATGGAAGCCGGTCACTTTCGTCCAGTCGATTCCCGGCTCTTTCACGAACGCCTCGAGGAACTCGAACTGGCTCGCGCCGGTGGCGACGATTATGCGAGCCTCGCCCCTTGCTGCGATCGCAGCGCGAACCCTGTCCCCGGCCATCTTCGCCGCATGGGCGGCCATGTCCGCCTTGTCCTTTCCTATGTATATCTTCACGACAAACGCCTTTCCTTGTTTTCCGTCCGAAACCGATACGAACGATTTTCGAGAGTATTATATCACGACTTCCATCGCGACGGCAATTGCAAAGTGGTGAATTGCAAGTGAATGGGCGTAAAGGGTTGGAGCTTATTGAGAACTGACAAGGGACACACCCCATGGAACGCGCGTTTTTCAGGGCTTTTCGAGTTTTACCCCTCCCCCTTGTGCACTTAGTCGTTTAATAGTCCGACAGCTGGGCCTGCTGCGATTTCGTCCGCACCATAATCTCATTTTTCCGTTGCCATCCCCGCGCGGGTTTGGTATGATGTGCGGCATGAAGCGGGCAAAGATAGTGAAGGCGTGGGCCGAGCTCGGCGACGAGAGGCCGAGGCTGGGCGATTTCGAGGACTACATGAACCGCCCGATGGGCTGCGGCCCGTACGGGATCGTCCGCGCGTGGGACGTTTTCGAGCGCCTCACCCGCGGGGAGTACTGGTGGATGTGCCTCGACGTCCGGCGCAGGGATTGCTCGCTCCGCGTCGCGAAGCTCAAGGCCGCGGAGAGGCGCCCGAGGTACTACGCGGCGGAGAACGAGCGGCGCCGCGCACTCGCCGCCGAAGGGTTGCCCCTTGAAGGTGTCGACTATGTCCCCACCGCGAAGAACGGTCCGTTCCGTGAATTTCTTTCAACCCTTGATCTCTCCCGCGACGCCGTCACCTGGTATGCGGACGGCGACTCTTACGCGGAAAAGGGGTAAAACAGGAAACCAGGAGGGGTAACATGCAGTCGAGTGGTGGATCTTGCAGCAGGCGTACGTTTCTGATGTCCGCGGCGACGGCCCCGGCGCTCACAATGGCAGTTGGGGAGTTGCCCGCGAAGGGCGTCTTCCGCGAGCCGACGCGAGACCTGCCGCTCGTGTCGGAATGTGATGTAATCGTGGCCGGAGGAGGTCCGGCGGGAATCGCGGCCGCGGTGTCCGCGGCTCGCGCCGGGGCGAAGGTTCGCCTGTTCGAGATGCACGGCGCGCTGGGCGGCATATGGACGAGCGGCTTCCTGGGATGTCTCATCGACTTCGACAAGTCGGAGACGGACGGGGAGATTCTCCGCAGGCTGAAATCGCTGGGCGTTCTGCTGGACCGCAATCCGCACCGCAAGAACGTGAGGACGACGTCATTCGTCTATGATCCCGAATGCATGAAGGTGGTCTGCGAGGAGATGTGCGCGGAAGCCGGGGTGGAGTTCTTCCTGCACACGGCGGTGGTGGCGGCGTACCGCGACCCCTCGGGAAGGAACATCGAGACCGTGGTGACGGAATCGAAGGACGGGCGGCGCGCCTGGCGCGCGAAGACGTACATCGACTGCACGGGGGACGGCGACCTCTCCGCGCAGTGCGGATGCGGTTTCGACGTGGGCGGCCCCGGTGGCACGAACGACCAGCCGGCGAGCCTCTGCGCGATGGTGGCGTCTCCGCACCCCGACAGGATCGCGCCCTACGTGGTGAACCATCCGTCCAATTTCGATGAAAAAGGCCGGCATACAGATTCCCCAAAGAAGAAGATGCGCGCGGAG
>ERZ842401.3974-NODE-3974-length-17730-cov-14.352419_pt1 | contig 17730 bp, 13 predicted proteins | sample MGYA00521270_ERZ842401 | MGnify/ENA primary metagenome ERZ842401 (study PRJEB31892, sample SAMEA3878208) | bioreactor metagenome | biome: Moose rumen | place: Sweden | collected 2011-10 | study: EMG produced TPA metagenomics assembly of the PRJEB12797 data set...
TGAAACGTGATTATTAGTCAACGATTTCGATACCCATGCTGCGAGCCGTGCCCTCAATCATGCGAGTAGCAGCCTCGATATCAGCAGCGTTGAGGTCTTGCATTTTAGTTTCAGCAATTTTCATTGCTTCAGCGCGGGGCAGTTTTGCCACCTTGTTCTTGTTCGGTTCACCGGAAGCCTTGTCCAGCTTAGCAGCCTTCTTCAGAAGAACAGCAGCCGGCGGAGTCTTAGTGATGAACGTGAAGGATCTATCCTCAAAAACCGTAATCTCAACAGGAATGATAAGACCTGCCTGAGCCTTGGTTCTCTCGTTGAATTCCTTACAGAACCCCATGATGTTGACACCAGCCTGACCAAGTGCCGGACCTACCGGAGGAGCCGGATTAGCCTTGCCTGCAACGACCTGAAGTTTTACAACTTTAGAAACTTTCTTTGCCATTTATTTTCACCTCCCAAAAAGGATTTACGTGGCTTCAATCAAATAGTTTCGACCTGATCAAAGCCAAGGTCAATCGGGGTCTCTTCTACGAGAACTTTTACACGGCCCTTTTCAGCGTCGATTTCCGTAACAGTACCCGTATAATTTTCAAATACTCCCGAATTGATGCGAACCACATCCCCGACAGCCACATTAAGCTCGGGTTTCAGCTCTTCTTCGCCCATGGATTTCAAGATACGTTTCGCTTCAGCATCGGTAAGCGGTATCGGGTGTTTTTCAGAACCAACGAACCCGGTAACACCGGTGGTGTTGCGCACAACGTACCAGGAGTGTTCATCGACAATCATATCGACCAGCACATAACCTGGGAAGACTTTCCGCGGAACGACTTTTTTCTTGCCGTCCTTGATTTCGACCTCATCCTCAACGGGAACAACGACATTGAAAATCATGTCGCGCATATTGGCCGTATGAATCAGGCGTTCAAGGTTTGCTTTAACCTTGTTCTCGTAGCCCGAATAGGTATGAATTACATACCATGCTCTGCCAGGATTATCCTGTCGCAGGTCCATCTCTTCGTTTGCCATGCTGCCCTCACTCAAGCTTACCTTAAAATGATGTGGAACAATCTTGCAAAGATTGTATCACAGAACCAGATCAGAACGCAGACAATCGCTACAGCAATACCTACGACAACAGTATAGTTGACAAGTTCCTTCTTGGTCGCCCATGATACTTTTTTCAATTCGGCGATTACTTCGTCTATGAATTTCTTCACAGTTACTTCACATCTCCGTTCAACCCGCAAAAGCGATTATTTCGTCTCTTTGTGCGTCGTATGTTTCTTGCAGAACTTGCAATACTTATTGAACTCCAGACGATCCGGGTTGTTCTTCTTATTCTTGTTGGTACGGTAATTGCGGCTATGGCACTCCGTGCATTCCAACGTGATATTGTTGCGCATCTCTTGTTTACACCCCTTACGCTCAGATACTATGACTCTTTTCGCAATGTCACTAATACAATTTAGCACACTTGGAAAAGCCTGTCAATAAAAAAACCTTGACAAGTCAAAATTTAATTATCGCCATCATACATAAAATAAAACCCCTGAATCAGGGGTTCATCTGGTAAAATTGGTGGCGGCACAGAGACTTGAACTCCGGACACTGCGGGTATGAACCGCATGCTCTAGCCAGCTGAGCTATGCCGCCATATATGGAGCTGATAACCAGGATTGAACTGGTGACCTTATCCTTACCAAGGATACGCTCTACCGACTGAGCTATATCAGCAACATTGACATTTGGTTGCGGGAATAGGACTTGAACCTATGACCTTCGGGTTATGAGCCCGACGAGCTACCGACTGCTCCATCCCGCGATTACTTTATCATATCATGTCAGCACTGTCAAATATAATTAAGATATATTTGGTTGCGGGGACAGGACTTGAACCTGTGACCTTCGGGTTATGAGCCCGACGAGCTACCGACTGCTCCACCCCGCGATGCTAATCCGCTTTCTGCCGCGTCACGCTCTTGCGCTCCGCCGCATCACCGACTGACAAGTAAAGATTATATAGCATTGATATTTATCTGTCAACACCTTTTTTAACTTTTTTTATTTCCCTGCCGGAGGCAAGCGCTATTTCTCTGGCAATGTACCTCCCCGTGATGCTTTCCTGACTGGCTGCTACTTCTGCCGGACTGCCGCAGGCGACAATGCGTCCGCCCTTTTCACCGCCCTCCGGCCCCATGTCAATAATGTAATCAGCATTGACAATCACATCCAAATCGTGCTCAATCACGACCACCGTTGCCCCGGCTGCCACCAGCCTGTCAAAAACCTGCAGCAGCACCTGTACGTCCAATGGATGCAGACCGATGGTCGGCTCGTCAAAGACAAATACCGCATCTTCCTGTGTCCTGCCCATCTCGCTGGCCAGCTTCAAGCGCTGAGCCTCACCGCCTGAAAGCGCCGGCGTGTCCTCCCCTAAGGACAAATAGCCAAGCCCCAAATCATCAAGGGTTGCCAGCTTCGTGTAAATCTTTTTATAATCCTTAAAAACAGGCAGCGCCTCTTTGACTGTCAGTGCCAAAATCTCCGGCAGGCTGTAGCTGCGCTGCAGTCCTTTTCCCTGCCAGCGTATTTCATCGGCTTCTTTGCTGTAACGGTGCCCGTCACAATCCGGGCAGGTTATGGTCACGTCCGGCAAGAACTGGACATCCAGAGATATCTGCCCGGTACCGTCACAGGCAGGACAGCGGAGTTTGCCTGTGTTATAGGAAAAAGCGCCTGCCTTCCACTTTTTTTCTTTGGCTGTTTCCGTCCCGGCAAACAATTTTCGCAGCTCATCCAGCACACCGCTGTAGGTAGCTACCGTGGAACGTATGTTGATGCCGATGGGCGAAGCATCAATAAGATTGACCCGGCGTATTCCTTCGGCGCTGACATTTTTCACCTGCGGCGGCAGGCTGCGCCCCTCAGCTGCGGCTGTCAATCCCGGAATCAGGCATTCGAGCACCAACGTGGTTTTGCCGGAGCCGGAAACTCCGGTCACAACGGTTAGCCGCCCCTGAGGAATCTCCACCCGCAGCGGCTGAACCGTATGCAGGGCATTGGTTTCCAAACTAATTGTCCCCTGCTGAAACAATGCCTTCCCAACAAATTTCTGGCGCAGGGCAGAATTGGCGCCTGTTTTCATAAAGGGGGCTATCTTGGATTCTTTGCATTGCAGCACATCCTTTAACGCCCCGGCATAAAGCAGGCTGCCTCCTTCGCTGCCAGCCAGCGGCCCCAGCTCAATCAGATAATCGGCATGTTCCAGCACATGAACATCATGGTCAACCAGCACTACAGAATTACCATCAGCCAGCAGGCTGTCGATAACCTCCAGCAGTCCTTCAATGTTGGCCGGATGCAGCCCGATGCTCGGTTCATCAAGCACGTAAAGCACTCCCGTGGTTTCATTGCGTACAGCCCTGGCCAGCTGTACGCGCTGGCGCTCGCCAGTCGACAGGGTACTGCTGGCCCGGTCAAGAGTCAGATAGCCCAGCCCCAAATCTTTCAGCCGTTTGGCATTATCTGTAAATGACTCAATGATGCTCTCCGCCATGGGGCGCATTTCCTCCGGCAAAGTCCCCGGCACAGCCTGCACCCACAAAATAAGGTCATCAAGCGTCATCGCCGTTGCCTCAGCCAGATTCTTGCCGGCCAGACGTGTAGAACGCACTTTGGCAGACAGGCGCGTACCGCCACAATCAGGGCAGACCGCCTCATGGAGAAATTTTTCCACCCGCTTCATGCCCTTTTCATCCTTGACCTTGGACAGAGCATTTTCCACCGTGTAGACGGCATTGTAATAAGTAAAATCCATCTCCCCTGCCACGTTGGTTTTCTCGTTGACATACAATATATGTTTTTTCTCGGCCGGGCCGTGAAAAACGATGTCCTTTTCCGCCGGCGTCAAATCCCTGAAGGGTACGTCAGTCCGCACGCCCATCTCCCGGGCAATATCCTTCATCAATGACCACATAAGGGTCTGCCATGGTGCCACAGCCCCCTCGTCAATGGTCAGGCTGTCATCAGGCACCAGACTGGCTTCGTCAACAGTCCGCACAACCCCTGTGCCCGAACATCCCGGACAGGCACCCTCAGAATTAAAGGCCATGGCCTCCGCCCCCGGGCCGTAAAATTCCTCACCACACACCGGACACTTAGTGGGCAGCATCAAAGCTACGCCCATATCCGGCGGACATAGATGCCCATTGGGGCAGGCATGGCTTCCCAGCCGGGAAAACATCAGCCGCAGGCTGTTTAAAAGCTCCGAAGCCGTGCCAAAGGTACTGCGGACACCGGGAATCCCCGGCCTTTGATGCAGCGCCAGAGCTGCCGGCACATGACGGATTTCCTCCACATCAGCCTTGCCGGCCTGTGTAATGCGGCGGCGCGTATAGGTGGACAGCGCCTCCAGATAGCGCCGGGAACCCTCCGCATAGAGCGTGCCCAAAGCCAGCGAGGATTTTCCCGAACCGGAAACGCCGGCAATGGCGGTCAGTTTGCCTAAAGGTATATCCACATCAATATTTTTCAGGTTATGCACTTTTGCGCCACGCACGATAATATTTTGCGGCTGCTTTTTATCACTACTTGCCATTTATCATCCCTCAGTTTCACCTTATCTTCTCAGCAATTTAATATTCCACCTGCCGCCGTTTATTTCCTGCTTGCTGTCATCAGATATTATTGACATATGTCATAAATATGCTATAATTTCATTAAGACATATGTCAAAAATTATTTTTGGAGGTTAGTAATGAGCAGGCCCCTCAAAAAAAGGCGCATCTGCGCCATCCCGATTTCTTCACGGTTTCTGCCGGATACAGCTGCCTCCGGCGATTCAGCACCGCCTGTCAGGATATCGCTGGAAGAATATGAGTGTATCCGGCTGCTGGATTATGAAGGCATGACACAGGAAGAATGTGCTGCACAAATGGGCGTTGCCCGGACTACGGTGCAGGCTCTCTATGTTGCTGCCCGCAAACGGATTGCCGGCTGTCTTGTCGAAGCTCGTCCTTTGTTGATTGAAGGCGGCAATTTTGAACTTTGTCCGGCTTGCCGTTTTAACCGTCACCCCAGCAGATTTTTTTTACGGAAAGGAAGTAAAACAACTATGAAAATTGCAGTTACCTATGACAACGGCCAGATTTTTCAGCATTTCGGGCACACCGCCCAGTTCAAGGTCTATGCGGTAGAAAATAATGCCGTCACCGAGTCCCATATTCTGGACAGCAACGGTGCCGGTCATGGCGCTCTGGCCACGCTGCTCCACGATGAACAGATTGATACGCTTATCTGTGGCGGTATCGGTGCCGGCGCTCAGAACGCTCTGGCTGAAGCAGGCATTACCCTCTACGGCGGCGTACAGGGCGATGCCGATGCCGCAGTAAATGATTTGCTGGACGGCAAGCTAGCCTACGACCCGGCGGTACACTGCGACCATCACGGCCATGGACACGGTGCAGACCACACCTGCGGCAGCCACGGCTGTGGCGGACACGGACATGGACATATGCACCAACACGGTCATAACCACCAGAATTAAAAAAACAGGAGCGTATTAACATGAATGCCGATTGCGCCAACTGCCCCAGCCATGCCTGCTATACCAAAGGCGTGAACTGCACGGGAATTGCCAAAGAAACCATTCTTTCCGCCTACGACGAGCAGGAACGGCAGATTATGAAGGCCGCCGCCTATGTGGAGGGCACCTTCTACAGCAACATAACACGCCTGCAGGAAACAGCGGAATTTGCTAAAGCCATGGGCTATAAAAAACTGGGCATGGCCTTCTGTATCGGCCTGAATGCCGAAGCAAAATACATTGCCCGGTATTACAGGCAGCAGGGCTTTGATTTTTACAGTGTCTGCTGTAAGACCTGCAGCTTCAATAAAAAGGAACTGGGCTTAAAACAGGTCAAGCCGGAACTTGACCATGAGGCCATGTGCAATCCAAAGATGCAGGCTAAACTGCTCGCTGACAAAGACGTGGAACTTTTTATCTCCTGCGGCCTGTGCGTAGGCCATGATACCCTGTTCAATTCCGCCTGCCCCGGGCCTGTCACCACACTGGCAGTCAAGGACAGGCTGCTGGCTCACAATCCTCTGGGGGCTGTCTACTCACGCTACTGGAAACGCAAGCTGGGTATCATGGACGAAGGAGAAGTATAAGCATAAAAAAATAACGGCAGACAGCATATCGTCTACCGTTATTTTTTTATGTCTTAAACCTCGGCGCTTACGTCTTTTTCCTCAGGGAACAGATAGCTGTATCTTTCCTTGAATTCTGCCGGGGTCATGCGATAGGCATTGGCCAGTCCCGGGTCATCGAGATCGCCTCTTTCCAGACGCATCATGAGGCCTCTGGCTATCTGATAATGAACGGAGTCAATGTTGACCTTGCGCACCTTCGTTTTACCCGTGGCCGGGTCTTTGATATCCTCAAAGCGCATGGGCACGGCCTTATTGTCCTGAATGGAGATTAAAGCGCCGCTGTCCCCGGACATGAGGAACTGTACAGCCGAATAGCCCAGCTGACGGGCATAGTCGATATCGTAGGCAATCGGTGCCGTGCAGCGGAGTTCATAGCCGATTTCCTTATCAATGACCGTAATCTTGATGTCAAGTTTCTTGACCTCAGCCAGTACAGCCTGTTTGAGGATTTCACCGAAGTCAAGTTCGCTGTAGCGGATATGACCATGCTCATCGGTGACTACCGTCCCCAGCTTCTTAAAGTCCTCAGGAGCAATCTTTTCGATTACGCCCTCAGCGATTACGGCCACACCGTAGTTTTTGCCGGTGAGGTAACGCTTTACAATCGCGCCGGTGATGATATCCACCACCTGCTGCAGAGGAATCTTATCCTCGGGGAATTCCTCGGGAATAATGGTCAGGGCTGCGCCTGCGCTGCGCCCCATCCCCAATGCCAGATGTCCTGCCGTACGTCCCATAGCGATGGTGAAGTACCAGCGGTTGTTGGTCGTGCGGGCATCCTCCATCAGGTTTTCGACTTCCTGCGTGCCAAAGGCCCGGGCAGTTTCAAAACCGAAGGTCGGAATTCCTTCCGGCAGCGGCAGGTCATTATCAATGGTTTTGGGCACATGCACTACATTGATAGTGCGTCCCATCTTCCGGGCATAATCGGAAACAGCCGCCGAGCTGTAAGCCGTATCATCACCACCGATGGTGACCAGATGTGTTACCCCCAGCTCCGTCAGAGTTTCTACCACCGTACGCAAATCGGATTCCTTTTTGGTCGGATTGAAACGGGACATCTTAAGAATGCAGCCGCCAGTCAGATGAATGCGGCTGATATTTTTCGGTTCCAGTCTGACGTAATTTTTCTCGCCGCGAGCCAGACGGGAAAAGCCGTCGTACATCCCCAGTACGTCCCAGCCCTGCCGTGTGGCTTCGTTTACCACGCCGGAAATAACGCTGTTAATCCCCGGAGCCGGGCCGCCACCGCAAACAATCGCAATCACATTTTTGATACCAATCATGAAAAAATCCCCCTTTTTATAGACTACAGTATAGAACTTTCGCCTAAAAAGGGGAGATTTCCTGCTTTTTTATGAATTTTTAATGTTTCCCTATGTGAGAACGTTTGGTGACATTTGATTTATTTCTCACTTTTGCACGCCGGCTCCTGTCGTTCCGGCCTTTATGCGCGGCACCCTTGCGATTGGCATATTTTGACAAAGGCTTGGCCTTGGCTTTTTTTGCCTGCCGTTCCTGTTTTATTTCCTGCATGATTTTGGCCTGCTTTTCCATGCGGTTCTGATGCCGCTCCGAGTGCTCCTTGCGGATACGGCTCTTTATGCCGGCCTCAATACGGCGCAGCAAATCATACTGCCGGGCATTGACAAATGTTACGGCTTTGCCGTTTTCCCCGGCGCGGCCTGTGCGGCCAATGCGGTGAATATAGCTTTCCGTGTCATGGGGAATATCGTAGTTAAAGACATGGGTCACGCCTTCGATATCCAGCCCCCGGGCCGCGATATCCGTAGCGCAGAGAATCTGCAGTTCTGCCTTGCGGAAACGTTTCAGCACCAGAGCACGCTGCACCTGTGACAAATCGCCATGCAGCTCGTCTACGAGGTAGCCTCTGGCCGCCAGCGCCATGGTGACCATGTGGGCACGCTGCTTGGTATGGCAGAACACCATGGCCAGATACGGATTGTCGCTGTTGATGCACTCACAGAGACGGTCAATTTTATTTTCTTCGGTGGTGTCAATGATAATCTGCTCAATGGCATCGAGGGTGATATGCTCACTCTTAATCTGAATGTTTTCAGGTGCCTGCATGTACTGCGCCGCCAAGGCCTTAACCCTTGGCGGCATCGTGGCCGAAAAGAGCATGAACTGCCTGTCGCTGGCAGCTGCTTTCAGCAATACCTCAACGTCCTCAATAAAGCCGAGCTTCATCATTTCGTCAGCTTCGTCCAGCACGACTTTATTGACATGCTTAAGACTGATGGTCTGACGGCGCAGATGGTCCAGCAAACGTCCCGGCGTGCCGATGATAAGCTGGGGATGACGGCGCAGTTTCTGCTTTTGCCGTTCAATATCCTGTCCGCCGTAAATTACCAAAGAGGAAACGCCTGCGGCCTCCCCGACCACGGCAGCCACCTTGGCCACCTGTATGGCCAGTTCACGGGTCGGCGTCACGATGAGCGCCTGCGCCACCTCCGCCTGCGGTTTGATTTTTTCCAGTATGGGCAGCAGGAAAGCCAGTGTTTTGCCTGTGCCGGTCTGCGCCTGCACGATAATATCCCTGCCGGCCCGGGCTAACGGAATAGCCTTTTCCTGTACCGGCGTGGCCTCACGAATGCCCTGCCGAGCCAGCACGTCACAAATATTCTGGGAAATCCCCAATTCTGCGAATCTTGTCATTATGACGAGAGTACCTCCGTCCCTGTTTCCGTAATCAAAATGGTCTTTTCCCACTGGGCAGACAGCTTCTTATCCCTGGTGCGCACCGTCCAGTTGTCCTTGGCATCTACCACCACATGCTTTTTGCCCTGATTTATCATCGGCTCTACGGTAAGAACCATGCCGGGCACCAGCAGCATGCCGGTCCCGGGATAACCCTCATGGGGCACAAAGGGTTCCAGATGGAAATCCTTGCCGACACCATGGCCGCCTAAATCCGTCACAACACTGTAGCCATTGGCATGGGCATAATCACCGCAGGCGGCGCTGATATCCCCCAAAAAATGCCAGGGCCGTGCTGCGGCAATGCCCCGTTCCATGCACTCTTTGGTCACGCGCACCAAGCGCTCAGCCTCCGGGGAAACTTCGCCGACCATGAACATTCTGGAAGCATCGGCATAGTAGCCATTAAGAGTTGTCGTAATGTCTACATTGACGATATCACCTTCCTGAAGAATGGTCTTTTTCGAGGGGATGCCGTGGCAGACCACATCATTGATGGAAATGCAGCAGCTCTTGGGAAAGCCCTCATAATTGAGACAGGAAGGATATGCCCCGTGGGATTCTATATACTCCTGCACCGCCTTGTCCACCGTTGCCGTATCCACTCCCGGCTTAATCAGGGAAGCTGCCACATCAAGAGCTCCGTCATTTACGACACCGGCCGCCCTAATCATGGCAATGTCTTCCTTGTTGTTGATAATCTTTCTGGGCGGACGCACCTGCCCCTTAAAGACATCAAACTTGATTTCCTTGATACGTTCATCAAAATCAGCATGGCATTTCTTATATTTCTTGCCGCTGCCACACCAGCAAAGTTCATTTCTCTGCATAAAATGCACAATCTCCTTCAAAATATTCACTATCATAATTTATCTGTCTGTCCTAATTAAAATACACAATACATTATTATAACCCTATTACCATCTTTTGACCATAGTCAAAAGCAGCAAATATTTTTCGGGGCAAATATTTTTCCATTTTTTAGCAGCTGTGCCTGCCCGGAAGTTTTAAGACCAATTTGACCTGTCAGTTCATAATATGTTATACTAATCAAGGTTTTGTGTCTACAAGTTAAAGGAGGTTTTTTACTTGCGTTTGGCAAAACATGGCTGCCTGCTCGCGGCAGCTGCTATTTTCTTCAGTTCAGCTGCCTTGGGCGAAGCTGCCGGCTTTCATCTCGGTGATACCGGCAGGGAAGTGGTAGAGATTCAACAGGCTCTGGTCAGCCGCGGCTATGACGTCACCGTGGATGGTGATTACGGTCCGGCAACAAAAGCTGCTGTAGCGGAATTCCAAAATGACAATCATCTGACTGTCGACGGCGAAGTCGGCAGCGCATCCTATCAGGCTCTGCTCCACCGCAGCCTGCCCGTAGGTACCCATAAATCTTATCTTGCCGGACAAAACGGCATCGTAAACCTTGCCCGGCAATTTCTGGGCGTCCCTTATGTCTGGGGCGGTTCTTCCCCCAATGGTTTTGACTGCTCGGGATTTGTGCAGTACGTTTACGCCCAGCAGGGTATCAGCCTCCCCCGGACGGCTGACATTCAGGCCACTGCCGGATATCCGGTAGACAAAGCTGACCTGCAGCCCGGTGACCTGGTATTTTTTGCCGGTGATTATGTAAATATTTCCCATGTGGGCATTTATGTGGGTGACGGCAAAATGATACACGCCTCCACCAGTTACGGCATTGCCTACGATTCCTTATCCCGTGATTATCGGGTAGCTCATTACGTTGGTGCCTGCCGGGTATTATAAAACCACAGCAAAAATCCTCCGTTGACCTGTCAATCTCTGACTTGTCAACGGAGGATTTTTTTCTTTATATAAAGACTTTCATTTATATATCAATCGCTTGCCATCATCACTCAGACGCACGGACAGGGGAAAATTGCCTGCTATGGCAATCCCTTGCTCAGCCTGCAACAACACCTTACCTGCGGCAGCTTTTTCCGTCACAGAAATTTCCATTCCCGTCAAATCGGCTTTACCTGCGACAGACAAAGTGCCTGCCGCATTCAGCAGCAAGGTACCTTTTCCGTGCAGATTGCCCTGTACTTTGCCATTGCCACCGAATCTTCCTCCTGCCAGCAATACATCACCGGCAAGTTCGCCCTGCTTGCCGTTTACGTCAGCAGCCAGCAAGAGCGTTCCCTCCTGCACGCAAGTAACTCCTGTGTAGGTGTTTTGTCCCGTAAGCGTCAGCGTGCCTGCGCCTTCCTTAATCACACTGCCTTCGCCTGTGATTGTGCCGCTGAAACAATCCTCATCCATGGTATTTACGTGCATTTGCGACAAGGTTTCTCGCTGGGGTGCCAGCAAATCCTGTCCATAAAGTTCCCCTTGCCGCCCAAGGTCGATGATTGCCGTTTGGCTGTCATCCTGTAATGATGTTACTGTAAATTCCTTGCCCAAAGGCTCGTCAGTTTTTTTGAAATAGAGTCTCTGCTTCACTGACCCTTTTTGAAACTCTACTGGCAGACCTTTCTGTCCCGGCTGCAGAACCCGTTGCCAACTGCCTTTTTCGCCCAGACGAATCCAGTCATCCACATCCTGCAGCCGTGCTGTTTCAACTTCCGAAGGACTAAGCAGATAGACGGTCTTTCCATGTGGATTGGTCAGAGCAACGGTCACTGTATATTTTTCCCCTTGCGGAATATATACTGCCTGCTTAAATGGGACAATGCGGTAGCCCATCAGCTTGGAGGTGCCATCTTCACCAAAAGTGCCCTGCTGTCTGTACACAAGTTTTCCGGCCATGGCCTCCGTGCGCTGTCCGCGGCGTACCTCAATGGTATACGCCATGCCATCAGCCCAGGCAAAAAAGCCCGTGCCGGTAAGGAACGCATCATCACGGCCGGTATAACCTGCTCCAAAAGCGGAACCTGTTGGCACTGTGGCTTCAATATCGTTGGCGAAATCGCCGGAAGCTAACTGACCGTTGCGTTCATGGGTGCTGATATAGGATACACTGCCCTTATCCAGATTCATCTCAAAGGCTGTGAACATCATAGAAGTTTTATCCGCATAGGAAAGATAAGCATAACCATTTTCTCCCCAGCCATCGCCCCAACTGTTACGGATAATCCATGCTCCCTTCTGTTTGGGTATAACGGCATCTTTCATATTCTTTGCTGTAAAGACAAAATCATCATCCCAGCCTATCACATCTACACCATGATTTACAGGTCCTGCCTTGGAACCATAAAAGGCCGTAGCAAACGTATTTTTGCGCATGGGGTCACAGTTGAGTGCGAAGGAAATCGCACCATACTCTTTAATCATCTGCTTGATCATAGCACGGTTGGCCGCCTTTCCCTCCGGCACCATCAGTATATTTTTGAGTTGCAGCACAGGCGGCAAATATTTTTTTGGTGCCACGATGTTTTTCACGGTTTCCCCCTGTTCCCAGATAAGCCCTGTGCCGTTGGCCATCATGACCTCCACTTCACGAAAAGGAAATCCGCCCTGATAGACTTTCATGGCAAACGGTCTGTAATAATTATGAACCTCCGGCGGACGGGAATGATATACGCTATCCTCTTCCACTTCCGTAGGTGCCGCCGCCGATATCCATGCCAGATACCATTCTGAAAGGTCATAAGGCTTTGTCTGCACATTATAGGGAATGCCTGCCTTTTTGCAACTGCGTATAAACATTGGATTCCACCGCCGCGATGGCCGAAAAAGCCCAGCAAGTGCCATATATCCCCTGATTGCGAATGGCATTTATGCGCGCCTTGGCCGGGTCATAACCGCTATCCCGATCTTCCGGCACGGCAAGACGCAGGTCATAAAAATGCGGCAGCTCTTCTTCTGCCGCCTGCGCCAGCGCAGGAAACAGACTACTCCCCCAAAGAATCGCCGTCAGCATAAAGATTACCAATAGCGGCTGTTTTGCTAACTTCATCTCTGTTTCCTCCCGTCTTTAATGATATTCTTCACTAGATCCCAATTTGCCGGAACGTCTCAAAGACGCCTGCAAAGCCTTATGCTCTGCCCTTGTCATGTTCAGATGATGCAAGAGCTCATATTGCACTTGAAAGATTTCTGCCTGCAAAGCCGCGTTGTCCCCGGCCAAAGGCAGTGCTTTTTCTGTTTCCCTAAAACCTTCCCGATAGTCCTTGTACACATTTTTGTACAAATCGGCCAGCAGTACATGAACCTTGGCCTTCAACTCAGCAGGCACTTTTTCCTGCTGCAGCAGCCACAAAGCAGCTTCACGCACAGCATCCGCATGGCTTTTATCGTACTTGGTGACATAGGCATAGCCCATAGACAGCTTCCTGACATAAATATAGGGCTTCTGCTCATCACTGGCTGCCGCAATCGCTTTATCCAAATCAGCCAGTGCATGAGGAAAATCGGCCATTCCCTGATAATAATACTGCCCACGCCGCAGGTAAAAGTTGGGAGATTCGCCCAGTATTTTATGCGCCTCGGCAAATTTTTGACCGGCCTGCCGCATCTGCCCGGCCAGAGCATACATTGTAGCCTGTCCCAATACTGCCATGCCGCAACGGTCATCTAACGCCAGCGCACGATTAAAGTCAATGGCCGCTTTTTTCGGTACACCCAAATGCAGATATGTCTCACCGCGCCCTACAAGAAAAGCGGTATAGGTCGGATAATCAACCAGAGCTTGCGTGTAAATTTTCTCTGCACCTGCGTAATCGCCACCAGCTTCCAGTGTCATGCACTGTTCCTGATAAGTGCTGATAGAAGGAATTTTCTCCGCAGCAGATGCCGCGGATATGGTCAGCCAAACAGCCGCTATCACTGCCAAAAACCGACGTAAAACATCCATACTCCGTTCCTCCTCTTACCACATTCTTCTGAGCATCACGGCAGCGGATATATCCTTGTCGTGACGGCCTTTCTGCATAAGCACATCTCCCGACAACTGCCAGCCCGGCGTAAATTCCGTATCGGCAGACAACGACAATAAAAGGTGCGTCTTATCCTGATGATTGCGCAATGTATACGCATTTTCCGCATCACCTTCGTAATGAAAGGACAAATAAGGGTCGGCACCACAAAAGGCATGCTTTACCCCTGCACGCAGGGAATAGCTTCCCTTGCCGAGATAACGTTTGAACTCACAGCCCAACTGCATGGCAAAGTAAGTGTTTTGCTGTGCATCCACTTTATGATTATTGATGCCGGCACCGCTTTCATTAAATCCCGGCTGACGCAAATAGGAAAGCTGCAAGCCGGCGTAGGGACTTACATGCCATATTCTGCCGTCTTCAGCGTGCAGGTCGTATTTATATTCGCCGCCCAGTTCCAGCAGATGACTGTCATACCGCGCCTGTGCCTGACCTCTCGGCACACTGCGGTACAGGCGGTTGCGCTGCACACCGTAATCCAGATATATATAAGCATCATGTGAGCCGTTATGATAACCGCCATAAATTCCTGCACGGGTATCATAGCTGTTTCCGTGGACAGAGTCCTGCCCATAGCTCATTGCATTGTAGCTTATAAACAATCCTGCCCGAAAGTTTTTTCCCACACTCCTGTCCCAGCCGCCGCTTATCGCCTGTCCGTGATAGTTGGCACCGCCCTGCATATCGCCCCAATGCTTGGTAAACTTCACCCAGACGTTGTTTTCCGCAGCGACAGGAAGGTTTACAGGCACTTCTACACCACCTGTGTTTTCGCCTTCATCATCACTTAACCTGCTTGCAGGCAATGCCACCTTCACCGGGGCGGTTGCAAAAGCCGTGCTCAGCCGGTCTCCGATAACCTGTCCGGCAATGGTACTTTGCTGTACCATAGACATCATCTGCGGAGCGCCGCTGCTGCCGATGGCCTGCAAGGCGGATTTTGCTGCCGGTACATCGAGATTGTACAAAATGCGCATTTCCTCGCGCCGCTCAGCGGAAAGTCCTTTATACATCTTCTGCATGGCTTCGTATGTTTCCGCCTGCTGATCGTTTATACTGCCAAGATTATTGGCAGATACGGCGGTAACGGCAACAGAATTTCCCGTCACTGCAGCAATATTATCCAGCATGCCCGAGACATGACGGGGCACAGTTTCATTTACTGCCTTGCCGCTGACGCTCTGTGCCGTGAGAATTTCCTTGCGCTCTCCGGGCAGGGCATTGCGCAATTCTGCCGCCGAGCCGTCTATATTTGCGCTGCCCGTAACCTCAATCTTGCCTGCCAAGCCTGTGGCATCTCCCTGTAAAATTCCATCAGACACGAGGCTGCCTTCAATCTGCATATTATCATTGCCAGAGCGCGGGCCGATAGTGCCATGATTAAGCAGCTTGCCTGTGGTATCATCGCTGTAACCGGTATAGATATTACCGCTTTGGTCGTTTAGCTTGTAGCTGCCACCTATGAGTGCCGCCTCCTTTGCCACCTGCACACTCACTACATCGGCCTTGCCGCCATACACCAATGTCCCGGCATTTACCTTCATCTTCATATTATTACTGCCCGTAATTGCACCGCCATAGCGCATATCGGCATTAAAATTAAGATTTGTCACCAAATCCGGCACATACTTATTATAGGGAATGAGCTTGCCGTCATATTGGAGCACGAGTCCGCCCACATAGACGGTATTGCCGTTAGCACTTGTCTCTGCCGTAACGCTATCGGTTGCTGTGATGCCGCTGTCCGCAGTAAAGTTTCTCCAGTTGCTGGTAATCGCGCCATTTATCTGCGCTCCGGCGTTGATGTTGATATTATCCACGAAGGCTTCTTCCCCAATATAGATGGCATTGCCACTGCCTGTAAGCGTACCGCTGACATTTACCGTGGCCATCTTATCATTCAAATCACCGTTTTCTAAATCCGTAATACTGAAATCATCCAGCGCATGTTCAAAATCCTTCAAGCCAACATTGTATGACTTGGTGATAACACCATTTTCCACACTCCGCTTATAGCGCATATAGGAGCCGCGATATTCCGTATTTGCCCCCAGCGAATTGGCACCAAATTCCAGCCAGATGGCATTGCCGTTTTTCCCCGTGGCAGTAACCGTACCGTCTACATTGAGAACGTGATTCTTCCCGTAGGCGGTCAAAATGCCAGCCCCGTAAGTTCCATCTCCATGAACTTCCGACCCTTTGGCTACGGTAATGGTATCATTCAGACCATCCACACGTATGCCCACAGCTCCCGGACCTGCGGCATAGATATTTCCAGCCTGCGTGATATTGTTGTGCGAGCCATAGATATGCAGCCCCACACCGTAGGTTGCTGTGTTGTACCCATCAATATAAGCCGTCCCCTCACTGTTGCGTGCAGAAAAGCCCTGCGTATTGGTAAGCGTCACCCCATCATTATAGATGGAGCGCCCATAGAAATTCCGGCGGTCAATTTTATAACCGATGTCCTGCATTATCGCCAGCTCGGCCTCCATAAAGCTGTTATAACTGCGATAATTCTGATGACTCATCAGGCTCCGCGCCAGCTCGATATGACTAAGATCCGGGGAACTACCCTCCCACCTGTTGTTGACGGGTATCCCCGTTATCTGCTCCCCATATGCTCCCGTAAAGGTTTTACCAGCCAAAGCCTCCGTCACATGCTCACCGCGAAAAGTCGCAAATGCCCTGCCGTTCCTGCCTGTAAAAGCCACCGCATTATCCACCACAAACGCATCTGCATCCTGTAAAATATAGTTATTGCCGAAAAAACCAGCAAGCGCCGCATCATTCTGCAATTTATTTTTGACAGCAGGCGGTACTATAACTTTTACTCCTGCCTGCTGGCCATTTTGATCATACAAATGTGCGGTAAACGATGAAGAATTTTTCACTGCATCCCCAAAACTAAAAATCTCCACACCATCTACGTTTCTTTCGCTTTCAAAGTATCTTCTTTTATCCGCACTAATTCCCAAACTATGACCCAATTCATGATACATTACCGATACAATGTCCACATCCGTCATAGCCTGTGCCAGCGGAATGGGCTTTCCGTAAGCCACCAAGCTATAACGTCCATCCCCTTTATCAACGCCTAAATTTTTCCCGATAATGATTTTCCCTATGCCTAAGGGAAGGCTGTCATCTGGCAAGGTTTCAATACCTGTCAGCCATTTGATTGCTGTGCCGTTCTGCAAGGCCATATGTAAATAATGCGGATTTTCGGTATATGTACCAGTATTATCATAAGACACGGCGGTTGCCATAGCATTTACATCGCTGAATGTTCCCACAAAATACTGCACAGGCACAGTATTTTTCACGCCCGGCCCGATTATTTCTGCCCACTGCAAAAATGCCTGCCCCAGCCCATGTTTAAGATCATCTGTAAGTGTATAACACAACGGTTCTTTCCCCAACTGGGCAAAAAAATTTCTGGCTGCCGTATTTTCCTTATCCTCTGCGCCATAATAGTAAACAGCAAAAATATCCTTGCCGCCGTAACCGATTGTCTCTGTGGTCATCGCCTGTGCGGTGGGCAAAGTTGTACAGCCTGTCAGATACAGCAGACAGGCCAGCATAAGATTCCGTTTGTTTTTCTGCATTTAGGTTACCTCCTGTTTCGCCGCCTCCTTCTCATTATTTATATATTTCTCTAAAAGAAAAAAAATTCCCTCTATTCTGCAATATAATTTTTCCACCTGCGTGCTGAGAATCGTGGGGTTTTCTTCCGGGTGCGCGGCATGTGTCTTGGTCTGTGAAATCCATCTATGTTTTATATCGAGAAAACATCAGAGAATTTTAAGTAGAAAATTGCAGTTTGCCGATGTGTGTTTAAATACAATTCGTTACAGCTCAGCTTGGCGGAGGTGGGAATACTTTTTCTCACTCCACTAAATGA
>ERZ842401.3975-NODE-3975-length-17724-cov-3.299055_pt1 | contig 17724 bp, 8 predicted proteins | sample MGYA00521270_ERZ842401 | MGnify/ENA primary metagenome ERZ842401 (study PRJEB31892, sample SAMEA3878208) | bioreactor metagenome | biome: Moose rumen | place: Sweden | collected 2011-10 | study: EMG produced TPA metagenomics assembly of the PRJEB12797 data set...
GACGAAGGTTGGATTGACAGCCCTGATCAGCGTACGGACATCTATGACATGCCCGTTTTCTCCCACGCAGGCGGTTTCATCGGATTCCCCACGGTTTTCAGGATCTCAAGCCGCTACCCATTCGGTCCCGGCGCGAAGTTCCAGGCGGACAGCAGGCACTTCATGGACGACGGTTTCATCGACGTGCAGTTTGCCACGAGCGCGGACGGCGTCGAATGGCATCGCACCCCCGGCCGCAAGACCGTGATCCGCACCGGCGCGCCAGACTCGATCGACTTCGGGCAGATTCCCGGCATCGCGGGCGGCACGCCGCTCACCGTCGGCGACGAGACGTCGCTCTACTACTACGCGATCAACAAGACGCACGGCAAGGTGATGGAACGTGGCTGTCACCTCTGCATCGGCCGCGCGGCCTGGCGCAGGTGGGGATTCGCGTCGCTTGGATGCGCTTCCGAGACGGGGTCGTTCACGACGAAACCGGTCGTGCTGGGAACGTGCGACCTGCGCGTGAACATGAAGCCCGAGAGCGACCTCTACCGCAACCGATACCTCGACCTCCTCGACGCAACACGCGAGGACGCAGAGCTGGAGAGCCGTGTCGAGCTACTCCATGCGCGCAGCGCCCGTCAGCGCTTGATGCTCACCATCATCGTCGTTGTGGCCGTCCTCACCGCCGTCCTCATTTACTTCCTTGTGCGGGCATGGCGCTGGCGCAGCAAGAGCGAGGCACGCCTCCTACATCGTCGCTACCTCCAACTGCAGGAGGCTGCCGCCCGGCAGCGACAGCAGCAGGATGAGGAACAGGAACAGATTCTTGAACTGCAGGCGGCCACCCAGCAGCGTCTGCTACGCAACAAACGGCAAAATGTGGAGAAACGCGCAAAGCTGCAGCTCGTACAGGCCATTGTGCCCTTCCTCGACCGTATCATCAACGAGGTGCGACGCATGACGCGGACAGGACAGACCAGCCGCGAGTCGCTCACCTACATCGTGGAGCTCACCACCCGCATCAACGAGCTCAACGACTTGTTGACACAGTGGATCCAGATGGAGCAGGGGCAGCTCAGCCTTCAGATCGTCTCCTTCCCCCTGCAGCCGCTCTTCGAAAGCATCGCCAAGAGTCATTTCGCCTACGAACAGAAAGGGCTGGCACTGCGCGTGGAGCCCACCACCCTCAGCGTGAAGGCAGACCGAGCCCTGACCCTCTTCATGATCAACACCTTAGCGGACAACGCACGCAAGCTTACGCCTGCCGGAGGCTCCGTGACAATCAGCGCCTCCGCCAGTGAGAGTGCTGATGGTCGCTACGTGGAGCTTGCCGTCGAAGACACGGGCGTGGGACTCTCAACTGAAGACATCGAAACACTCCTCCGCCAGAAGGTATATGATGCAGCGAAAATCGGGCAGGAGACCGAAAGCCACCAGAAGGGCTTCGGCTTCGGACTCATGAACTGCAAGGGTATCATCGAGAAATACCATAAGACGAACCCGCTATTTCGTGTCTGCAAAATGGGCATCGACAGCGCAGTGGGGCAGGGGAGCCGCTTCTGGTTCCGGTTGCCGCAGGTGCTGACCATGCTGGCTGTATGGTTGATGCCTTGGTCCTTCGCCTTCATGCCCTTAAGCCTCTGCGCAGGGACTATAGCCTCGTCGGTCGGCACTCTGCCGCGGCCCCAAGCGCAAGTCTATGTCCTCGCGGATTCTATCTATTTCTGCAACCTCCACGGACGCTATACCGATGCCATCGCTTTCGCTGACAGCGCCCTCAACGCCCTCAGCCGCAACCACGTCACACATCGTCGGCCCACCCACGACCGCCTCACGCTCATGGACACAGGGCAGGAGCCCCTGGAATGGGTGTGGTGGCAGCGCCAGGAGCAGGCCGATTATTCACTGATTCTGGGTCTGCGCAACGAAATCGCCGTAGCTGCACTGGCACTCCACAACTGGCCCCTCTACCGCTACAACAATCGTATCTACACGCATCTCTATAAACTTACAAACCAAGACCCCACGCTTGAAGCCTTCTGCCAGCAGACGGAGCGCGCTCAACAGAGAGACCGTATGGGGCTCTTCGCGATGGTCATCCTCCTGCTCATCAGTCTCACGGCGCTCTACGTTCTCTGGTTACGCCCTCGGCTAAGGATGCGGCGGTTGTTGCACGAGCTCAGCCAGCAGCGCCTCCAGCTCCTGCAACAGACCAACGAGGAAGAGCGGAAGCTTCGCCAGACGGTCATCGAACAGGCTGAGGATGAACATCGCCGCCGCCTTTTCGAGGAAGAACGGCTCCATGTGCAGAACCAGATCATCGACAACTGCCTCTCGACCATCAAACACGAAACCATGTATTACCCCGGACGTATCCAGCAGCTTGCACAGCGCATCCTGAAGGATTCGGAGAGTCCTCGCCCAACACCTCTACCGGCTGACACCATCGAAGGACAGGAACCCGCTGCATCTCAGCTTCTTGCGACCCTTAGCGAGACTACATCATACTACAAGGAGATCTACACGCTCCTCAGCGAGCAGGTGATGGGGCAGTCCGAGGCCCTGAATTTCCGACGGCGTAGTATTCTGGCCGAAGAATTATTGGAGCTTCTTCCGCAGCGCGCACAGTTCCTTTCACGCAAGCATGAAATCGTCATCGAGTTGGACGCTGAGAACCGTCTGGGTGAGTGCCAGGTACGCGGCGACAAAGACCTTTTACAGATGCTCCTCGAAACGCTCCTCGAAGCAGAGCTGACGCTGACCATAGGGCAGGGGAGTGCCGGGAACACTGAACTACCTCTGCACCTCCTTGTGACTGCCGACGGCTCTTTCGCCCGCTTCGCCATCGAGAACCCGGCCGTAGCCCTCACCCCAGAACAGCTGCAAGAGCTCTTCAAGCCCCACGCCGACAACATTCTCTTCCTCGTCGCCAAGCAGATCATCCGCGAACACGACACCTTCCTCGGTCACCCCGGCTGTCGCATCACCGCAGAAACCCGCGAGCAAGGCCACGTCCTCTGGTTTACCCTTCCCACCATTCATCAAGCCCCATAGCTTCCATTGTCCATTTTTCATAATTGTTCATTTCCCATTATCCATTAAACCATCATGGATCCTTTCAAAGTCATCATTGTAGAAGACGTGAAACTCGAGCTCAAAGGCACCGAGGAAATCTTCCGAACAGACATCCCCGAAGCCGAAGTGCTCGGAACCGCCATGAACGAAAGCGAGCTCTGGAAGCTCATGCGACAGCAGCTGCCTGACCTCCTGCTCCTCGATCTGGGGCTTGGAGGCTCCACAACCGTGGGCGTAGATATCTGCCGACAGGTACACACGACATACCCGCAAGTGAAAGTGCTGATTTTTACGGGCGAGATCCTCAACGAACGACTCTGGGTGGATGCCCTCGCAGCAGGTGCACACGGCATCATCCTGAAAACGGGTGAGCTGCTCACACGCAACGAGGTGCAACTCGTCATGGGCGGCCGACATCTGGTTTTCAACGAGCCCATCCTCGAGAAGATTGTGGCACGCTTCCGAAAAAGCGTCACCACAGAAACGCGCCACACTGATGCCGTCATCGACTACGACATCGATGAGTACGACGAGCGCTTCCTCCGTCACCTCGCCCTCGGCTACACCAAGGACATGATTGCTGCCCTCAAGGGGATGCCCTTCGGCGTGAAGAGCCTGGAGAAACGACAGGCCGACCTCATCAACCGCCTGTTCGCTGAGAATGAGCGCAACGGCGTGAATGCCACTCGCTTAGTGGTGAGATCCCTGCAACTCAGAATCATTGACCTGGACCACCTGAAAGCCGACGATGAGTAAACTGAACCTCGAAGACCTGAACCCTGCACAGCGCGAGGCCGTTCTCTACTGCGACGGGCCGTCCCTCGTCATCGCCGGAGCCGGCTCCGGCAAGACGCGTGTACTGACCTTTAAGATTGCATACCTTCTCAGCCAAGGCATGGCTCCTTGGAACATCCTGGCGCTGACCTTCACCAACAAGGCTGCAGACGAGATGAAGCAGCGCATCGCCGCACAGGTGGGAGGACAGCAGGCGCAGCGCCTGTGGATGGGGACGTTCCATAGTATCTTTGCGCGCATCCTTCGCATAGAGCACGAAACAATAGGCTTCTCGGCAAACTTTACCATCTACGATTCCACAGACTCCAAGAGCCTGATCAAGTCCATCGTCCGCGAGATGCAGCTCGATGAGAAAATCTACAAGCCAGGTGCCGTGCTTGCTCATATCTCCTCGGCCAAGAACCAGCTCATCCTACCATCGCAGTATCTGGCCAACCCCAAACTCTATAAAGCCGACCAGGCCAGCAAAATACCGGCAACGGGCGAGATCTATAGGCGCTACTGGCAACGTTGCCGACAGGCCGACGCGCTGGACTTCGATGACATCCTCGTCTATACCTACCTGATCTTTGCCAGACGGCCGGAGATCCTGGCGAAGTACGAGGAGCACTTCGACTTTGTCCTCGTCGATGAGTATCAGGACACAAATTACGCCCAGCACGCCATCGTGTGGCAGCTGACGCAGCACAAGAAACGTGTATGTGTCGTGGGCGACGACGCCCAGAGCATTTATAGCTTTCGTGGAGCCAACATCGACAATATTCTCACATTCCAGAAGTTATACGAAGGTGCCAAGCTCTTCAAGCTTGAACGTAACTATCGTTCTACACAGAACATCGTCCATGCTGCCAACAGCGTCATCAAACACAACCGCGGACAGATCTATAAAGAAGTGTATTCCGAGAAGGTAGCGGGCGAGCCTATCCATGCCTACTGCTACTATAGCGACCTCGAGGAGGCGGCGGGAGTGGCCAAGAAGATCTTGAACCTCAACCGCTACGACCATGTCGCATGGGACGAGATTGCGATTCTCTATCGCACCAACGTACAGAGCCGAACCTTCGAGGAGGCCTTCCGCAAGCAAAACATCCCGTATCGCATCTATGGTGGTACCTCGTTCTATCAACGTAAGGAGATCAAGGACACAATTGCGTACTTCCGGCTGGCTGTGAACCCCAATGACGAGGAGGCCATCAAGCGCGTCATCAACTATCCGGCACGAGGCATCGGACAAACTACTGTCAATAAGGTACTTGCCGTAGCTACGGAACAGAACGTTAGCGTTTGGCAGGTTCTCTCGCATATCCATGAATATCAGACAGGTATCAACCACGGCACAGAGGCGAAGATTTTCAGCTTCGTCCAGCTTATTGAGAGTTTCCGCGCGGTTGCCATGCAGGAAGATGCTGCGCATCTCGGACTCCGGATTGCGAAGGAATCGGGCATGATGACCGAGATCTTCAGAGGCCGTGAGCCCGAGGACATCTCGCGCCAGGAGAACCTCCAGGAGCTCTTGGATGGTATGCAACAGTTCGTCGATGATAGGGTAGAAGAAGAGGGAAGTGAACGGGCCTATATGACTCATTATCTGCAAGAGGTGTCGCTCATCAGTGACCTCGACGAGAGCGATGGCGATCAGAGGGAGAAGGTCTCACTCATGACGATTCACTCGGCGAAGGGCCTGGAATTCAGAGTAGTATTCATCGTGGGATTGGAGGAAAACCTGTTCCCGAATCAGATGGCTGCTACGTCGCCACGCGAGATGGAAGAAGAACGCCGCTTGTTCTATGTAGCCATCACACGCGCTGAAGAACAATGTTTCCTCACGTATGCCCAAAACCGTTATCGCTATGGCAAGAGCGAGTTCTGCATGCCCAGCTGTTTCCTGCGAGAGATTGACGAGCGCTACCTACGCCTCGAGAACAATATCTCCGCAAGACCACGGCCTCACAGCTTCTCCAAGTACGGCTTAGATGACGATTTCAACAGCTTCACATCTCGTCCGACTTCCTCATCATTCCGTTCTGGTTCCTCATCCAGTTCCTCATCTTCAGCTGGCTCCCGTCCGACCTCGTCAACATCCTTCTTCGATGACAGCCGTTCCCTCAAACATGCAGGTGTTCGCACACCGGCTACTGAACGTCCTGTTGAGCAGACACCCACAGCAGCTGGCGTCCTGTCCGTGGGCACACGCATTGAGCACGCACGCTTCGGACAAGGCACCGTTTTGTCGCTCACAGGCACAGGCATCGACGCCAAAGCCTCCGTCAACTTCGACAACGTCGGCACCAAGCAACTTCTCCTGCGCTTCGCCAAATTCAACATTATCTAATTCAGGTATCGCAAGTGATCCGCCCTGTACATCACCGTCTAAAGCTAATGCCTGTTATGTTTAATATATGAGATAAGCGAAGGATTCGTAAAAGGACTACCCTTTGAAGATATATTCGTACTTTCATGAGCCCTTTCGTACAAAAATCACGAGCGGAAGGCAAAAAGAAGCATATCAAGTTGGCTACGTCAATTAAATCTACTATTTTTGCGGCATAAATAGGACAACTAACTCAATCGATATGAAAAAGATTACCTTATTGACTGCATCAATGCTCTTCTTGCTCAGCGGGTTCCTCTACACGGCACAGGCTGATGACATTAACATGACATCGTACATAGTGAACCCCAGCTTCGAACAGGGCACGGACGGATGGACACTCACGAATCTCGTGGCACAAGGCAACAAAGCCTTCAAGATGACAGATGGTGCCATCTACATCGAGAAATGGACGGACATTGGTGGCGCTGTAGGTAACGCCTCGGCCTCGCAGAAGATTCTGTGGCTTCCGGCAGGCAACTATCGCCTGGTCGTGGGTGCCCACAACATTCAGCAGAAACAGTCCGGCGATGCGGACGGCAATGGTGATTCGCAAACAGGTGCCAGTATCTATGCCCCCAAGACATCGAACAAGACTACTGTAACGGCTCCTGCTGACTACAGCATCGAGTTCAGCACCGAAGGCGGCAGTACGACCGTGTCCATTGGTTTCAACGCGACCAATGCGACTGGTAACTGGCTATGTGTCGATAACTTCCGCCTTTATTATGTCTCGGCCGACCTCTCACTTCTTCAGACAGCCATTGCAAACGCAGAGAAAGTCATCACGGACTCTGAGAAGTCAACGTATGCCGGCCTACAGCCCGCCATCAAAACCGCATTGACAGCAGCCATCGCGAACGCACAGACTGCCACGGAGGCTACCGCCGACGAGGAGCTGCGTACACTGGCCTTCGAACTGGCTAAGAATCATGAGGTTGCGAAGCAGAATCTCGACGATCTCAAGGCTCTGAAGACCTTGACAACCCGAAGCGCATCCTTATTGACGAAAGAGATGGCGAAGGTGTATCTGGATGCGTTACAAATAGCTTATGATGAGGCGATTGAGTTCTTGAAGCTGGAGTCTGACGACCCCGTGGCGGCCATCACAGAACGCCTTCAGGCGGCCTATGACGCTGCGGATGCCAGCCGTACCGCAAGGACTGCTCTCAACACTTCTATCACCACTGCTACCCGACTGCTCAACAACACGACCAACAACGTGATTACCGAAGGTCGCGAGGAGTTCGAGGCGGCCATCAACGCTGCCATCGCGGTGCGCGACAGCGACACAGCTACGCCGGAGGAGATGACACAGGCCAAGGCTGATCTCGAGAACGCTACCCTACTCGCCCACGTCCTGAATCCCACGGGCACGACAAACCTGACCGTAAAGACTGGAACCGTCGTTGCAGGCACAACCGTGATATTTGCCCGTGGTACCTTTGGAGGCACCTCCAAGGAGGCAGGCTTCTGCTGGAGCGAGTCGCCCGAACCAACCATCTTCGACAGCCGTGCCACCACGTATTATGACAACCAAGGCAACATTTACTATATGGAGGACGTGAAGCCCGCAACGGTCTATTACGTGCGCGCCTACGCCTTCACCAGCGGCTACCGTCTCTTCTATGGTGACATCGTCAAGGTGGCTACACTACCAAAGGGCAACAGCAGCGGCCACTACGACGAGGGAGGCCCCGACGAAGCCACGAACAAACGCATCCGCGAGGCATTCCAGAATGCACTGGACATCTGGAACAGCGTGAACTCCCTCGACAACTTCACGCCCAGCGTTCACTACAGCTCAGGCACGCCGACCGCTGACTGTTCCTATGGCGGATGGATTCGAATGGGTGCCAACTCCAGCTACCAGCGCACAGGAACCATCATGCACGAGATGGCTCACGGCGTGGGCGTCATCCCCAACGAGAAAGGCTGGAACAGCGCCACCTACCGTGCCGGTACGACCTCCGGCATCTGGCTCGGCCCACGCGTGGACCGCGTCATGCAGTTCCTGGAGAACAATGCCTCGGCACACCTCGACGGCGACTATCAGCATATGTGGCCTTACGGCATCAATGGAGCCAGCGAGGACACGGGTACGCCTATGCTCTACCGTGGTAACGGACTGATTATCGAAGCGTTGATTGAGGACGGTCTGATTGCTCCGAACCAGGACTTCGCGCATCCTGCCTACACCTTCACGCAGGACGATGACACCAAGTACTACCTCAAGAGCGAGGCCACTAACCGCGGGCTCGCCACCTCATACCTCCGTCAGACCTCCGCCACGAACATCCGTTTCGCAGCGATGACCGCCGACGAGGCCTTCGCCAACGACTCCTGCGCATGGTACATCACTTACAACCCCAAGACCTGCTACTACTCTTTCAAGAACGCCGCCACCGGGCGCCACCTCAGTATGTCAACGGGCACTGCCACGGCATCCATCGGCACGGCGAACACCACCTTCCAGCTCTTAGGTGCCCGTGCGCAGACGACGTTGGATGACTTCACTTTCGCAGGTACTTCCTACTGGGTGGTTTCCTCCAACAATCACTATGCCATGAACGCCACCGCTACCGGTGCTTCCGGAACGTCCTTCAACCACGCCAACAGCGCCACGACCCAGCGTTGGCTCCTGCTCACCGGTGACGAGGTCGCCCGCTTCGCTGAAGCGCGTGGCGAGACGGTCGGCATCGTGAAGACCAAGACTGCCATCGAGGCCGACGTGCATATCGTGAGCGGACAAGGCGTCATCAGTATCACGGCCGTGGGCCAGGGTCAGGACGTTCATGTCTATGCCCTCGACGGTCGCGAGGTCAAACGCTTGTATGTCCAGTGCGATGCCTCCACTCGTGTCTATGTCCCGCGTGGCCTTTATCTGGTCAACGGCAAGAAAGTCCTCGTCCGTTAAACCTGAAACCCTTAAAATGTCATCCCTCAACCCCTTCAACCTTAAACTTTAAACTCCACCCATGTACATCATCGGCATCGCAGGCGGCACAGGTTCAGGCAAGACCACCGTCGTTCGCAAGATTGTAGAGTCCCTTCCCAATTCGCAGGTGGCTGTCATCCCTCAGGACTCCTACTACAACGATAACACGGGCATCCCCATGGAAGAGCGCCGGAAGATCAACTTCGACCATCCCAACGCCTTCGACTGGAAGCTACTGATTCATCAGATCAACGAGCTGCGCGCCGGACACTCCATCGAACAGCCCCCCTACTCCTATATCGAGAGCAACCGCCTGCCTGAGACCATCCACATCGAGCCCTGCGAGGTTATCATCATCGAAGGGATTATGGCACTGTGCCGTAAGGAGCTGCGCGACCTGATGGACTTGAAGATCTTCGTCGATGCCGATCCCGACGACCGCCTCATCCGCGTCATCAGCCGTGATATGGCAGAGCGAGGACGCACGGCGCAGATGGTGATGGACCGCTACATCGATGTCCTAAAACCCATGCACCTGGAGTTCATCGAACCCACGAAGCGCTATGCCGACCTGATTATCCCGCAGGGAGGTGCCAACCAGAAGGCCATCGACATCATGCGTACCTACATCATCCACCGACTGAAGCCCTAAGCCTTCACTGCGCTGCCATCTATGCCGATGCGATTGTCATCAACCCTGTCTGCCCTGTTCTTCCTGGCCCTGCTGACGAGTTGCTGCAAGGAAAACAGGGCTGTTCCATCGGTCATGTTCGGACAACCCGAGCCGCAGGAAGACATGGCAGACTATGACCTGCCCGATATGCAAGCCGCTGGCGAGCTGATAGCCGTGACGTTGTCGGGTCCCGAGACCTACTACGAGTATCGCGGACAGGGCTTCGGCCTTCAGTACGCGATGGCTGAGAGCTTCGCCAGTACCATCGGCACACGTCTCCGCATGGAGATGTTGTCGGACACGGCGGAACTGCTCTCCAAGCTTACCGCTGGCGATGCCGATCTGATAGCCTTCGAGATGGACAGCGCCTACTGTGCAGCCTATTCTTCCGACGTGCAGTTGGTGGGCGGACGGTGGTGTGTCCGCAGCGCCTCGTCGTTGTTGGCCCAAGCTGTTAACCGTTGGTGGCAGCCCGACACCCGTACGCGATTCCTGGCTCAGGAGCAGGCACGAATGGCACCTGCCAACCGTGTACGGCGCACGGCGCGCCCGCCTATGCTGTCGCGCGCCAGCGGAACCATCAGCGCCTACGATGCACTCTTCATCCGTGCCGCCCATCGCCTGGGGTGGGACTGGCGTCTGCTGGCCGCCCAGTGCTACCAGGAGTCCGGCTTCGATCCACAGGCTGTCTCGTGGGCCGGCGCCTGTGGCCTGATGCAGATCATGCCCTCGACGGGTGCCCGCTTAGGACTCTCCCCTGCCGACCTCTACGACCCTGCACGCAACATCGAATCCGCCTCCCGCTATCTCGCACAGCTCAACCAGTCGTTCGCCGACATCACGATGCCCCATGAGCGCATCTACTTCGTATTAGCTGCCTACAACGGTGGCGCCGGGCACATCCGTGATGCGATGGCACTCGCAGAGGCCGACGGCCACACCCCGCGGCGTTGGATCGACGTGGAGCCCTACGTCCTCCGCCTCTCCTCTCCCGACTACTATCGTCGACCACAGGTGAAGTTTGGCTACCTGCATGGCAAAGAAACCGTGAGTTACGTCCAGCAGATTCGCCATCGATGGGCTGCCTACCGGGGCAGTGCACGCTCCTACCCCACAGGGCACCAGCCGCAACCTTCTGCCTCGAAGCCTTCGCGCATACGCCCGCGTACCGATTATATCAATGACTCGACACTCATCCCATAAGCCTCGCCGATGATCAAGCAGCGACGCATCACCGTGGTCTCGTGGACAGACCAGCGCATCCTCGCCGACGGCGTGGAGGTGGAGAACCCTGGGCTCATCCCTGCGGCCTGGCTCTACCCCGGTGCACAGCTGAACCTCCTCCTCTGCGAACCGCAGCCCAGTGGCGCCTTGCTGCCGCAACACATCGTCCTCGACCCCGACTTTCTTGTCGATGTCACCACCATCTGCCGCTGCTTCACCCACCACGGCGATGCACCCGCGATGCACCTCATTCAGAAGTTCTGCCCCTCGCCCGCGACCGCTGCCATCCTGCTCGGTAATGTCGCCAACCAGTTCCTCGACGACTGTGTCAACGCCCCCGCCGCAGCCGGGCGCGAGGCGCTCTACCGCGACTCACTGCACCGTGCTTTCCGCACGGATGCCCTCCGCTTCGCCACGACCGACGGTATCAACCAGACGTTCTCCGAACAATGCAAGTCAGCTTTTGAAAATATCTGGGAGACCGTGCGTACCACACTGCCGCAGCAAGCCACGCTGGAGTCCGCCTTCCTGTGTGAGGCCCTTGGCATACAGGGCCGTATGGATATGTTGAGCACCGACCACCACACCGTCGTGGAGCTAAAGTCCGGCCGTGCTGAGCGCGACGAGCACTATCGCTACGATCATGCCATGCAGATGGCACTCTACAAGGAATCGCTCTACTACAACGAAGGACTCCCCTACGCCCGCGTGCAGGCACTTCTCTTCTACGCCCGCTACCCCCAGCTCTTCGACATCCGCCTCGGCCGCGAGGACATTCACCGTGCGATGGCCGTGCGCAACGGTATCGTACACATCGAACACCTCCTGCGCCGTTCTCCTGCCCTCTTCCTCGATGCCCTCACCGAGGCTCATTTCAACACCTGTCAGACCGATGACCGCTTCTACCACCAATACCTGCGGCCGCCCATCCTCTCCTTTCTGAAAGGACTGCGGACAGGTTCGCCCCTTGCTCGTGAATACTTCCATACAATGCTCGCCTTCGTGGAGCGCGAACAGTTCCTGGCCAAGACTGGTATCGAAGGCGTGAATATGCCTGTCGGCCACGGCGGCTTCGCAGACACCTGGCGCACCGACCTCGACACCAAGTTGCGGAGCGGCCGCATCATCCCTGACCTGCGCTTGACGCCCATCCTTTCAGAAGGCAGCGTCGTGGCCGTGGAAGCCGTGACTGATGCCATCGACGAGTCTTCCAACTTCCGCGTAGGCGATATGGTGATGCTCTATGCCCAGGACACCCACAGCCACCCAGCGGCGTTCTACACCTCCTGCATCATCGAGCACGCCACGCCCTCGTTGCTCACCCTGCGCCTACGTTTCCCCCAGCACGATGCCGGCATCTTCTGCCACGCCGAGCGCTATGCCATCGAACCCGCCCACGCCGACTCCAGCTACACCGTTCTCTATCGCGGGCTCTATGCTTTCCTCGCTGTCGCCGAGGAACGCCAGCAGCTGCTCCTGGGGCAGCGTCCTCCCCGAACCGATGCCACCATTGTCCTGCGCCGTCCAATCTCCGATACCCACCTGCACGACATCGTGCTGCGTGCCCGTCAGGCCCTCGACTACTTCCTCCTGGTGGGGCCTCCTGGCACTGGCAAGACCAATGTCGCCCTCCGGCTGATGGTTCAGGAGTACATGGCTGCTCCCTCGGACGGACTCCTCCTGACAGCCTTCACGAACCGTGCCGTCGATGAGATCTGTTCCATGCTGGCCGCCATCCATGTCGAGTACCTGCGCCTGGGGCCCGAGCTGTCGTGCGCCCCGGAGCACCGCAATCGTCTGCTCACGACCCTCGTCCGCAGCCATCCCACGCGCACGGCCATCCGCCAGCTCCTCCAGCATACCCCCATCCTCGTAGGCACCATCGCCTCCCTCTCCTCGCTCCCCGAGCTGTTCCGTCTGCGTCATTTCCGCGCTGCCATCATTGACGAAGCTTCACAGGCGCTGGAGCCACACCTTCTTCCCTTGTTCTGTGCGACCGATGCCCATGGCCATATCGCCATCGATAAATTCATCATGATTGGCGACCACAAGCAGCTTCCCGCCGTCGTGCAACAATCTGCAAATGAATCGGCAGTGACCTCGCCAGCCCTTCGCGACGCCTGTCTTACCGACTGCCGTCGTTCCCTCTTCGAACGCCTCCACGAGCTTGCTGAGCGACAGGGCATTCCCGCCGTCATCGGCCTCCTGCATCGTCAGGGCCGTATGCACCAGGACATCGCCGCTTTTGTCAGTCGCTATTACTACAACGACGAGCTCCGGCTCGTGCCCCTCCCCCATCAGAGCGCTCCCCTACCCGACCATGCCCTTTTCTCCCGACGGATGGTGGCCATCCACGTCGAGGCAGATCCCTTGCAATGTACAGCGAAGAGCAACGGCGCTGAGGCAGAGCGCGTGGCCGACATCGTTGCAGCCTTTGCTCTGCGGGATACTCATCATGAGACGCCGCATGACAGCCCAGTTCATCCCGACTGGCAGCAGCGGCTCGGCATCATCGTGCCCTTCCGCGGCCAGATCACCCAGATTCGTCGCGCCCTCGCCGAGCGTGCCATCCCCGGCTACGACGTCATCACGATAGATACCGTCGAACGTTATCAAGGTTCCCAACGCGACATCATCATCTTCTCCACTACCGTCTCAGCCTCCTGGCAGCTCCCCATCCTCTCGCAGCCCGTAGAGACCGGCGGCCAACTCATCGACCGTAAGCTGAACGTCGCCATCACCCGTGCCCGCCACCAGTTCATCCTCGTCGGCAACCACTCCCTCCTCCGTTGCCTTCCCGCCTACACCACCCTCCTCGACTACATCGCCCACGCTTCGTAACCCAGATGGTTCAATCGCTTATCGCTACAGGATGCCGCATCTTATGTGGTTAAGATTAGTAATCTTATGGCCCTAAGATTAGTAATCTTATGGCCCTAAGATTAGTAATCTTATGCGACTAAGATTAGTAATCTTATGTGCTTAAGATTAGTAATCTCTGCCGTCATTCAAATCGCATCACCTGTGCCGGATGGATGCGACTCACGAGGTGGGCCGGCACGATGAGCACAAGAAGAGTGAGGAGTAGTGTGGCCACGTTCAAGAGGAGGATGAGAGGCCACGACAGCTGGATGGGAACGGCATCGACATAGTAGGTGGCGGGATCCAGATGGATGATGCCGAACTGTTGTTGCAATAGCGCCAGACCGATGCCCAGCACATTGCCCCACAAGAGTCCCTTGCCAGTCAACATCGCGGCAAAATTCAGGAAGATGCGGCGCATTTGTACATTGGACGAGCCCAGGGACTTCATCACGGCGATGAAGTTGGTGCGCTCGAGGATGATAATGAGCAGACCCGAGGTCATCGTGAAGATGCTGAGGCCGATCATCAGAAGCAGGATGACATAGACGTTCGTGTCCAGCAGCTTCAGCCAGGAGAAGAGGCCGGGGTAGAGTTCTGTGATGCTATGGGTGCTGTAGGTATTGCCGTCGTCGTCGGTCGTGCGGTTCATGACAGCAGCCACCTCCTCTGTGCGAGCTTCTAATGCGTCATAGTCATCGATTACCAGTTCCGCACCGGCACATTGGTCGGCCTCCCATTCATTCAGGCGCTGTGCGGCAGCCAGGTCCGTGAACACCCATACGTTGTCGAACTCCGTGAGATGCGTCTCATAGATGCCTGCGACCAGAAAGCGGCGCGCCTTCACCTGCTCTGAAAAGAAATAAGCATAGACCTTGTCGCCCGCACGAAGGTGCATCTCGCGAGCCATCCGTGAAGAGATGAGGATCTCGTTGCTGATGGCTGAGGATGAGAAGCGCGGCAGACGGCCTTCTATGAGATGGGCTGCGAGGAATGTCGTGTCGTACTCCTCAGCCACACCACGCAGGATGATGCCCTTGAACGCATCGTCGGTTTTCAGCATCCCCGTCTTGGTGGCGAAACGCTGTGCATGGGTGATGCCCTGCATCTGCTTCAGACGATTCACCAAGGCTTCATCGATGTGAATGGGCTGTGCTTCAGCGGTGTAGAGACTGCGGTAGTTGATAACCTCGATATGTCCGCCGAAGCCGATGACCTTCTTACGGATCTCCCCCTTGAAGCCAAGGATGATGGCCACAGAGAGTATCATCACGGTCAAACCAACAGCCACTCCCCACATGGCGATACGTACTGCGGGGCGAGATAGCTGCTGGCCATCTTCGCGATGACCATACAGACGGTGTGCTATGGAGAGCTCAAAGGACAAATGAGAGTTGGCAGTTGACAGAACTTTATACTTTCACCTTGGCAAAGTCGTTCCCGGATAGGCTTCAAGAGCTTTGCTCAAGACGAAGAGGGCACGGGTGAGATCCTCCTTCTTCAATCCGTAGGCCAGTCTCACTTCATTGCGGCCCAGGCCGGGCGTGGTATAGAAACCAGCGGCCTGTGCCATCATGACGGTCTCGCCCTCGTAGTTGAAGTCACGAAGGCACCAGGCACAGAAGTCCTCGGCATCATCTACAGGCAGCTTCGCTACCGTGTAGAAGGCACCCATTGGAATGGGACTATAGACACCGGGGATGCGGTTCAGACCATCAATCAAGCACTTACGGCGCTCCACATACTCATCATACACTTCACGCGAGTACTCCTCGCCAGCATCCAGCGACGCCTCTGCAGCAATCTGTCCGATGAGCGGAGGCGAGAGACGTGCCTGACAGAACTTCATCACGGCCTTGCGTACCTCCTCGTTTTTCGTGATGAGTGCGCCGATGCGGATGCCACACTCGCTGTAGCGCTTCGATACAGAGTCGATAAGCACCACGTTCTGTTCGATGCCCTCGAGGTGGCAGGCAGAGATATAGGGCGACCCCGTGTAGATGAACTCACGATAGACCTCATCGGAGAAAAGATAGAGGTCGTACTTCTTCACGAGGTCACGGATCTGGTTCATCTCGCGACGAGTGTAGAGGTAGCCCGTCGGGTTGTTGGGATTACATATAAGTATCGCGCGCGTGCGCTCGTTGATAAGCTCTTCGAACTTCTCCACCTTCGGCAACGAGAAGCCCTCCTCGATGGTCGTCGTGACCGTGCGGATGACTGCACCCGCAGAGATGGCAAAGGCCATATAGTTGGCGTAGGCCGGTTCTGGTACAATGATCTCATCGCCTGGATTCAGACAGGAGAGGAAGGCAAAGAGAACGGCCTCCGATCCGCCGCTCGTGATGATGATATCGTCTGCCGTGACATCGATCTTGTACTTAGCATAGTACCCCACCAGCTTCTCGCGGTAGCTCTGGTAGCCCTGCGATGGCGAATACTCCAGGATCTGGCGGTCAATCCCGCGTATGGCATCCAGCGCCGCCTTCGGCGTAGGCAGGTCGGGCTGACCGATGTTCAGATGATAGACGTGGATGCCCCGCTGCTTGGCGGCATTTGCCAGAGGTGCCAACTTACGAATCGGCGAGGCAGGCATCTCAAAACCACGGACTGATATCTTTGGCATAAGAGAAAATAGGACTGATTACTGAAAAACTGCGCAAAGTTACGGTTTCTTGGCTAATAGCCCAAGAAAGGAACCCAATAAAATGCACATGAAGGACGATTTAAGCATTTTTTACGTTTCTTTTTGCAAAAAGGTTTGCTTTGCTCAGACTTTTTGGCTTAATTTGCGCTATGATTGTTAAATTCAAAATCATTTACCCATGGAAGTAAGCAAGCTTTCCGGACTGAAACGTGAAGATTTTCAGTCCACTATCGATGGCAAACAGACCGACTTGTTCACGCTCGTCAACAAAAGCGGAAATGAAGTTTGCATCACCAATTACGGCGGCGCACTGGTTGCCATCATGGTTCCCGACAAGAATGGCAAGATTGCCAACGTCATCCAGGGGCACGACTCAATCCAAGGCGTCGTAGAAAGCCCGGAACCATTCCTCTCCACGCTCATCGGGCGCTTTGGCAACCGCATCTGCAAAGGCAAGTTCACGCTCGACGGAAAGGAGTACAGCCTCACCATCAACAATGGCCCCAATGCCCTACACGGCGGCCCCACAGGCTACCACGCCCGCGTCTGGGATGCTGAACAAACCGATGCACAAACGCTTTCCCTCCATTATTTCTCCGCCGACGGAGAGGAAGGCTTCCCCGGCAACCTCAACATCACCGTCATCTACCGTTGGACCAATGATAACGAGTTGGTTATCGACTATAAGGCCACAACAGACAAGAAGACCATCATCAATCTCACCAACCACGGTTTCTTCTCGCTCACGGGTATTGCCAACCCCACGCCTGACATCATGGATTTGCAGTGCCAGATCAATGCAGACTTCTTCATCCCTATCGACGACACCAGCATTCCCACGGGTGAGATCCGCGCCGTCAAGGGCACACCATTCGACTTCACGACGATGCACGCCGTAGGCGACCAAATCGATGCCGACGACGAGCAGACGCGCAACGGTGCCGGCTACGACCACTGCTTCGTGCTCAACAAGCGTCAGCCCGGTGAGCTCAGCTATGCTGCCAAGATCTACGAGCCCCATACGGGTCGCACGATGGAAGTCTATACGACGGAGCCCGGCGTGCAGGTCTATACCGACAACTGGGCAACAGGCTACCCTGGCCAGCTCGGCGCCACGTTCCCCCGCCGCTCCTCCATCTGCTTCGAGGCGC
>ERZ842401.3977-NODE-3977-length-17715-cov-3.552548_pt1 | contig 17715 bp, 15 predicted proteins | sample MGYA00521270_ERZ842401 | MGnify/ENA primary metagenome ERZ842401 (study PRJEB31892, sample SAMEA3878208) | bioreactor metagenome | biome: Moose rumen | place: Sweden | collected 2011-10 | study: EMG produced TPA metagenomics assembly of the PRJEB12797 data set...
TTTTTCGCTTCTATTTTACCATATCCCAGCGCAAAAAAGAACGGCACAGACCGCTGTTCACGAATCCCCAAAACAGGTGAAGGGCGAAATATGAAACCGCAAAAGGATTTTTGAGGGAAAAAGCGAATTAGAATTATGATAGAAATAAAACGGAGGAATTTGTGTATGGGAACAATGTGCTCGTTGCATTGCCCGTCATGCGGCTATGAGACTCATCTCACATTGGGGATTGGCTTCCTGTATCCTGCGGTTTTCACTAAAACGCAAGAAGCGGCAAAAAGCGGAAAGTTAGGCGCCACACTGAAGCGATTTTTTACGGAGCACCCTGACGGCGCAGTAAATCCCGAGCTTGTTGCAGCCCAATGCGAAAAATGCGGTGATTATAAAAGCGTAACTTCTTTAGATATGTATATCCCAAAGACAAACCACGAAAAGTCCAAGCCTAAAGGACGATGGTCGGTTTCCATGCCGTTTCCCGACGCGGATTACGTTGTGTTCGATGAATTTGAAAAGCAATACACTTTCTATAAAGCATTTCCGCATCGCTGCGGGATATGCCGAGGCAAAGTGGATATCCTGCGGAAGGTTGATTTGCAAAAAATGAAATGCCCGCACTGTACTAACCAAATCCTTGCGGTAAGGGAATGTGGAAATTGGGATTGAAGCGCGGATATAAAATATGCGAAAGTTTTTGAAAATCTCGTTCGCATTTCGATATCTTTAGCAATTCTCAGGAAAGGATGCGTTTTTATGGAATCCAACGCTTTTACATGGATTGCGTTTTATGAGGAGTTCGCGAGCAAGCTCCTGCCGTACAAGGAGGATCGCGAAAAACTGATAGAGAAAATCCGCAATGTGTTTGAACGGGCAAAAATGCCCTTGCCCACGCTGGACAAGGACAACTATATCACCGATATTGACCCGTTCACAATTTTCGGGTTATTCAACAAAGGAATCACGGATGCCAACCGCATCAGATTGGCGGAAAGCGTCAAGGCCGAGTTTGGCATTGCGGCCAGCGTACCAAGGGATTTCAAAGGGATTCCTGTATTGAATAATATGGCTGCGACATTTTATCGCTTCTGCGGCGAACGTAGCGAACACGACATTGATAACTTATGGCATATATTTGAAACAGCGATTTTGATGGCAGATGAAGAAACGAAGCAAAATAGGCAATCTTTTATATCAGCTTATGATACGGTTCGCCATCAAAATGGAATCCGATGGAATCTCACAATGGGAATGTATTGGATACGCCCGAATGCGTTTATCAGCCTTGACGCCCGCAATAGACAATTTATTAAATCACATCAAAAGGAACTTCCCGACATATTTGTATCCTTGAACGACACTACTCTCCCGGATGCAAACGCATATCTTTCTATGAGAGATGCGCTGTTGCAAGTACTATCCAAAACTGAAAACATCTACAAAAACTTCCCGACATTTTCTCAGGCAGCTTGGGATGAACAACATACCGATTGGGAGCCCGCAAACTATACGCCTTACACCGCTGACAACTTCCTGTCCGAGGTTTATATGACCGATACGCAATACCATTCTCTTGCCGCACGCCTCCGCAAGAAAAAGAACATCATCCTGCAAGGCGCTCCCGGCGTCGGCAAGACTTTTGCCGCCAAGCGTCTCGCATACTCCCTGATGGGCGAAAAGGACGCGGAGCGCGTCATGGTAGTGCAGTTCCATCAAAGCTACGCCTACGAGGACTTCATCATGGGCTACCGCCCGACAGAAAACGGTTTTCAACTGCAAACGGGCGCGTTCTACAATTTCTGCAAAAAGGCGGCGGACGACAGCGAAAACGACTATTATTTCATCATCGACGAAATCAACCGGGGCAATCTGAACAAGATTTTCGGCGAGCTTTTCCTGCTGTTAGAAGCCGACAAGCGCGGCGAGGAAGTCCAGCTTCTTTACAAAGACGAGAAATTTTCCGTGCCGCCGAATCTCTATTTGATTGGCACAATGAACACGGCGGATCGCAGCCTTGCCATGCTGGACTATGCGCTTCGCCGCCGCTTCTCCTTTTTCGACATGGCGCCCGGATTTGAGACAAAAGGATTCAAAACTTATCAGGCCGAGCTTTCCCATCCGAAACTTGACCGCTTGGTGCAGTGCGTGGAACGCCTGAACGCCGCGATTACTGAAGATGAGACTCTGGGCGAAGGATTCTGTATCGGGCACAGCTATTTTTGCGGCTTGAAAGCGGAAGAAATGACGGACGAGACGTTTTCCGCCATCGTCGAATACGATATTCTGCCGCTCATCAAGGAATACTGGTTTGACGAGCCGTCCAAAGTACGCGACTGGAGCGAGCAGTTACGGAGCGCCCTCCGATGATTCCCGTCAAAAACATTTACTATATGCTGTCCTACGCGTTCCACATTTTGCGGGAAGACGGCTATAAAAAAGTCGAAACCGAGACATTCGAGAACACGGCGGAGCTCTTTGCCGCCATCTTGACGAGCGGCATCACGCTCCAAGTGAAGCGCGGGCTGGGTCGGGAATATACCGAAACCACCGAGAGCCTGTCGTCCCCGAAGGGCAAACTCGCCGTCACGGCATCGGTACGGAGAAAGACCTTTCTCAAAAAGCAGCTTGTCTGCACCTATGATGAATTTTCCCCCAACACCCGCATGAACCAAATCCTCAAATCGTCCGCCTTGCTTCTCCTGCGCTCCGGCATCTCCAAGCCACGCCAAAAAAATCTGCGCCGTCTGATGGGGTATTTCCAAGCTGTGGACGAGCTTGACCTCCGCACCGTCGATTGGAATTTCCGTTACCACCGGAACAACCAGTCGTATCGTTTGCTTATGGAGATTTGCCGTCTTTTGTGCAAGGGGCTTTTGCAGACGCAATCGGACGGCGATACAAAAATCATGGACTTTCTCGACGACCAGCAAATGTCCCATCTATACGAAAAGTTTTTGCTTGCCTACTACCGGCGGCATTATCCGCAGCTTTCAGCCCGCGCCGCCCAAATCCCGTGGCAGCTTGATGACAATATGGACGCGCTGCTTCCCGTCATGCAAACCGACATCACGCTTTCCCATCAGGACAAAACGCTGATTATCGACGCCAAGTATTATAGCCGCGCTATGCAGTCGCAATATGAAAAGAGCACCATCCGATCCGGGCATCTGTACCAAATATTCGCCTATGTCAAAAATGCGGCCGCCATGAAAGAACAGCCGCATGAGGTTTCCGGGATGCTGCTTTATGCGAAAACGGACGAGGAGCTTGCCCCAAGCCATACCTATGCCATGAGCGGAAACAAAATCAGCGTGGAAACACTGGACTTGAGCCAAGACTTTTCCGGAATTGCCGCCCATCTAAACCGAATCGTTGAGAGATATTTCGATATTGAAAAGGCGATGAGATGAAATGTCGTGGAAATTCAATGACAATGTATCTTATCTCATAATGTATCTGCATGAGTAAATACAATTCAACCGCTTTCCCCTTCGCGAATCTTAAAATTCGCGGAGGGCTTTTTTATGTTCTCCCTTTACAGAAACATTTGTTCTTTATATAATAAGGAAAAGAACATTTTTTCGGAGGACGAAACCACCATGGATACGATGGAAAAGCTGCGTATTTTGAGCGACGCGGCAAAATATGACGTCGCCTGCACGTCGAGCGGCGCGCAAAAATCCGCTCGGCGCGGCGGCATTGGAAGCGCGGAAGCCTGCGGGATTTGCCACTCGTTTGCCGGAGACGGACGGTGCATTTCCCTTTTGAAAGTTCTGCAAACGAACGCCTGCGCTTACGACTGCGCCTATTGCGTGAACCGCCGCTCGAACGATGTGCGGCGCGCCGCCTTTGCCTCGCGCGAGCTGGCGGAGCTGACGATTGCTTTTTATCGGCGCAACTATATTGAGGGGCTGTTTTTGAGCTCCGGCGTCGCGGGCACGCCGGACGCCGCGACGGAAACGATGATCGAGACACTCCGCATATTGCGGGAGGAGTACCGCTTTTCCGGCTATATCCATGCGAAAGCGATTCCCGGCGCTGACGCCGCGCTCGTCCGCCGTCTCGGGCTCCTCGCCGACCGCCTGAGCGTGAATATCGAGCTGCCGTCGGGCGAAAGTCTGTCGCGTCTCGCACCGGACAAGACGAAGCCCGCCATCCTCGGCCCGATGGGACTGATTCAAGGCGGCATCACGGAAAACCGTCATGACCTCATACGGTTTCGCCACACGCCGCGCTTCGCCCCCGCGGGGCAAAGCACGCAAATGATCGTCGGCGCAACGGGGGAAACCGACCGGCATATCCTGACGCTGACCTCCGCGCTTTACGCGCGCTACCAATTAAAGCGCGTCTTTTACTCCGCCTATATCCCCGTAAACGAAGCCCGCGCCCTGCCGCCCGTCGGCACGCCGCCGCCGCTTTGGCGTGAGCATAGGCTCTACCAGGCGGACTGGCTGCTCCGCTTCTACGGCTTTTCCTCCGACGAGCTTTTCGACGGGACGGAAGGACGGCTGCACCCTTACCTCGATCCGAAATGCCACTGGGCGCTCCGCCACAAGGAAATCTTCCCTCTGGAAGTAAACCGCGCGCCCTACGAGCTTTTGCTCCGCGTGCCCGGCATCGGCGTGAAAAGCGCGTGGCGCATTACCCGCGCCCGCCGCGCCGCACTGCTCACTTGGGACGCCCTCGCGAAAATCGGCGTCGTCACAAAGCGCGCGCGCCATTTCCTCGTCGCGAAGGGCAAGCGGTATTTTGACGCGCCCGCCGGAAACGAAACGCTGCTGCTCGACCTCATGTCGCCGCGCGAACGCGCGCTTTTCCGCGCAGAAACGGCCCCCGTGCGCCAGCTCTCCCTGTTCGACGAGGAAACGCCGACGCTCTCCCCCGCAGAAAGGAAGGAACTTTCATGCCTCGCCGCCCCGATGTAAAACCGGCCTGCGACTCCGTCCTCACTTACCGATACGACGGCACCTTTGACGGCTTCCTCTGCTGCGTCTTCGAGAGCTACACCGCCCGCGAGCTGCCCGCCGCCATCGTCGGGCCGGACGCGCCGGCAAGCTCCCTTTTCGGCGTCAAGGAGATCGCGACCGACGAGGAACGCGCCGCCCGTGTCGCGCGCTCCATTCCCCTGCGCATTTCCACCGCCGCCGACGACCTTTTACGCCACGCTTTTTTGACCTGCCTGCCCGAAAAGGAGTTGGTCATGCTGCGCTTTTTGCGGCAGGGCTACCGCTACGGGGCGCGTTTTCTTTCCTTCGCGGGCAATGAGGAAGTCTGGCGGCTGACCGAAGCGGTCAAGAAAATGCTCCATGAAGCGCACCTCCTGAAAGGCTTTATCCGATTCTCCGACCAAAGGGGCGTCCTCGTCACAACCGTCGGGCCGAAAAATTTTGTCCTGCCGTTCCTCGCGCGCCATTTCGCGACACGCTTCCCCGAAGAGCATATCCTGATCTACGACGAAAACCACCACGCCGCCCTCGTCTACCGCCCCTACGAATCCGCCGTGATTCCGATGGACGATTTTCGCGCCGCGCCGCCCGACGAAGAGGAGCGGAGATTCCGCGCGATGTGGCGCTCCTTTTACGACACCATCGAAATCCGCCCGCGCCACAACGAGAAATGCCGCATGACGCTGATGCCCAAGCGGTACTGGAAATATATGACGGAATTCACCAAGGACGAGCCGCCGGCCCTCCATGCCCTGCCGTCCGAAGGATGAAGCCAACAAGAGCAATCGAAGGAGAACCGAGATGGAAGACGATATTCTTTCGGGACTGAACGAAGAGCAACGGCAGGCCGTGCTGACCACCGAGGGCGCCGTGCGCGTCGTCGCAGGCGCGGGCTCCGGCAAGACGCGCGTCATCAGCCGCCGATTCGCCTATCTGGTGCGGGAGCTGGGCGTGCTGCCGCGCCACATTCTCTGCGCCACGTTCACGAACAAGGCCGCCGGCGTCATGCGCGCCCGAATCCGCCGCCTGATCGGCGACGACGACGTCGGCTACATCGCCACATTTCACGGATTCTGCGTCTCGGTGCTGAAAGAGGACAGCCACGCCGTCGGCTATCCGAAGAACTTCCTCGTGGTGGACAACGCCGACATCGACGAGATGCTGGCGCGCGTATACGAGGAGCGCGGTCTGACGCTGCGCCACCGGACTTTTTCCGACGCACGGGACATGATTGAAATCCAAAAGACCTTCAAGCGCCCCGACTACTACGAGGACCTGATTGCCCTGCCAGTGGAGGCGCTGCGGGAAAAATACATGGCGGCAAAGGACGTCGACGAGATCATTTTCCTCGGCTATCTCTGGCAGGAGAAAAAATGCTTCGCCCTCGACTACAACGACCTGATTCTCTTCACCTTGCACATCTTCGAGGAAAACGAAGAAATCCGCAAGAAATGGCAAGAACGCCTCGAATACATTATGGTGGACGAATTTCAGGACATCGACGATCTCCAATACCGGCTGCTGAAAGTTCTCGCCGCCCATCACGGAAACCTTTTCGTCGTCGGCGACCCCGATCAGACCATCTACACTTGGCGCGGCGCAAACGGCCGCTTCCTGCTGGACTTCGACCTCTTTTACCCACGCGCGAAAACCGTCCTGATGATGCATAATTATCGCTCGACGCCGGAAATTTTGTCGGCGGTCAATTCCTTGATCGGGAAAAATCAGAACCGCATCAAAAAGGATTTATTGCCGACGCGTGAAAGCGGGCCGCGGCCCGTCTGCCACCACGGGCCGAACGCCAGAGAGGAGGCGGAATGGATCGCCGCCCGCATTTCCATGCTCGCGGCGAGCGGTACGAAGCCGTCCGAGATCGCGGTGCTGTACCGTGCTCATTATGTGACGCGCGCGCTGGAAGAGGCGCTGTTCGACGCGAAAATCCCGTATGTCATTTACAGCGGCGTCCCATTTTTTGCCCGGCGCGAAATCAAGGACGCGCTGTCCTATCTCCGTATGGCCGTCTACAAGGACGATCTCTCGTTCCGCCGCACGGCGAACCTGCCCAAGCGAAACCTTGGGCGTCGGCGCATGGCGTTTCTGGAGGAAGTCGCCGAAAAAGAGAACTGCACGCTGTATCAGGCGCTCCGACAAAATCTGGACGACGAGCTTTTCAAACGCACGAAAGCAAAGGATTTCGTGGACTTGATAGAAACTTTCGCACGGCGGACGGAAGAACCCGTTTCGGAAGTATTGGCGGCGATTCTGGACGCAAGCGGCTACGAGCGCCTGCTTCGCACGGAGGGCAGCCAAGAGCGGCTGGACAACTTGGCGGAGCTCAAAGCCGCCGTCCGCGAATATGAAGAAACCTGCGGCGAGGAAGCCGGAGCCGCCGACTTCCTCGATCATGTCGCCCTGTTCACGGCCAGCGACGCCGAGACGTACCGCGACCGCGTGCGGCTGATGACGATCCACGCGGCGAAAGGACTCGAATTTCCCGTCGTCTTCCTGATGGGCCTGAACGAAGGAATCATCCCCTCCCGCAAGACCAAGACGCGGGAGGCGATGGAAGAAGAACGGCGGCTCGCTTTCGTGGCGATGACGCGAGCCAAGGATCGGCTCTGCCTGTCGGAAGCGGAAGGCCTTGGGAACGACGGCTATGTGCGCTTCCCGTCGCGCTTTTTGCTGGACGTGGATAAAAATCTGCTCGACTTCGACCCGGAGCCAAACGCCGCGCTGGTCGAGGAAGCCCGCGCCGAGATCGCCGCCAAAGACGCGCGGCTGGAGCCGGACGATAAAGCCCCGGCGCTTTCGATCGGGGCGCGGGTTCGCCACGCCGTCTTTGGAGAAGGTACCGTGCTCGCCGTCGAAAACGACGCCGTCAAAGTCCAATTCGACGCGATAAAAACGCCGCGCGCCCTGTCCGCGGGGAAATTGGAACGGATATAACGGGCGCGCTTGATGGAACTTTTGTTTTTCATATCAAAAAGTATATTTATTTCAATATGTTTTTCAAAAGAAAATATAGTTTTTTCAATTTCACCTTCAAAATACCCGAGTTGATTCAGAAAGACGCCGGACAAATCCAGTTGCGCCCCTGTGAAGACTTTTCGTCAGGCAATAAAAATCCCTCCCCTCGCGGAACTTCCGCAACGGGAGGGATTTTCTTTCATTTTTTCGCTTTTCGTTCACTTGCGCGTTGCTGTGCGTACTCAAAAGAAACTTGGTTCTGGATCCGGTCTTTCGCGTCCTCGGATAGCGTCTGGTATTTCAAGAGCAGGCTTTCCGCATCCGCGTCGAAGCCCTTGCGTTTCAAGCGGATCTGGTCTTCCGTGCAGCCGAGAATATAGTCCGTGGAAACGCGAAGCGCGTTGGCGAGCAAGACAAGCGTCTCGAAGTCCGGCTCGCGGGAACTTGCTTCATACTTCGCAAGTGCGGAATATTGAATTTGTATCTGTTTTGCAAAATCGTCCCGTGTAATACCGAGCTGCTCACGCGCGGAACGCAGCCTTGCCCCAAAATCCAAAATGCTCCCCTCCTTGCATGGAAGCATTATAGCGTAACGAAACAAAGCAAGAACAGGTGGACAAAACGGGAAAAATAAATTGACTTTGGACAAAATGTCTAATATAATATTGCCGTTCGTTGAATATGGAGCGGTTCGCTAGATTGTCTTTTGGACAGTTTGGGGAATTTTCACGGAGGCATGGCATGAATTACGACGAGAGATACATACTGATATGCGAAGCCATAGAAACGGCATTGCAGAAAGGCAAGCGTGATTTTATCATCTACCCGTTCGGAATGAACGGCATGATGACAAAGAGCATATTAAACGAGCGGTATTCCATACAGGAAAAATATATTTTGGACAACAAGCTATGTGCGTTCCGTCCCGACGTAAAAAGCGTAGCAGAAATCGAATCGTTGGACGCCAAAAACTGCACATTGCTTTTGACGATTGAAAACCCGAAATTTTATGAGGAAGTGCTGGACGCAGTCAAGCCGTATTTCTTAGACGAAGTTATGCTGAAAATATTCTCGAAAGAGAATGTGGAGAATTTTATTGCCAAGAATATCGCACAAAATCAAACCCCAAAACCGCCACAACCAAAAGTCGGAAAATATTCTTACGGCCCGCTGACGCAAAATCCTGCGGTGGAAGAAATCGGGGCATTTTGCTCGTTTGCATTCGGAACCGATGTCGTATCCAACCATACACGATACTGCATCAGCACACATCCAATGACATACGCCGGAACCGGTATACATGAATTATTCACGCCTCCTATGACGTATGATATGCAAAAAGACGCCCTGTGGTATTTCCCCGGCATTACCCCGAAAGGACACCGCCATAAAGAGCGGCGGATAACCATAGGCAATGACGTATGGCTCGGTCGCAACGTCATCATTACCAACTACGCGAATATCGGCGACGGCGTGATTGCGGGTGCTGGCGCGGTCATTACGAAAGATGTGCCGGATTACGCCATCGTCGCAGGCGTCCCCGCACGTATCATCGGCTACCGCTTCACGTCGGAACAAATCAAGGCACTGAAAGAAATTGCGTGGTGGGATTGGAGCGACGACAAAATCCGCGAAAACTACGACGATTTCTTCTTGTCGGCAGACGAATTTATCCATAAGCATCTCGCCTAACAATGCACCACGAAAGAATCCCTCCCATCGCGGAATTTCCGCAACGGGAGGGATTCTTGTTTTATGCGTTTATGCTTCGCCGTTTCAATCCGCAGTTAGTAGCACAGTTATTCCTCTGACACAAGAAGCACTTTTAATTCTACTCCTTTCCTTCCTGTGGCAAAAACTCCAACTCAAGAAACATTTTTTCCCCAATCTCAGTCGATAAAAATGTTTTTCCGTCATTGCCAAATATTGCCCCTGTCTCTAAATACAATAACCCTTTCGAGGCCAGTCTGCGCAAAAGAAACGCTCGCGTCCCTCTATCAATGAACGACAAATCTTCTTCCCAAAAATCTTTCAACCAGTATTGCTGCGAATCGCTCTTCTTTTGACGAAACACGCGATATGCCTCTCGCAAACAAGCTGCCTCATTGGCAGTCAGTTCCGAAGCAATGGCAATCAAGTCTTCTCCTTCTAATGGAGAAATCCGCTTTTGGCAAACGCCGGATAATATCGCTACAATATAATCCACTTGCCCTTCTTTTTTACATTGCAGCGCAGACGTCAGCGCAACCTGCATCAGCTCCATCTGTTCTTTGTTGTTTTTATCCAGTGCCTTGGTAATCTCCTGCCGAAAATACTCTGCAATGAATCTTTTCAAATTTCGACAACCGATAAAACTTGAAATTCCTGCATAAGCTACCCCGAGTGCGCCCAAGAGCCCGTTCAATTCAGGCGGCAAGGAAAAAAAGCTTGGAGCCGCCGCTATTGCCACCGCAGTACTTTCCCCGCAATCCCTTCCATGCCAATCTCATGCAAGAATTTTTCGGTCATGCTTTCTGTCAGTTCCAATGGCAAATTTTCTTCCTTTTCCGGCCCCATACAATGCCCCTTTCAAATTTTATCCCCGATTCTCCTCAAAGTTCTCCACTTGTTCCATCACCTTTCGGAAAACCTCGGGGCTGTATTGCGGCGGGTAGCCGTTCTTGATCAGGCACACTTTGATGTCAAATTTGAGCTGGTCGCGGACGATTTGATTGTTGAGCCAATCGGAGAACGAAGATTTCGTGTCGATAATCTCCTTGATTTTCTTCGCCAGCAACCTGCACTTGTCATTGACAGAAACGCCGTCCGTCACTTTGTCCGTGCCATACTCGAAATTGTATTGGTCCCGCAGCGCCATCAAAATATCATAGAACGCCTTTTCTTCAAATGTCAGTCCCACCTTGCGGAAGCTCTCGCGATCGGCCTTCATATTTTCCAAGATAGAAAGCGCCTGCGCCGTCGCGTTCTTGATAATCTCCTCGGCGGTCTTCTCCTGCGCGGCTCCCGCTTCCTCCGCCGTCAGATGCTTCCGCCGTTCGTGATACTGCTTGATAGTCTCTTCCAGCATCTCCTGAAACTTTTTCGCTGCCATTTGGTTCGTTTTCCCGTATTCCTTGATTTGCTTGCGCAGCATTTTAACGAGAAGTTCCAGCTTAGACGCGGGCATTTTCACGTTCGAGAGCGTTTCCACCTATTCGGGACTGAAAATATCCTCCTCTTCCCCGCTTTCAAGGATGCTCTCGACCTTATTGTACTTCAGCGCCTCCTCGACCATCTTCTCTGTTGCCGTGTCTTAAATGATACAACGTAACGAAATCCCCGATACTCACATAACGATGCACACGGTAGGGGGTGCAAATTTGCACACCCCGCATAACGACTTAGGGTGCATCGTTACGGGGTTCGGACTCAAATCGCTCGGCTTTCCGTTTTCTCTAAGCCTCGCAATCTTCAGGCATCATCGCCGCTGCCTGATAAACGCCTGTCTCCGCCCAATCACTTCTTGCGTCTATTGTGGAGATTTGAAGGAAACTCCGCTTATATTTTTCAGTATGTCCATAATTTCACGGTTATACGGAGTTGCGTTCAGTAGCTTTTCGGGGATGATTGGATTTCCTTTGGCTCCGTTTTTATAGAACGAAATAATATCGGAAATCAGCGTTTCTGTATCACTATTTAGAATATCCATGATTTCCGGCGTAAGCGCCGCACTGTCTTCGGGAGGAATAAAAAGGGATGTGTCCGAATACAATAAATCCGGATATGTTTCTTCTATGAGCATAAGCAGGTCAAACTCTCTTTTTGTAGTTTCTGGGTCATCGTGAACAAGGTATACACAGCCTGTCTCTGTTTCAAGGTCAATGGTTTCGCGGATATGGTCTGTTTTCCTCGCGTTCTCCACCCATCCGGAGTAAAAGCTTTCCATATTGCGAAGAATCGGGACAATGCCCGAGGAAGAAATGGTTTTATCTCTGTCGGAATAAAAATCCTTTACGTACCCTTTTCGCAAGGGGCGATATGGATTTTTCAGAAAATCATTGTGAAAATCGCCGTCAAGCATAGAATCCAGCACGACGTCGGTTTCATGATACCCAAACACTTTATCGAGAAATCCGGTCGGAGCGCTCCCCCCCATTACGCGGCAGTTGGCTTCGATGAGGACGGGACCATTCTCGTCGATCATATACTCGCCGTGCACGGGGCCGTCCGTGATTCCAATAGCCTTAACCGCCCGAAACGCGTATTCAACAAGTTGCGTCTCTTTTCGGTCAAGCTCCATGACCGTTTCCAAGCCTCTGTAAACGATATAACCCGACGGGGTTTGCTTTTTATGATACCGGAACACAGAGGTCAACGCCGGTACGCCGTTCCGGCTGACCGTATTCACGACATACTCGTCGCCGAAAATACGCTCCTGCAAGAGCAACGGATTTTCATCTTCGCCGAACATACTTTCGGACGATTTCTCCTGCCGGAACGCGGTCAACAATTCCTCTTTGCCGTGAATCAGATGAACGCCGACAGAGGCAACTCCGTGATCATGCTTCAGGGCAACGTCTTCCATGCCCGTTTCTTCAAGGAATAAAAGGCAATCTTCACAGGAGGACACCTCTTTGCCGTGGATATATCGCAGCCCGGCTTCTTTCAAGGTTCGGTGCATGACACTTTTCCGAGTCATCTTTGGGATATTCGAAAAAGGATTTCCGGTCAATCCCAAATCGTCTGCAAGGCGAGTGCCTATGATGACACCTTCCTCGCCGCCCACCAGCACAAGCAGGGGGTCAAGGTCGCGCACTTCCCGCAAGGTCGCCGCGTAATCGGGATTTTCTTTTAAGAGTGTAATCGGGTATTTTATCCTTGCATATTTGGTTTTTCGCTCCTCGTCCATCAGCTTTCTGGCATATCCTTCGGGGATATACGCTTCGAGTATGACAGGCTCGTAATCTCTTTGCCTGATGTCTTCAAGAAAGTTGAAAGCAGTGGACATCGGCTCGGTGACCACAATCTTGTTTTTCATGGGATATGCGCTCCTATCGTGAGCCTTACGGAATTTAAGCCGAAAATGTACTCATATTTGACTTTGAACAATCGGACCAAAAACAATTCATTCGGCGACAGATTGCCATCGCCGCTATTGATGGGACAAAAGGGTTTTCCCGAGCTTCTGCAGGTAAGAGTAAAATCGCTCCCGTTGGTACTGACAAGAAAATCAACGGCGGTATCGGTTCCGCATCGTTCAACGATGTACACGCCTATTTCCTCGGCAGCAAGACATATTCTATCGGCGATTCGTGGATTCAAAGAAGCGTCGGCAAGATTCTGACTTACTCGTAGCGCAACTTCCGCCACGTTTTCCAAAGATTTCACGGAATAACTGCAAAGAGCCTTCAGCGGGTACGCCTCATCCAAAAGCAGCACGGGCGAATATCTTCCATTTGATGTTTTTACAATCCGGCGATTGACCACAGCGATAAGAACAAGGATCAGGATCATGCTGACCGGGAACGCGGCAATCAATCCGTACCCGCCGAACCAAAGATACAGTGCGCCTCCTACGACCGGAATGGAAACCACTTTATCCAATACGCCGAGCACTGTAGCATACATGCTTCTGTCCAAGGTGTTGTAGATGTCCCTGAGAACCAGAAGGACACCGCGGAGAGGATAATACAGGACGTATACAGGCATCAGCTGGCCAATCAATTCCAACACAGCCGGATCGTGAATGTTGAATACGGCGGCGACGCCGTGAGAAAACGCGACAAAAACTATGGACAAAACAGAACAAACCAGTACGATCATTACGGTGACTCGCTTGCTCAAGCTGCGAATCCCGTAATAGTCCCCTTCGCCCTTGAGCATGGCGGCGAAAGAGGCGTTATTGTCCACAATACCCGTCAGTGCAATCGAGATGACGGAGTCCAGTTGGGCAAACAGGGACATTGCCACAACACCGTTCAAACCAAATGCCCGATTCATGAAATAATTGCAGAAAACCGTCGTGACCAAGTACCCCGCCTGCACACTTCCGGAAGGCAAGCCTTTTTTCACGATGTCCTTTGCAATCTGCGGTGTGTTCTGAACTTCGCATAACGTCAAAGATATTCTGCCAAAGCGCCAAATGAAGAGCATGGCAACAGCGACGACAACATATGAAACAAGCGTGGCCAACGCCGCGCCCTCGCAGCCCCTGCCGAATGCCCGGATAAAAACGACATCCAGAACAAGGTTCAAGACATTGGCCGATACGACAAGACCCATGGAGAGGAACGGCTTTCCCACGACCGGAAGGAAATAGGTGATGTGCATCAGAAGGATGCTCACGGGAACAAAAAAGCGCAGCACGCTTGTATATTTGTCAAATGGTGCCATCAATTCTTCCGGACAGCCGAAAAGCTCCCCAAGGGCGGAGTGAAAAAACGTCAGCAACGCAAACAGCAGTATACCCAAAAGCAACGACAGGACGGTCGATACCGTAAAATATTGATCGGCTTTTTTCTTGTCCTTCCTTCCCAAACATTCCGCAAACAAAAGCGAGCCGCCAAATCCTGTTATGGTATAAATCAATGAGACTGCGAAAACGACCGGCGTCCCGAGATTGATGATGGCGAAAGCGTCCGAGCTGAGCAAATGGGAAACGATCATGCTGTCCGCAAATTCGCTGAGGGAAATCCCCACGGCGGACAGCATCGCGGGAATCATAAACTGCATATATTTTTTGTTCAGGACAAATCCTGTTCTTTTGTATTTTGCATCGTAAATATCCATAATCAATCAGAATATGTTCATAATATAAACTCTTAATTAATGAATCAATCGGATTCTTTTTTCTTACCCAATGAAAGATTCGTCAAATCTTTTTCGATGTGGATGTGGGGAATATGTTGATACATATACACTTCGCCGGAATGAACCGTGATGCGTACCTCACGCACGGCAAATCACACCTCTTGCTTACCCTAATCTATTATTCTACCATGAAAATCCCTCCCAACTCCTAAAAGGACCAAATTATTCGATTCGCTGCCAACCCTCGCCATTCCTGCCCTAACGGGCATTTTGCACACCCTCATAACGATTTGTCCTGCCTTTCGTTACGGGATATACCTATCGTTATGGGCGTGTGCATTTTTTGCACCCGGCTACCCAGTAAAGCAATGCCCCAAAATGAAAAAATCCAAAGCCGCTTATAAAAAATCGTCTTTCTGCACACCCCTTGATGTCAGCAAGCCTTGTTTCTTGGGCTTTGTTCGTACTCGTTAACGATAACCGGGAGCGGTCATTGTATCAATCACGCAACTGCTTCATCGTACAGCGTCCCGTCGAATGGCTCGATCATCGCGGCAATCAGTTGGACAACGTCGTGCGGCGTATAGTATTCGCCTTCCTCTTTCGTCGCGTTCACGGCAAATTCTTTGAGGAAGTATTCATAGACGCGCCCGATCAAGTCCTTTTCCTCGCCAAAGGTCTTTTGGCTTATTTTGCCCACTTCATCGACAATCTTTTTGATGTCGTTCGCCGCAAGATTTCGTGTGGTGAACGTTCCTTCCACGAAGCAGCCTTTGAGCTGCTCGCTGCTGGCGGCGATGCTGTGAAGCGCCGCGTCCAGTGGTTACATTGAGCTTCGCCGGGGGCGTGTTGATGATTGTGGACCAACGAGCCTCGACAGGCAGATTGTAAGTGCCGTCGGTAAAGGTGGCGTCGTCGAAAAACGCCGCCTGAATACTTTCGTCGTCCGGGGCAAGCCCTTGCGCGATCAATGTTTCCCGCAAACTCGCCACGCCGTCCTCAAATTTCTCGCCGATAAACCGCAGGAAAACGAGTGTGAGCATCATATCGCGTTTTTCAAAAAACGAGCCGGAGTTTCGTGCTTGCCGCAAAATATCCCGACACTTGAAAAGAATCGAATCCAAATTCAGCTTTTCTTCCGTTTTCTTGGTAGTCTGCTTTCTCGCCATCAGAATAGTCCTTCCTTAATATAGAATATATTGTATACATTCGACCTTTTCTCGCCGATTCCTGCATGACGCCAATGTCTCTCCACGAATCCCAGCATTTGCGGAGAGAGCTTTTGCCTCACAGAAACATTGCTATATATGCGTAATGCCGTCCCGCGCCATGACGTCTTTCGGATAAAGGATGAATCGCTCGCCAAGACGAGCCATCGCCTAACAATTTTGCACGAAAGCGCACTTTCTCATGCCCCCTATTTTACACGAAAGCGCACTTTCTGAGAAGAACGCACGCAAAAAATCCCTCCCCTCGCGGACTATCCGCAACGGGAGGGATTCTTATTTTATACTTTTACGCTTTCGCCGTTTCTTACATCATGCCCGGCATTCCGCCGCCCATACCGCCGGCCGGAGGCATCGGAGGAGTCTTTTCCGGCTTGTCCGCGACGAGCGTCTCCGTCGTCAGGACCATGGCCGCGATGCTGGCCGCATTCTGGAGCGTGGAACGGACGACCTTCGCCGGATCGACGATACCGGCCTTGATCATGTCCTCATACTCGCCCGTCAGCGCGTTGAAGCCTTTGCCCTTGCCGGCTTTCTTGACTTCCTCGACGACGACCGAGCCCTCGAGGCCCGCGTTGTTCGCAATCTGGCGAACCGGCTCCTCAATGGCGCGCTTGACGATGTCAATGCCCGTCTGCACGTCGCCTTCCGCTTTCAGCGCGTCGAGCGCCGGAAGAATGTCGATAAACGTCGTGCCGCCGCCCGCGACGATGCCTTCCTCTACGGCAGCGCGCGTCGCGTTCAGCGCGTCCTCGATGCGGAGCTTCTTGTCCTTCATCTCGACTTCCGTCGCAGCGCCGATCTCGATGACCGCGACGCCGCCCGACAGCTTCGCAAGACGCTCCTGGAGCTTCTCCTTGTCGAAGTCGGAAGTCGTCTCGGCAACCTGCTTCTTGAGCTGCTCGACGCGAGCCGCAATGGCCTTCTTGTCGCCGACGCCGTCCACGATCGTGGTCTCGTCCTTCGTCGCGCGCACCTGGCCCGCATGACCGAGGTCGGCAATCGTGACGCTGTCGAGCTTGCGGCCCAGCTCTTCGCTGATGACCGTGCCGCCCGTCAGGATCGCGATATCTTCGAGCATCGCCTTGCGGCGGTCGCCGAAGCCCGGAGCCTTGACGGCCAGCGCCTTGAACGTACCGCGGAGCTTATTGACAACGAGCGTAGCGAGCGCTTCGCCGTCGAGGTCTTCCGCGATGATGACGAGCTCCTTGCCCTGCTTGACGACCTCTTCGAGAATCGGCAGGATGTCGGAAATCGTGGAAATCTTGCGGTCGGTAATCAGGATATACGGATCTTTCAGCACCGCTTCCATCTTGTCCGCATCGGTGACCATATACGGGGAGATGTAGCCGCGGTCGAACTGCATACCTTCGACGACCTTCAGCTCCGTCTTCATCGTCTTGGACTCCTCGGAGGTGATGACGCCGTCCTTGCCGACTTTATCCATAGCGTCGGCGATCAGCTTGCCGATCGTCTCGTCGGAGGAAGAAATCGTCGCGACCTGCGCCACATCGTCGCCCTTGACGGACTTCGCTTTCTTCTTGATCTCCGCGACCAGCGTCTCGACCGCCGTCTCGATGCCCTTCTTCAGGACCATCGGATTCGCGCCCGCTGCGACGTTTCTCATGCCCTCGCGAACCATCGCCTGCGCTAGGAGCGTCGCCGTCGTCGTGCCGTCGCCGGCAACGTCGTTCGTCTTCGTCGCGACTTCCTTCACGAGCTGTGCGCCCATGTTCTCGAACGGATCCTCCAGCTCAATGTCGCGGGCGATCGTCACACCGTCGTTCGTGATC
>ERZ842401.3978-NODE-3978-length-17711-cov-7.606140_pt1 | contig 17711 bp, 21 predicted proteins | sample MGYA00521270_ERZ842401 | MGnify/ENA primary metagenome ERZ842401 (study PRJEB31892, sample SAMEA3878208) | bioreactor metagenome | biome: Moose rumen | place: Sweden | collected 2011-10 | study: EMG produced TPA metagenomics assembly of the PRJEB12797 data set...
TGGCATTTGGATTAAAACCAACAATCGAACCGTCTGCCAAGGTATAAAGTAAAAAGTTAGTTGGGTCAAAGCCGTCTGTTGTTTTAGTAAATTGGTATTTTGTTAATATAACTGAACCTGCGACCTCGCCATACACTCCCATATAAATTTTTGCTGAGAGTGTACTGTTAAATAATGCGCACATGGTTGATTGTGAATCTGAGAATTTATCACTACCGCAGGTTGAAGGGTCACTATCTGATGATATTGAACCATAATCCATGTCATATTGTGCTTGGGCAGAGATTGCGGCTTGATTCAAGGTAGATAATTCTTTTTTAAATTGAGTTGTAAACTTTTTACTGTTTGAGTTTTGGATTAATGTAGGTATTGTTAGTGCGGCTACAACACCAACAACTCCGATTGTTATCATCAATTCTGCAAGTGTGAAAGCGATTCTTCTCATAAAATTCGTCCTCTAAATGGGTTATGTAATGCTCCATTTTTAAGATGATTATATGCGAGAATAGATTGTATGTCAATGAAAGATGAAAGACTTGTACTATTAGGCCAAAAGATAAAAGCGTTGAGAAAATCAAAAAAAGTTTCTCAGCTTAATTTGTCTGTGAAACTTGGCATTACAAGAGAGCATCTTTCAAAGCTTGAACGTGGGGTTGCTTATCCAAGCGTAAAAATTTTATTTTCAATTCTCGATACGTTAAATTTAGATTTGGGTAATATCTTTAATATAAATCATTAGTAGCCATATTGTTCGTGTTCGTTTAAGTATTCTCTGACGGTGTTAAGAGAAGCCTGAACAATACGCGTAACCCTTGAAGGAGATAACCCGATTTGTGTTGCAATATCTTTAACCTGCATATTCCTGTAAAATCTGTATTCGACAACTGTTCTTTCTTTTGGAGGAAGTTTAGAAATAGCGGTTCTTATCATTTTGCCCATTTCAGTAAGTTCTGCATTTTCATCAGGAGTTGCATGATTATCTTTTATGAAATCAAATGGGGAATCATTATCTGATGCATCCGCAGCAAGACCATCGATTGACAGGACAGTTTCGTAAATTGCTTCACGAACTTTTGCCTGTTTCATATCCATGCCTTCTACAGCTTCTTCTTCATCATACTCATCTTCCGCTTTATGCTTGATAGAGTACCATTTATAACGAATTCTTAATTCGTTTCTTATTGCCCAACGTACTGCTGTTGCAATATATGCAGCGTTGTATCTGGCAAGTTGTTCAGGGGTTTTGTTTTTTACCATAACCTGAATGGCAATAATACCGATTGACAGTAATTCTTCGTACTCAACCATGTGTGAAGGTATGCGCTTATGTTCAACCCTTGCTACTTTTTGTACGATATCTATGTATTCCTGTAAATTTTTTGAATCTATACTTGCCATAATTTTACACATCAATAATACAATAAATTATTAAAATTAAAGTCATTTATTTAGTTGATTTTTACATATTAATAAATTTAATGTCTTATTTCCCCGTCTTTTTCTTCATTTTGTAAACAAACATCAGAATTTCCGCAACTGCTTTATATAATTCCGGCGGTATCGGCTGGTTTATATCGCACATTCTGAATAAGGCTCTGGCTACAGGTGGATTTTCTATGACCGGAACATTATTTTCTTTGGCAATATTTATAATTTTTTTAGCTATTAATTCTGTGCCTTTTGCAATCATCATTGGAGAATCCATTTCTTCTGCAACGTATTTAAGCGCGCATGCAACGTGAGTCGGATTTGTTACAACAAAATCTGCTGTCGGAACCGCGTCCATCGCTCCCTGCTGAAGCATTTGCATACGCCTTTGACGCAGTGCCGCTTTTACATTCGGATCGCCTTCGGAGTTTTTATACTCGTCTTTGATTTCTTTAAATGACATTTTTTGATCTTTTAAAAATTTCCACTTTGTTACCCCATAGTCAGCCGCTGAAATAATTAAAAAGGCAATGCAGGCTTTGAAAATAAATTCATTCATTAATTTGCCGAATTCAATCATAACCGCAAAATTGTTATCAACAGATGCCAGCATTAAAATTGTTTCAATGTGGCTGCTATATACCATCCATCCTATATAACCCAACACTACTACTTTAACTATATTTTTGAAGAGTTCAAATAATGTTTTGACAGAAATAATGTTTTTGAAATATTTTGTAGGATTTAGTTTATCTAGTTTTGGCATCAGGGGTGCAACCGCAACCAATGGTCCTACCTGAATAAAATCACCTAATACCGCAATAAACCAGGCTATTGCCAGAATTGGGCCTATAATCAATGCTGCCCCCTTAACTGCAACAAGTAGTATATATGAGTAGCCTACTGTCCCAAGGTGCGCATTAGGTATTTGTTCATATAAAAGTGTAAAAACCTGAACAATTTCTTTCCATATAAAAGGTGAAAGCCCAAAGATAACTGAAAATAATACAAGCAATGATACTGCAGTAGAAAAGTCTTTTGACTTTACTACCTGACCTTCTTTACGAGCCTGCTCGAGTTTTCGGGGAGTGGCATCAAACTGCTTGTCCTCATCACCCATAATTAAACCTTTCTGATAGTTTTATTATAACATGATTATAATGTTTTTTTCTTAAAAGACGATAATAATTTAATTTAACAAATTGATTTTTTGATTTAAAATATTAAAATTAAAATATGAGAAAGTTATTGTTGATAAGTTTAATAATATTAGGTGTGGCTATGCCTTCTGAAGCCGCGTTTTGGAATAAAAATAAAAATCAGGCTCAGGTTCAGCAATCGCAAACTCAATCTCAATCTCAGGTTCAAAATCAGCAATCTTCATCAAATACGTCTGCTCAATCTCAGGGGGCAAATGAAGCAACTTATCCTCAAGATGTTGATGGCGCCCCAATCTCGCAAGATGAATATGTGGATGATACAGATGTGGAAGAAATGTATAGAAAAATGCCTGTACCGGATTTTAAATATATCCATAATATTGATCCGGGAGAATATCAGGATACAATATATTCTACCTGGTCGCCTTATCCGTTATTCAGACTTACTGCACCTTTATATTTTAAAAGTATAGCAATTCAGCCGGGGTATTATTTACTGACTCCGAGAGAGCATGAAGGTAAATGGTATATCCTGTTCAAAGAAGCCGGCAGAATAAAATATATTGTACCTTGTTATAAAAGAGAAATGGTGCCGTTTGGTTTTTATGAAAATAATTTGCCGAAAGTTAAAATGACAAGACCTCAAAAAATAAGAGAAATGGCTTTAAAATTCGTCGGTAAACACTTTGATTCATCAAAAAGAAAACCTATACCTGATACATTTTTAGATGCCAGTGATCTGGATAATAATTTTATCTCAATTATAGTATATTGGGGTAATTACAGGTACTATTTTGTTTTAAGATCAATTCAGTTATAATATGTAAAAAGGGAAAAAAATGAAAAAAATAATCGCAATTTTTATTTTGTTAATAGCAATGTTGATTAATATACCTCAGGTAAATGCAAAAGGAAGTTTCTTCAATCCCGTTGATATAACAGAGGTAAGAGCTCGTCATATTTTGGTTAAAAAGAGAAAAGATGCAGTTGCTATCAAAAAAGATATTGAGAGCGGAAAAATAACTTTTGAAGAAGCTGCTATGCAGTATTCTCTATGTCCAACCGGAATGAATGGCGGTGATTTGGGGTATTTTACAAGAAACAAAATGGACCAGTTGTTCTCTGATACGGCATTTGATCTGAAAATTGGTAAAATATCCGATCCTGTCGGAACAAAATTCGGATGGCATTTAATAAAGGTTATAGATAAAAGATAGTTTCGTTTTATCTTTATTCTATTTCAAATACGTCATGAGGAATTTTTGATTCAATTGCTGTTGCATCAAAATTGTTGTCTTTGGCTGTACCAGTCCAGAAGAATTTTTTATTCATAATTTTTTTAATCAAATCGATAAATGTGGTTCTGTCCTCAAAATTCAGTGTTTCACCTGATTTAATCAGTTTTACTTCCTGAGCTCCCGTAATCCCGTTTTTTGCGACTAAATAATCTCCGTTTTTTAAGTTTTTTATACCTATTGAAACTACAGAATCAGGATAAATTTCACTAAATTTGTCCAAAGTTTCAAATGTAGTTTTTGAATTTGCCATGAAAGATGATTTAATAAATTTCTGAATTCTTTCATCCCCGATTATAATCTTTGCCTGAAAATTTGGCGCATAAGATACTTTATTGACTTCCATATTTATTTCTCCTTTTTCTTAACAAAAACTCTAAAAATATTTTTTGCTATATAATTATATTGAAATTTATACTAACTTATTATAGAATGGACATGTTATGAAAATTACAAAAATATGTACCCCGCTTGAGAAAGCTGCAATGAGCCTTTTCAAAGAAACAACAGTGAATGATTTAGGGATAAAATATCCGTATTTGACTGATGGAATAAATCAGGATATATTTGTAAGCGGTAATCAGACAAAAAATTGAAAACTCATTTGAAATCTATAACAAGAAGGAAATGGTAAAATGTCTAAAAAAATCGCAACATCTTATACTGAAATTTTTGAATCATTGAAAAAGTATTTTCAGAACAAAGATGTTGAATGTGATTTAATTTCTTTAGATGAATTTCAGCCTGATACCAATAAATATGATTTGATTTTGACCTACGACAAATATGGTTTAAAAGATAACGGAAGAATAATTAATGTTCACCCGTCACTTTTTCCTGCATATAAAGAAAATAATGCCGTTATTAAAGCATTTAATGACGGAGTTAAAGTAAGCGGGATTACTATTCATTCAGGTGATAAAATTCTTGCCCAATACCCTATATTAATTGGGATAGATACTCATATAGATGATTTTATAGATGAAATTCATTCGGTTTCCGCTATCTTGGTGCCCAAAGTGGTCGAAACGATATTAGCTGACAGAGTTTTCGATTTTAATGATTTGTTTAATTCGCACTGCGGCAAACATGGCGGATGTTCAGGATGTAAAGGTTGTCATTAATTTTTGTAAATAAAAACATTATTACTCGCAAAATTTATTTTTATCGTTTTTATAATTCATAAATGAAGGGTATATAATTAATAATGGAAGTTCTAAAAGTAAATTCACACCAAAGTTTTGGTGCAAGGATAAAAATAAACAAAAATAAACTTGAGAGTTCACTTTTGAAAAGTGAAGGTGTTAGTGCCATAACAGGTGGCTCAAGTACAATTATGACAGGTGTCGGTTCAGGAGCCGATATGATAGTTCATGGTTCCAACAGTGCAGTCCCTGCAATGCAATCAGGCTCATCTTTGTTCGATGATTTTGCAAAATTAGGTCATGATCTTTTAAACAGGCTGTTTAATAAGTATCCTCAACATAATGTTTATGATGCCTCCTTTTTCTCAATGACATCTACAACCGGTGGATTACATGCCTACGTCCATGGAATGGATAATATAATAAAAGGGATTAAAAAAGATTATAATAATAAAATACCAACATAAGGAGAAAAATAAATGCAAGTGTATAGTGTAAATAATGCCCCTGCTTTCTGTGCCAGAATAAAAATTAAAAGTGATATGAAAACGCAATTAACTGATGCTACGACCATTGGAGGTTTTGCATCTTCTGCATCTTCGTTAATTTCAGGACTCGCGACTGATGGTATGTGCGAAGCATCTGCTATGCGTTCAAAGCTTATTCCTACAAAGTTTCAAAAACCTTCTTATAATTTTAAATCTATATTAAAAGGATTATTTGATTAAATTTCGTTTAAAATAGCAAATTTTAAAATCACCGTTTTTATAAAGATATACATTTATCTGTGAAACGGTGATTTTAGTGAATATAAATAATAATTACCCTTTATATTTTAATAATTATAAAATATTATCAACGAATCCGGTTTGCGATGATAAAACTGTAAATAATGTGATTTTTACAAATACATCCCCATCCTTTACCGGTATTAATGCCGTAAGTGAAAAAGGATTCCAAAAGTGTGAGTATGCATTGAGAATTATCGGTAATCGTATTGCGGATTTATTTGAGGGTAAAAAAGTTAAACAAATTACTAAAGATATTGCACAAATCATCCCTCAGTCAAATGAACAATACCTGAAACAACTTGACGGAATAAGTCGTTTTTACAGCTCTGCCAAAACAATTGATGTAAATATTGAAGATAATATTCTTGAAAGGATAGCAAATAGTGGTCAGTCGGTTATTTTTATAATGAATCATTCAAATCAAAAAGAAGATCCCTCTATGCTTGCTGTTTTGAATACTCTTTTGACAAATGCATACAAATCTGCAGGTAAGCAGGATAATTTTCCGTTGCCGAAAATTATTTTAAATCAGGATATTTTAAAAACAATGAATCCTACAAAAAGGAGAGCATTTGAAGCTTTTGGAGCGGTTGGGATTGACGCAAATATTTATAGTGCAGATAAACAACTTAATGCAAGGGTATTTTTACCTTTAATCAAGGATTTTGTTCGCAATAAATCAAATATATTTATATTTCCTGAGGGAAAGCTTGCAATCAGAAAAGATCTGGATTTTGACAGCAGATTCCAAATTGGTATTGCTGAATTGATAAATAAAGTTCTTGGCATAAAAAAAGAAGTATCTGTTGTCCCTGTCGGTTTTTCTTATGGTAAAGGTGAAAGCAAACTTTTAAACGGTATGCACATAGGCGAACCGATAAAATTTACCCGTAACGGTGAAAATACCACAACAACTTCAGGTTTAGTGCCGGATTCTGAATTTGCAATTGATGATTTAAAAAAATTCTTTCAAAAACATAAAAATGAACAGAATATAACGATTACAGAAAATGGTGTACCGGTGAAGACGGCAGAAGTAAGTGATTTTATTAAAAGTATATTAGCCGAAAATTTAAATATTTGTTCAAAGGAAGCACAGAAAAAAATACGCGCAATAATAGATGAAAGTGAAACAGTTATATATTAAAAAGGATTGGCTTTAAACCAATCCTTTTTGATGAAAATTTTAGTTATATTTTCTTGCTCCGCCATTAATCCAAGGTGCTGATTCCAAATCATCAATGTTATATTTTAGAATATAATCATTTCCTGATGATCTTTTGTAAACTTTTGAATTCTTTTCAGCGTATTCAACTTTTTTACCCGGAATAACATTTCCCTGAGCGTAATAAGGTGTATAATAATTTACTTTTTCCTGATCTGCAGCGGCTACAAGCGGAGTAACCAATAATACTGCCAAAATAATTGCTAATTTTTTCATTTATATATCTCCTAAGTTATATATTTATTAGTATTGTAGCATAGAAACTATTTTTCCGCAATCTTGCAATTTATTTCTTCCGCCCAGTTCGTTTAATTCAATAAGAAATGCGGCTCCGATTAAATTTCCGCCAACTTTTCTTACAAGATTACAGGCTGCAACTGCTGTTCCGCCTGTTGCCAGCAGGTCATCCACAACTAAAACATCCGCACCTTTTTCTATTGAATCTTTATGAATTTCAATTGTATCTGTGCCGTATTCCAAACCGTACGACTCGGAAATAGTTTCTGCAGGAAGTTTGTTAGGCTTTCTTATTGGAATAAATCCGCAGCCAAGTTTGTAGGCCATAGGCATTCCAAAAATAAACCCTCTGCTTTCTATCCCTGCGATGTAATCTATTTTAAATTCTTTATATTGATCACAGAGGTAATCAATCATATATTGCATAGTTTTGCCGTCTTTTATACCTGTTGTTATATCTCTGAATATAATCCCTTTTTTAGGGAAATCAGGAACGGCTCTTATTTTTGCTTTGACATCTTCTACTGATAATGTTGTTGTCATTTATAATTCTCCTTGTATTTTATCCTATCTTTTCAGTAATTTTTTTAATTCTGCTTTCGCTTGTCTGATTTTTTCTTTTGCTCTTTGAATTGCATGCTCATGCGAAACCAGACCATGAGTTGTTTTACCCCATTTCATGTCTTTTTTCATAAATAATATTTTTGTGCCGATAAATAATACCAGCGGGAACCATATTATCAAAAGATATGCTGCAGTTATTACTGCCTGAGTGAAGGCATCCGCGCGATTCATTTTGTCATATTTTCTTAGTGCATATCTGCAGGACAACATAAAGCCTATCCCGATTAAGCACCCCATAATCACAGATGACATTAATGTATTAACAGGGGCATCTTTAATAAAAATTTTCAGAATTAATATGAATAACTCGATAATGAACCATGCAGGGAGTATAAATTCAGAGATGTATGCAATAGTATCCATTCTTACACGCAAAGACATTTTTTTTGAAGTCATGATATCCCAAAAATACTCAAGGTATCTTCTTATTGTGCCTTCAAGCCATCTCCTGCGTTGCCTGTATAAAGGCATTAAATACATAATACCTTCTTCATATACAATAGTATCTTTGCAAAAACGAACGTCCCATCCTTTTATATGTAATCGTGTGGACATATCCAAATCATCAGTAATTGTGTAGTTATTCCACCCGCCGATATCTTCTAATGCTTCTCTTTTAATCAGTTCTCCATTCCCGCGGAGTTCTACCGCTCCTTTAACCGCATCTCTGGTTACCTGACATAACGTATCTATTGTCATTTCATTATTCTGGCATTTTGTAAGTAAATTCACATCCTTATTTTTAACAACCTTGCGAGCCTGAACTGCGCCGACATCTTTTGGCTGTAATTCATATACAAGATTTGTAAGAAAATCTTTATCCATTTGCGCATCTGCATCAAAAACAAGTATAGCTTCGCCTTTAGCCATTTTTAAAGCATCGTTCAAAACTGCAGATTTGCCGGGAAAAGCATCCTTCGGGCGGATTAATGTTTTTAAACGTCCATTATAATCAGCTTCCAGTGATTTTATTACGCTTGCAGTATTATCAGAGCTTCTGTCATCAATAACTATGACTTCATAATTGGGGTAATCTATTCCAAAAACTCTTGCTATTGTTTCTGATATTACTGATTCTTCATTATGAGCCGGAATCATAACAGATACAAACGGCTTATATGATTCATCTTTAACTTTTGGATTTTTAAGATCTTTTCTTAATTTTACCTTCATTGCTATTGATGAAACAATGAAATATGTCCCCATGAAACATATTAATAAACCCAAACCCCAATCCGTGTAATTCTGGAACAGGTATATAAACGAGGTCAGACCTATTATAATTATAAATAGTAAAATTCTTTCTTTCATAAAATTATCCCAGCTACTATGTATTGTAGCAAAAAATTAAAAAGAATTTTATTTTTTTAAATATATTGTTACAAGACCATATTATCAATAAATTCTTCTGCATTTTGTGCAATTGATTTATTCATAAGCTTGACTGATTCTTTAATCTGAGGCGGAATATTAAAGAATTTTGCAACATCCCTTGTCAATCTTGCCATAAAAGTGTATAATGGCAGAATATTTCTTTCGGTGATTGGTATTTGCTCCCCATTAAGCATAAAAGATGCCTGATTTATATCACCTAAATTGTCCGGAGCGTGAAAATGTTTCATTATAATTTCAACTTTATTATTTTGATTTTCAAAATCAAAAATTCTTTTTGCCATTGGAATATTATTCAGGTTTCGCAGTGCATCTGCATATTGCTTTAAATGGGGTTTAAAATTCTCTTTTGTGGGATTTTCCCCTTTAATTACTGAATTATCCAAATCTGCCCTGAGTGAAACAATTGTATAATCTTTTGGCCCCTGTGTTATTTGCATTGCATTATTAAGGTAATGACCATAACCCTGAGCTTTATAGGTTTTGATATTTAAATTGTAAATTCCGTTGAAACTTATATCCATAGTAGTAACAAATCTTCTAAAAAAATAATTTGCTACACTTTTTAATTTTAAGCTTGCAAAAAAAGTATCAATCCTGTAAAATTAGCTTAAATAAGGAGTATCTTTATGGTGGAAAGTCAGAAAAGGATATTAATTGTTGATGACGACGACGAAATAAGAGAGTTGTTGGAATTTGATATTCGCTCAAGCGGATATTTTGTTGATAGTGCAAAAGATGGTTTAGAGGGGTTAAATAAGGCCTTAAATAATACTTATGATTTAATAGTTTTAGATGTTATGATGCCTAAGATGAACGGGTTTGATGTTTGTAAAAACATTCGTAATGCAAAACTTTCTATTCCCATTCTGATGCTGACTGCAAAAGGGACAATAGAAGATAAAACAACAGGTTTTGATTATGGGGCGGATGATTATCTTGTAAAACCATTCGATGTGCAGGAAGTCTTATTAAGAATCAGAGTTTTGTTACGAAGAAACAATATTGCAGAAAATGATACTTCTTTATCAAATGAAATTTTAAGAAGCGGAGATATTGAAATATTTCCTGAATCCTTGGAAGCAGTTATTGTAAATAAAAAAGTTAAATTAACTCCTACCGAATTTGAGATTTTGTATTCTTTGCTTCAGCATTTTAATAACCCTGTTACACTTGCAACACTTTTAGATGAAGTGTGGGGGTATGACAGTAATGAAGATGTAAGAATGTTAAGAGTGCATGTAGGCGGATTAAGAAATAAAATTGAACCTGATGCAAAAAATCCAAAATATTTGCATACAGTTACAAATGTCGGTTATAAATTAACCCCGTTTGCATAGTTCTTTACCCCTCTTACACAAAATCAGTTGGGTGGGAGAGGGTTGAATTTCAAAACAAAGTATGAGTTTTAGAAATTCGGGTGAGGGTAATGATAAAATTTAAATTTCAAAGACTGAAAATAATTGAGCAAATTGCAATTGTATTTTTCTTTGCGGTTGTTATTCCAATGTCTATAAGCGGGTTTGTAATAAATAATATTAACCAGCAGTCTGTCAGACATCAGTTAAGGGAATCTGCATCTCTTGTAGCTGCGATGGTTTCTGATGAAATGGATTTTTTAATTCGTTCAAATAACCGTACACTAAATCAAATCGCAGATGCTCTTGAATTTTTGCCGACTGATGGGCAAAAAAGAAAATTTATGAAAGCGTTTACAAAAAAATACCCGCATTGTGAAAAAATTGATATTGTTAAAACGCAGGAAGAATTGCAAAAAATTATTGAAAATTCAAAAAGAAATGATAAGCCTGTAATGCATACAAAACTAAAAGACGGGTCTTTTCTTGCAGTTACTTATGATACAAAAGATATGAATATAGATTTGTTCAAATCTCTTGAAAATGATAAAAGACAAATCTATATAATGCTTGACAATAAGCACCTTGTTGTATCTCATAATTATACAGAGGATGTTTTCAAGGAAACAATGTCTATGCTGCCGAAGGACATAGATAATGTTGAAAAGAATGAACCGTTTATTTTTGGGGAAGAAAAAAATCAGCCTATAGCTTATTTGAAATATAAAGATCCAAAATATTCTATTATTGTAACGACAACTGAAACAATGGCAAAAAACAGTATTATAGAAAACAGGGTAAAGATTATTCTGTCGGTTTTGGTTGCGATTCTTTCAACGATGTTAGTTATAAGTTTCTATATCTTTTATTTGTATATAAATATAAGACAATTATTTAAAGCAATAATAGCTTTATCAAAGGGTAATTATGAGCACCAGATAAGGTTATACAAAACATCTTTTACTCCGCATGAAATTGTGTTTTTAACAAATGAATTTAATGAAATGGCATCAGAAATTCATAAATCATATACAGAGTTAGCCGTTAAAAATAAGGAACTGAAAGAATTAAATGAGTTTCGTTCAAATTTAATTGATACGGTTTCTCATGAGTTAAGAACTCCTTTGACAAGTATTCAGGGTTATACTTCCAGATTAATGCGTCAGGATATTGTGATTGATGATGAGACAAAACAAAAATCCCTGCGTATTATAAAAGAACAATCGGAAAGATTAAAAAGATTAATTGACGACCTTCTTACAATTCCTGATATAGAAGGAATGCGTCTTAGAACTGTTAATGCCGAAGTAAATTTGGGTCAGGTGCTCGAGCAGTCAGAATTGTTATTAAGAAAACATGACGGGCATGAAATTTTAGTAAATCATAGTAATGATTTTCCTGTTTTGATTGCAGACAAAGGCAGGCTTGAACAGGTTATTGTAAACCTTTATGAAAATGCCGTAAAATATGCTTATCCTGAAACTCCAATAATAGTTGATACAATGGTTGAGAATGGTAATGCAGTAATAACTGTAAAGAATAAGTGCGATAAAATTTCAAAGAGCAAGTTAGATACATTATTTGATAAATTTGTAAGATTAGATGACGATATGACAAGAACAACAAGGGGCTCAGGTTTGGGATTGTTTATCGTAAAAGGTTTGGTAGAAGCAATGAATGGCAAAATAGAACTTGATTCTACGGAGGAATTTGGTTTTATAGCCAGAATAACATTGAATATTGCAAAAAGTTGAGATAATGAACAAAGAAATTAATTATTATATGAATTTAGCAATAGAGCAGGCATATAAAGTTATTGGGGAAATCCCTGTAGGTGCTGTTATTGTTAAAGACGGGCAGGTAATAGCCAAAAGTCATAATACAAAAGAAAAAGATAATGATGTAACTTCGCATGCCGAAATTTTAGCCATTCGTGAGGCTTCAAAGCAATTAAATAATTGGCGTCTTGATCAATGTGATATGTATGTTACATTAGAACCCTGTCCAATGTGCGGGTGGGCAATTATGCAATCAAGGATAAAGAATTTATATTTTGGAAGTTATGATAACCGTTATGGCGCATTTTCAAAAATAGCTTTAGATAATGTTTCAGAGTTTAAAACAAATATATTTGGCGGAATTTGTGAAGAAAATTGTGATAAAATTTTGCAGGATTTCTTTTCGGATTTAAGAAATTGAGGTAGCAAATTATTTTTTTTCTTTATTTTGAATATATACTTTTGTAGGAGATTTACATGCGAATACAACCATTAATTTTAAATAATTTATATTTTACGGCAAATAATAACAAAATTAATTTTAACAATAAAAATATCGATAATCGTGAAACTAAACGACCTGAGTCGTCATTTACGAGAGGTCAAAATTATGGTATAATTTATCCGTTAATTGAGCTTAAAAAAGGAGAGAAAATGAGTAATTATGAATTAAATTTGCCAATCGAAGAATTAAAAAAACGTACCAATAGTGATTATCTGGTTACTAAAAAATTCCTGAAAGCTGATGCTCCGGAGTATTTACAACTTGAACAAGGGGATAAAGATGCGCTAAAACATTTGGTAAAAGCCGCATCAATATTAGAAAATATACATATGCAAATTGACTGTAAACATAATTTACCATTTAAAAAATATTTGGAAGAAGAGGTCAAAAAAGGTAATGAACAGGCAAAATTAACAAAGATTTTATTTGATGCACAAAAAGGTGTAAATGCTATAGATTCAATGACCACTCCGATAAGACTTGCAAAAGGAGTTGATGAAAAATTAGGAAAAGGTGTTTATCCTGAAGATTTATCTAAAGAGGAATTTCATTCGGTATTAACAAGAATGTTAAATGACGGAGAGGACGAAGAAGTCAGAAAGATTTTGAATCAGCGTTCTATGGTTGTAAGAGATGGAGATAAGTTAAAGGGTATTGATTATATAGATTATTTTAGTGAAGATTTTGCCAAAATGGCTGATGAGCTGGAACAGGCTGCTAAAACATCTACCAATGAAGATTTTAACGATTATCTGTTATTGCAGGCTCAGGCGTTAAGAAAAGCAGATCCAATGTTAGATGCTTATGCTGATAAAAAATGGGCAGCATTGCAGGATACTCCGCTTGAATTTACTATAACAAGAGAAAATTATGAAGATGAAATGACAGGTACAATTGTTGAAAATGAAGAATTGTCAAAGTTATTGGAAGAACATAATATTTCTCCGATTCCAAAAGATTTTTTAGGCGGCAGAGTCGGTATTATAAATAAAGAAGGAACTCAGGCACTAATGGCGATAAAAGAATATCTGCCAATACTTGCACAAAATATGCCGTTTAATGATGAGTATGAGCAGACTATCAGCTCTGATGAAGATGCGAAACAGACAATGGTTGATGTCGATATGGTTATGGCTTCAGGTGATGTCGGTGCATACAGAGGCGGTATTACTTTAGCTGAAAATCTGCCAAATTCCGATAAACTATCATTAACTATAGGTGGCGGAAGAAGAAATGTTTATCACAGACAAATTCGTTTTGTCAGTGATATGAAAAAATTTCAAGAACGTTTAGATGCAATCTTAGACAAAGATCAGCAAAAATATTATAACAACGAGGCAGATCACTGGTTTACAATAGGACATGAAAACGCTCATTCTCTGGGGCCAAAAGAAGGCAGTGAAAAATTAGGTAAATACAGAAATATTATTGAAGAAAACAAAGCAGATATGGGAGCTTTGGCTTTTGTTGATCTATTGACTGAATTGGGAATGTACACTAAAGAGCAGCGTGACCAAATACTATTAACCGCAGTAGTTGATATGTTTCCGAAGTCAAAGCCGACAATGTCGCAGGCACACAGAGTCAGAACAGTTATGCAGAATAAATATTTCTTTGACAGAGGGGTGTATGAAATTACTCCTGAAGGAAAAATTCATGTTGATATAGATAAAGTCGTGCCAACAGCAAAAGAAATGCTGGCTGAAATTGTCAGAATACAGATTGACGGTGATTTTGACAAGGCTGAAAAATATGTTCAGGATAACTTTTTCTGGAGCCCTGAAATGGAATTAATCGCTGAAAAACTCCGTAAAGTAAATAAAACACTAAATGGAACTCTTGAAACTGAATTAGCTGATAAATTATTAAATGAATAAATAAGTAAAATTCGTAACTAAACTTTTAAATAAATTCAATACAAAAGACTTCTTATTGGAGTCTTTTGAAATCTGCCGGTGGTCGGGGTTTCTTGAGTCGCTCGCAATAAACGGCATTACAGGTCACGATAAGTTGCGTGATATGTGATGCCTCTGTATAAAATGACAGATGGTATGGTTTAGTTATACAGATAGTTTGCGCTTTTGGGTAAAGTTAAATTGTAACAATTCCTATCATGCATGTTACAATTAATCAATTTCTGTAAGCAGAAATACTTTATATGTTCATACAGGGAAAGTAAAGGAATTTTTTTGTAATGGCTGTAAATATGATTAAACTCTGGAAGTATTTGCCACAGGGTAAAACGGCAAAGCTTATGACCGAAATTGATGGCGCAATGGTTGAAAAAATATTTCAAGCCGGTGTAAAAAGCAAGCGGGGAATATTTGCATCAAAGTTAGAGCCAAAAGTATTAACCCCTCGCGAATTGGAAGGGGTAGAAACAGTTTTAGATTATTCAAAAATGTTTGATGAAAAACTTTTTGAACTTAATTCAAAATATTCAAAAATTATCAAAAAATTAAAAATAAACGGAAAAGAAAGTGATTTTATAATATATAAAGGTTCAAAAACTGAAGGCGCAAATAAAGGCTATTGGGCTCTGGAAAAGAAAACAAATAAATTATATATGATTAAATATGGTAACGAAGCACAGGTGCGCTCAGAGCAACTTGCCTCTGAGTTATACGAACTTGGCGGAATACATCGACCTAAGCAAGCAATTGTATCATTTACCGACAGTTCGGCAGTTAAAAACAGGTGGGATCGTTCGATAGAACGATTTGGAGTAGCATCAGAATGGATGCCAATAAAACGTAATGCAAGCATTGAAGATGCTGCAATTATGCGTGAAGGTTTTGGAATGGATTGTTGGCTTGCTAATTGGGATGCAATGAAAACCGGCAATACCGTAATGAGCTATGGACAGGCAGCAAGAATTGATTCAGGCGGAGCTCTTTGCTATAGAGCAAGAGGAGGAAGAAAAGGGGCTGCATTTGGTGAAAATGTCGGAGAATTAACTTCGTTTTTTGAAAATTATTCACTCTCACGACCTTATATTAAAGGTATGACAAGGCAAGAGTTACTTGACTCCTTAAAGCGTGTTGCTGACATTCCTGACTCTGAAATTATTAAAACAATCGACAAAGCAAGATTTTTAACTCCTAAAACAACTATTGTTAGAAATTATGTGACAGGTATAGATCAGGCAAAAGATATAATGATTACTAAAGGAGTTAAAAATTCAAATTATCTTAAAGAAACTTTAATAGAAAGAAGGAATTATATACGCAGATTTAGAGAAGCATGTCGTGATATACCACAAATGAGTGGTGAATCAATACAAGAATATGTAAAAAGAGTAGACTCACATATTGCCAAAAAGCAGTACACAATACCATTTGATAAAATACAAATGTCAGAAGAATGCAGTCATGTTGAAAAAGGTATGACTATGGCAGAACGTCTTTCCCCATCACAAAAGAAAATTTACGAAGATTCATATAAAGCATACAAAGTGTCAAGTAAAAATTTAATGGCAAGACCTCCGGTAAATGATATTTTAACAACAGATTCTATGCTACATTCAACAAGCATTAAGAATCTTGATGAAATTCTTGAAAATGGTGTAACCTCAGGAGATTTGAGAGGGACAGTTGGTACAGGAACCGGTTGCCCAACACAAACCCCACTTTGTGCAGATTTTTGGGATGTGCAAAAAAATTATTCAATAAAAGACTATTTTACAAGACCACGATATAATCCTGGCGAAGCAAATTTTCTTCCAAGAATAGGAGGAGTTGCCGTATCAAGAGGGAAAGGCACAATGGTTGTAGTTGTCAATAAAAAATTTATAGCGCCTAAAATTATGGAAAACTCATTCAAAGTAAGTGAACACACCAGCCCTTTATACAAAGACGGTAACATGGGCGGGCACATGGATTACATAACTCACAGGGCTGTTCCATACGGTGTTCCGGCAAATGCTATAGACAGAATCATTATTGACTCCAAAAGTTACACCCCTGACATGATTGCCAATATAAAGAATAGAATTTTACAAAAAGGGTTAAATATAAAACTATATGATCTTCAAGGTAATGCTCTTTAAAGTCGCTCAGTAGTCTGTAGGTTGCTCGAACTGAACTGTATCCCTAAAAAAGTAATCAATCAGTAGGACAAAAATTGTTTTCAGAGATATTAAAATTAAAAGGAGGAACCGATGAAACGAAAACAAAAATGTCTTACAGAAGAACAAATTCAAGAATTACTAAATTCAAAGTATGTAGGGGATTTATTAAACTATGATTTTGAACATCTAAGTGGGATTATCCCTATTAACAAAGTAAAAGAAGTGGCAGATAGTATTATTAGTAAAGGAGCAGAGATAACGATGAAGGGCGAGATAAAACATGTTTCCATGGATGATGTTGAGCAACTCATGAACGAAAGCGAAAACTATATCATTTTCTATTCTCCCTATACAATCCATACCGGTGACAGGCACTTCAAATCTGTTATGACACTTAAAGACGGTGAATACGGAAGAATCGTATATAATGAGAGAGCTGTCGCTTTTGACGGTGAATGGTACTATATCAGAACAACCATAAACAGATTTAAACGAGATGAACAAGAAATTTCAGGCGCATAGCGCCATCTTCCTCGCCAATACAATATTCGGTCTTGGCGTACCTGTGACAAAACTGTTGCTCGACGACTGGGTGACACCTATGGGATATATGGCCTCGAGAAGCCTCGGTGCATGTATACTCTTCTGGGTGATTGCGGCCTTCATGCCGAAAGAGAAGGTAGAGAGGAAGGACCTCATAACCA
>ERZ842401.3979-NODE-3979-length-17710-cov-5.628037_pt1 | contig 17710 bp, 15 predicted proteins | sample MGYA00521270_ERZ842401 | MGnify/ENA primary metagenome ERZ842401 (study PRJEB31892, sample SAMEA3878208) | bioreactor metagenome | biome: Moose rumen | place: Sweden | collected 2011-10 | study: EMG produced TPA metagenomics assembly of the PRJEB12797 data set...
CACGACACTCGGAACCACAATCCGATGCTCTACCAGCTGAACTACATCCACCATTGATAGGATTGCAAAGGTACAAATAATTTTTTTGCTTGCAATACCCTGGACACTAATTTTTCCTTTCTATGTCTCCTGTGTCACCGAATTCAATGACATCGGCATCGGAAGGGGAGTCGCTATCTCTAAACCAGTTCCACTTAATTTCCATCTCCGTAGTAGTGTTGGCAGGAAATAAATCATCTGCCTTGAAACTTATGTATGAGGCGACGAGGGTGTATTCATTGTAGTCGGTGTTGTCGACTGTTTCTCCCTCTGCAAGATGGCGAAGATAGAGTGTTATTTTGCCGCCTTCTTCTGAAGGTCGCTCAGCAATGAGGTCGATAGTATGGGGCGTAGAACTCCCTTCCTTATAGTAGAAACTAAAACCTACGTTGAGATAACCACCTGAGAACCAGATACTTTGAAGCGAAATCGGGATGCCGAAAAGGGGTGATCCTTCATCAAGTGTGGCTGCATCAATGTAGTCTTTCGTCTGAATCTTGATGATGGACTTAAGCTTTATCTGGTAAGAGCCGTCTTCATTTAGTTTCAAGATGTCGCAGGTAATGATTGCGCGGTTGTATTCTTCAAGATTTGCATCGGTCAGGTTTTCGACAACCTCATAAGTGAGATTATTGTCAGTCAAGATCTTCCCTCCAACAATGGAGCATAGCTCAGTATCATTGTAGATAATAAATTCGTCTTCCGGGTTGAAATTGCATGCAGTCATTCCGATGAGAGCTGCAGCAATCATAGTGATAAACTTTTTCATAATGCAGTTTTTATCTTTCTTGTTGGTCTTGCAATAATCTGGATATCAATATCTTCTACGGTAAATCCCTTGAACTTACGCCTCTTGAGGCGAGTGCGGATGAGGTCCATCAGCTCGTCGTCAAAGATGTCGCGGTAGCGATGATTTTCTTTGTCATAAAGGTGGATATGCTTTGCCGTCATGACATCGAAATACATCTTGTTGTTGCTGCTCATGCGACGGGAGTATACTTTGATATCGGCAAGCTGCGAGAGAATGTTGTATACTGAAGCGACGGTTACTTTAGCCGTCCCCCGCGCCGCCAGTTCCTCGCAGACCATATCGGCTGAAGCATGTCCAAGTCCCATCATAACCTCATGGACGGCAAGCCTTTGCCTTGTCGCTTTCATCTTATGCCTCTTGAGCATGGACTTGAACTCGTCCATCGAAGGTGCCTTCTGTAAAGTGGTTTGATTCATGGCGCAAATATACCGCCAATTTTGACAATTTCAAAATTGGAAGCGAGTGAGTGAAAGCTTATTATTTCATTTATAACCTGAAATCTACTATTATAGGCCTATGATCGGAAGGATCTCTGAATGAAGATACATAATTGCTGACCTTTGGGCTGGTCCAACTGTCAATGACGATAAACGCTCCATCTATCTTATCCATAAGAGATGGAGAAGCATAAACGTAGTCAATCCTTGAGGAACCGTAAGTGGATGAAATAAAGTAATCTGGATAGGTTTCGTGTATTATGTCTTTAAGGTCTGTCTTCTTTAGAATGACATCCTGTGTCAGCAGCAGGGTGCTGTTATCGGCATATTTATAATACCAGTTGTCCAGGCGGGAACGGGAATTGAGGTCTCCGAGAAGAATCCATTCCCTCCCAGAATAATCAGGATTGTTTATTGTTTTCTTCACAATATAATCCATTTCAAACTCCCGGTAGTAATCACCCCCGTGCTCATTCTTGCTCGCCTCGCGGGCGGCATCTCCGCTCACCCCGTAGGCATATGCCTGGGGCCACATGTGGCATGTGACAAAACTCAGAGTGCGACCTCCCGCCGTAACCTCCTGGATAGCAGCTCCGTGTGCTATGGGCTTTCCTGCGACATTGCTGTCGGTTATTCTCAAGACTGTCTTTATCGGGTATTTGGAAGTAATTGCCTGGGGATAATTGTCCCGGTCTCCGCCTACTGCCGCATAATTGTGTCCATAACGGGCCCCAAGTGTGCTCCAGCCAGCAGGGAGGAAGCGTGACGAAGTGGAGGATGAAGTATTGTCCTTGTAGATTGTTTCGGCTTCGCACCAGACGCAGATGTCGGGATCATAGGATTTTACCCACTTTACGAAGTTGTCGTAGTTATTTGCCTGGTCTGACCACATGCCGTTTTGGATGTTCCAATAGAGAAGACGCACGGTTCCGGAGGCTTTTTTTGTCTTGTCTGCGACTTTCCTGACTTCGATGTTGTCCACATAAAATCCATGGTTCATACTGGAAGTCTTGTTCCCTGCAAGATATAGAGATGTGCCGCCTCCCGCTCTTTCGATATCCAATTCGATATGGTGCCAACTCTTTGCTGAGGCTAAGGATGAAGGAATGGAGACACTATTGTGCCATACTCTGAGGATGGCGCTGGCAGCTTCGTAGCCTGAATTGTTGCTGTCCAGATTGTATGGGGCCCCATCAATCGTGACTCCTTTTATCATGCCTCCGCCGATAATGTTACATAGAAGGTCGTCGTTGATCCCGCTGCAGAAACAGAAGTCGAACGAAATTTTCATGTCTGCCACACCTTCTATATTCCCGAAAGCGGGAGTGCGCATGATGCCCCTGTAGTTTCCAGTAGAGGCAACGGCAATGCATCCTTGGTATTCTTGGCATCGGAACATATAGGTCCAATCGGAGAGACGCCTGCTTTTAATATACGATTCGCTCATCTGGTGGGATGTCCCTACGGTCTTTCCGGAGACATTGTCCCAGACGTTGGATTGAATAAAACCTGAGCCGGCATTGTTATATGCGACTTTTGACATGGCGTACTCGTATCCGGTGCGGGATGTTGCCCCTTCGATTCCGACCGTCTCTGCGGTAGGCGAGAAACCTATTGAGGAACTTCCTCCCATGATATCTCCGCCCCAAACGAAGTTATCGAAACTCTCGAACCATACGAGATTCTCATCTGGGCTGTACTGGAATTCTACAGAAAGAGACTCTCCGGCTTTGAGTTCGGTCGGGGATATTCTATGAACCATTGCTCTGTGGAATGAATCCACAATGGTGATTTCAAACCCCTCAGGATAAGAGCCAGGCGCGACAATAATGGGAAAACTTTTTCCCGAGGAGAGGGGAGTACCGGTTCCGATCCTGCCCGTGCAGTTCATGACTGCGAAGTCCAGCCCTTCGGAAAGAAGAATCGTCTTGTTGGAAGAGATGTATGATCCGGTACCGGCAAGTTTTGCTCCCGTGCTCTTTACTTTAATGGAAACAATTGTGCCTGAGCCTTTTGGCTTAATATCAAGGACGGAGAATCCGTCTCCAAACTCAAATATTCCTTCTCCGCTTTCCGCAGATGCGTAAAGGGGGAATTTTTTCATATCTTCAGCAGTTGTACCGATAAACTGCGAATATGGAATGATAAGATCGAAGTATGCTGAAGAACCGTACCATATTGATGTCCCTTTTAATTTCAGGACAGCATTGTATCGATCTGCCTTTATTACATCTGCATAAAACTTTCCGGAAGCGTCTTTCGATATTGTCGAACTCGTTCCGTTGACTTCCAGACTATACTCGGTGAATGTGTCCGGGGTGATCCCGAGAGCCTTTCTTGTGGAACTGCTTTCTGCAGAAAGATAAATCCTTTCCTTTCCTTCATCCACCACCGTCTCTTTCTCTGGTTCAGGCGTAGGATTATCGGGCTTGTTCGTGTCTTTGCAGGATATGCTGGATACAAGCAATAACAGCATCAATGATGCTGAGAAGTGTGAAATGATGGTCTTCATTTGCATCGGTTATTGTTAATGTAGTTGTGTTAACAATAACACACAAATATAACCAAAAATAAACACAAATGCACCTTTTCTTAAAGTTCGTTCTCTGAAAGATTATTCTTATATTTGCAGATTGATATGGAAAAGACAAAATGCCTAATACTTGGTGGAGGCCCTGCCGGCTACACAGCCGCCATTTATGCTTCCCGGGCCAATCTTGCTCCGATCCTCTATGAAGGGATGGAGCCGGGTGGACAGCTCACGACTACCACTTTGGTGGAGAACTATCCAGGGTTTGAAAGTGGAGTGGATGCCAATACCCTGATGGCGTCAATGAGGGCTCAGGCAGCTTCATTCGGAGCCGATATCCGGAGTGGAGCAGCTACTGCGGCAGATCTCTCCGAGAGGCCCTTCAAGATCACGATTGACGGGGGAGAAGTACTTGAGGCTGAGACGCTTATTATCGCTACAGGAGCGACCGCAAAATATCTCGGCCTGCCTTCCGAAGAGAAATACCGAGGAGGTGGCGTTTCCGCATGTGCAACCTGTGACGGCTTCTTCTATCGTAAGAAGACTGTTGCTGTTGTCGGCGGAGGAGATACGGCTTGCGAAGAGGCCCTTTATCTTGCCGGACTTTGCAAAAAAGTCTACATGATAGTGCGCCGCGATGTTTTCCGCGCTTCGAAGGCAATGCAGAAAAAGGTTTTCAACACTGAAAACATTGAGATTCTCTGGAACTGCAACACACGCGAAGTCCTCGGGGACGGTTTTTCTGTGACCGGAGCCCGTCTTGAGAGAAAGGATGGCAAGGTCTTTGATATCCAGATCGACGGATTTTTCCTCGCAATAGGTCATCACCCCAATTCCGAGATGTTTGCCGGTCAGATAGAAATAGATCCTAACGGCTACATTGTGACAGGTGCAAAGACCTCTGAGACGTCTGTAGAAGGCGTTTTTGCCGCGGGGGATGTTCAGGATCCGCTCTATCGTCAAGCTGTGACGGCCGCAGCTTCCGGCTGCAAGGCAGCACGCGATGCTGAGAGGTTCCTTATTGAGCACAAGAATTAAGATTTTTATGATGAAATATACATTTAGATCTGTCATTATTACAGTCTCGGCTCTCCTTGCTCTTGAAGGGTGCAAGTCGCAGTACGAGATACTTCTTAACAGCAATGACGTGGATGCGAAGTATGCTGCGGCTTTCGATTATTTCAATCAGAAAAAGTATTCCAAGGCGGCTCAGCTCTTTGAAAGTATGTCCGTCCTTACCAATGGAACAGAGAGAGACGACACTGTACAGTACTATTGGGGCCTCAGTAATTACCGCTACAAGGATTATTATACTGCAGAGACCAATTTTACTAAATTCCTTGAGAACTTCCCGAGAAGTCCGTTCTCGGAAGACGCGAGATTCCTTCGTCTCGACTGTATGTATAGGAGTACTTACCGCTACGAGCTTGATCAGACTCCAACTTATGCCTGCCTTCAGGCCATAGCAGAGTACATGACCGAGTATCCGGGAGACAATCCCCACATGGACGTATGCCGCAAGATGGCCGACGATCTCAATGAAAGACTCGACCGCAAGGCTTACGAGAATGCCAAGCTATACTATCGCATGGAGGACTATCTGGCCTCCAGAGTCGCCTTCAAAAATGTGCTCAAGGATGATGCTGACAACCTGTATAGGGAGGATATCCTTTATTATACAGCAATGTCCTCGTACCACTATGCCCGCCTCAGCGTAAAGGAAAAGCAGAAAGACAGATACCTTACCTTCGTTGATGACTACCTTAATTTCGTTGGGGAGATTCCCGATTCCAAGTATCGCAGGGAGCTCGACGTGATGTACAAGCGTGCCCAGAGGGCCCTCGGACGTTATACCGGTACCGAAGAGGAACTCAATGAGAAGGAGAAAGACTTCGCTCGGGAGCGTAAGATGATGGAGAAAGAGGAAAGTAAAAAAAATGAAACCCCCGCATCGAAAGCGAAGTAATTATTAATGGATAATAAAATAAACTCGTTATAATGGAAAAGAAGAAAATTCCCGGAAATACCATTACCCGGGATGTCAAGTATCTTGCAGCTCCGACCGGCAATATTTACGAATCCGTAGTGGTCATGTATAAGAGGGCCAATCAGATAGCTGCGGCTGAGAAAAAAGAACTTACACGCAAGCTCGAAGACTGCCGCAATGAGCGCGACACCATGGAAGAGGTTTTCGAGAACGAAGAGCAGATAGAAATATCGAAGTACTATGAAAGGCAGCCAAAGCCGGATCTCGTTGCGATTTCCGAGTTCGAGGCTGGTGAACTTCAGTATAGGAAAGCAGGAGACGCCAAATCCGAATAAAGGATGCTTTCCGTCCTTCACGTCGAGAATTATGTTCTGATAGACTCTCTGGACATCAGGTTCCCGGAGGGTCTAATCATTATTACAGGCCAGACCGGTGCCGGGAAGTCTATTCTTCTCGGTGCACTGTCTCTCATTCTTGGCTCGAGGGCCGACTCTTCCGTGATTGGAGATCATGGAGAGAGCTGCGTTGTAGAGGCCGAATTCGATGTGGAGGAAGACGATACTCTTAGAGGTATTTTCGGAGGCAATGACCTCGAATGGGATGGCGGTCACATTATCATAAGGCGCACTCTTGCGAGGACTGGTAGGTCCAGGGCTTTCGTCAATGATTCCCCGGTCCAGCTTGCCGTTCTTCAGCAACTGTCTGCAAGGCTCGTGGATATCCACTCCCAGCATGATACCCGCCTGCTTTCAGACAAGCGCTATCAGATGGGGATTCTGGACTATTATGCCGGCAATACCTCTCTTCTGAAGGATTGCCGCGGCGCCTCAGAGAGGCTTTCTTCCCTTAGGAAAAGTCTATCTGTGGCTAAGGATAATCTCGAAAAGTCGAAGGCGGAAAAAGAGTATGCGGAGAGCCGGTTCAATGAGCTTGACGCGGCTCATTTAGTGGAAGGAGAGCTCGAGTCCCTTGAGGAAGAGGAGAAGAAACTCTCCAATGCGGAAGAGATTAAAATGGGCTTGAAGGCTATTGCAGAAGGGTTTTCTCCTTCAGAAGACGAGCGTCCTTCCATTGACTCGCTGATTAAGGAGTCGGTAAAAACTCTCAAGAGGCTTTCCCGCTTTATCCCTTCTCTCGAGGCGCTTTCTTCCCGTCTTGATTCATCCCGTCTCGAAATTGACGATATAATCGACGAAATTGTCCGCACAGACTCGGAAATAGAGCTCTCAGAAGCACGCCTTCAGATGGTCACCGAGAGGATATCCTTCCTCTATTCGCTCATGAAAAAGCATTCCTGCTCTTCGGTGGAAGAACTCATTGAGCTCAAGGATTCCCTGTCTGAGAAGCTATTCGATAGCGTCTCACTTGAGGAGAGAATCGCTTCTCTTGAAAAGAGCCTTTACGCTGCTCGGAAAGAATATGATTCTTTGGCGGAGGCCCTTGATTCATCAAGGCGGAGTGCAGCCGGAGGCTTTGCAAAGGCAGTAGGCGATTCCCTTGAATTTCTCGAGCTTGAGAAAGCCGTTTTCTTAGTTGAAGTAGGCGATGCTCCGGAAGGCCCTTCTGGACGCAATAGCGTGACATTCATGTTCTCATCTACCGGTAAGGCCCCTCTCGAACTCTCTAAGTGCGCATCCGGAGGAGAGATGTCCCGAATCATGCTGAGTCTCAAGGCTATGCTAGCCCGATATACCGACATGCCATCTCTTGTCTTCGATGAGATCGATTCCGGGGTTTCCGGAAGTGCAGCCGACAAGATGGGCTCCATGATCTGCCGGATGGGGGAGAATATGCAAGTCTTCGCAATCACCCATCTTCCTCAGGTAGCGGCAAAGGGCAATGCCCATTATCTGGTCTCCAAAGCCGGAGACGTCTCTTCTATTAGCCGTATTGAGGGTGAAGAAAGAGTTATGGAGATAGCAAGAATGTTAAGTGGCTCCTCGATCTCGGAAGCCGCTATTCAAAATGCAAAAACTCTTCTTGGGTAATCCCCTAAGAAATAATTCACCATCACTTAGTCGACCATCACGGTCCTGAAGTCCTTTCCGTAGACTATGCGTCTGACGGCGGTATTCTTGTGACCGGAGAACTTGAAATCGGTATGGAGCCCTTTTGCGGAAGTGCCTTCCAGAAGGTATTTCCAGCCGCCTCCGTACTTGGAGACGATACTTATGAAGTAGCTTGCAGTGTCGTAGCCCTGGAAAGCGAACTGGTTCGGCTCGGTGCTGTAGAGCGCCCTGTAAGCGAGAAGGAATTTCTGGACATCCTTGCGGCTGTAATCGACAAAGTAGGATGAGACCACATGAAGCTCGGTCTTGTGGAATGAGTCCGGATCAATATCGAAATTTCGTGCTCTGGAAGGAGCGTACAGGACCACATTGTATCCCTTGTTGACCATGATCCCGGCGCTTCTTGTGGCGTCATTCATAAATTCCTGCCTGTCGGAAGCAACGATGATTCTGTTGACTCCGGTCTTCGTCATTTTCTGGGTAAGCCTTGAAGGAATTCCCGTGCCTTCGCTGAGGGAGTATGTTATGGTCGAGTGGTTGATGCCGTGTTCCATAAGGGCTCTGACCATTCCCTCACCGGCTGCGCTTGTCTTCCCTTTTTCATTAAGGACAATGATTACGTCCTCGGGGTTCCTGTCCTTTTGGATCCATGAAGCGAGGTCATTGAATTGGGCTTCGGCTGGGCTAGGAGCCTGGATTACGTTGATGAGAGTATCAGCCATTGGTGCGGCTTTGGGATCAAGAGGAGAGATGATGGGGATTCTTCCATCAGTGAGTGAATAGACCTTTGCTATGTCGGCTGCAGCAACCGGTCCGAGGATAAAATCGCACTTTTCAAGGGAGGTCTTTGAGGGCAGTCCGTTGGATACGTCGTAGACATCCAGCTCAGTCCCAATGCCCTTTTCTTCCATGTCCTTGATGGCCATGAGGACACCTGCATAAAAGTCCATATTGGTATCATTTGCTTTGCCGGAGGCCCCTAGAGGAAGAAGAAGCGCAGCCTGTACGGTCTGTTTGCTGGTGAAAGTTACTTGCTCCGGGACTATTTCTTCCTCTTTCTCCTCCTCTTTAACGGGCTGGGGAACAACTACTTCTTCTTCGGGAACGGGCTCTGGCTCAACTTCGACGACCGGAGCTTCCGGAGTCTCCTCTTTGGTGTCATAGGCTTCCCTGTCGAAAGGCTTCAAGGGTATTCGAAGGACCTGTTTTCTTGTGACTTTCTTGGAAGGGAGACGGTTATATAGGACAATATCGTCAGCGGAAACGCCGTACTTGTTGGCAATCATGTTGAGGTCCTCATACCATTTTACGATATGCTCAGTGTACTCCGGTGTCTCGACTTCCGCCTCCTGAGGGGCAGTCTGAGGAACAGATACAGTGCCGGTCTCGGCAGGTTTCCGAGACTCTTCCAGAAGGTCCTGATTCTTTATTGGGATCAGAAGGATGGAATTTTTCTGAAGGCCCTTGTCAATAAGGGAAGGGTTGGCCGCATAAAGGTCGTCTACGGTCACGCCGTAGGCTTTCGATATGGAGAACAAGGTTTGCTTCTCAAGGACAACATGGGAATAATATAGTTTTCCGCTAAGTTTGACTTTCTCCTTTGAGACTGTGACTGGAGTCGGGACGTAGTCCTGTGCGGAGAGTACTGTGGGTCCGGCTGTCATCAGGCAAATCGCCGTCAGAAGAATGGCTTTTCTCGTTTTCATGGTCTTTCGGTATTATAATGATGCGGCAAAGCTGGTCATCTCCGAGCAGAATCTCTCCCATGAGAGACGCTCTTTTTCGGAGCGAATGGAAGCGACGCAGCGCTCCCTGATGCCTTCTTCGGAGAAAAAGCGAATAATTTCTTCGCGGATTGCAGACGGGTCTGCTTCTGGAGCGACAAGTCCTGTCCCGCGGTCACCGATAGTACTTTTGAGACCGCCGACGTCGGTTACGATCATCGGGACCTCAAAATGGTATGATATAGAACTGATGCCACTCTGAGTCGCACTCCTGTAGGGGAGGACGGTGACATCTGCAGCTGAGAAGAATTTTTTGACCTCTGAGTCCTTTATATAATCTGGGATAACTTTGATCCTATCTTTTCCTGGCAGGGAATCGATTATCGACTGGTACTTTTCGAATGAGCCGTAGGGCTCTCCTGCGACAATGAGCTGATATTCTTCAGGAAGGCTCCTGAAGGCTTCCAGAAGTATGTCGAGACCCTTGTATGAACGAATGAGACCGAAAAAGAGAATATTCTTTTTCCCTTTCTCAAGCCCCAAGAGCTCTTCTGCCTCTTCCCTTGGAAGCTTCTTGCCGAAGTGGGAGTAGAGAGGGTGGGGGAGAAGAATGTACTTAGCCTCCGGCTTCATCTTGAGAAGATCATTCGTGACGCTGTCGGACATGGTTACGAAACCGTCGCATCCTCCAAGGAAATACTTTGTCAGAGGCTTGTCAAAGAACCTCTGCTCATGGGGGATAACGTTGTCGAGGACCGGAAGGACCTTGCATCCGGCGTGACGGGCTACATAGCCGAGGGATGGGGCGAACCAGGACATCCAGTATTTCATGATTAGGAGGTCTGGCTTCCACTCCCTGATAGCCCTTGCGGTCTTCCCATAGGTAAAAGGATTGGCCGTATCCAGCAGAGATACACTCTCTACGGGTACGGCCTCGTCATCTGGAGTCACGTACTGAGTCTTTCCGGGGAAGAGGAGCCCGGGGTACTGCCTTTTGAAATTGAAGGCCCTGACATCATGCTTTTTGCCCAGCTCGTTCAACATACTGGCATTGAACTGGGAGATGCCGCCCCTTAGCGGATAGAAACTTGACAGTATCGCGATCTTCACGGATTATTCGGTAGAGCTCTTGGTCTTTACGTACTCGTCGTTGAGACCCTTGAGAAGCTCATCGGTAATGTCCAAAGAAGGATCTGAGGTCACAACGGGAGCCGGGAGGATGTCTCCTGTAGTTGTAAGGATAAGAGAATATTTCTTTTCAGCATTGAATTTGAGGACGAACTCGTTGATAGCGTTGGCAATCTGATTGAGAGTAACCTGCTGCTCCTCAGCTATTTCCTGCTGCTTCTGCATTGCATACTGCTGGTACTGGTTCTGCTGCTGCTGGAGCTTCTGCTGCTGAACTTCTGCTACGGAGCGCGTCAGGAGACCCTTGTCAATCTTGTCCTGGAAATCCTTGACATCTTTCTCGAGTTTTTTGCCCCTGCGGTCAATCTCAGACTGGATGCTTGCGACCTTGGTCTCGAGTACGGAACGGAGGTCATTGGCCATGTCATATCCGGACATTACTTTGTCGAGGTTGAAGAAAACGATACTTCCTGCGACTGCTGTTGAATCCGAAGCTGCTGCAGGAGCCTGGGCGGCGGTGCCGGCTGTGTTGTTACATCCTGTGAGAGAGAAGGCAAGGACCGTTGCGGCCATAATGCCGAGAATGAGTGACTTTTTCATTATTATTTTGTTGTTTTACTTGTTTCCGCTGTTAAACAGATTACAAATATACTTATTTTTTATTGATTTGAGCAAGATAAGCTCCGATAGTTTTCTCAAGTCCCAGATAGAGAGCATCGGAAATAAGGGCGTGGCCGATAGAAACTTCGTCTGTCCAGGGGATTGTGCGAATGAAGTAGTTGAGATTGTCGAGGTTCAGGTCATGCCCGGCGTTGAGGCCGAGTCCCGCTGACCTTGCGGCTTTTGCCGTCTCGATGTATCTTGCTATGGCAATCTCCGGATCGAGGACGTATTCCCTTGCGTAATCGGCTGTGTATAGCTCTACGCGGTCGGCTCCGCAGAGGGCGGCTCCTTCTGCCATATCCGGGTCGGGATCAATGAAGATAGAGGTGCGTATCCCCTTGGATTTGAATTCTTTACATATTTCAGTCAGGAATGTCCTATTACGAATCGTGTCCCAGCCAGCATTCGATGTTATTGCATCCTCGGCATCCGGAACGAGGGTTACCTGATCCGGGACTACTTCCATGACAAGGTCAATGAAGCTGGGAATGGGGTTGCCTTCAATGTTGAATTCTGTCTTGACAGTCGGCCTTATTTCCCTGACATCACTGTAGCGGATATGTCTTTCGTCCGGCCTTGGATGGACAGTTATACCCTGGGCGCCGAATTCTTCGCACCGTCTTGCTGCAAGAGCCACATCAGGGAGATTTCCGCCTCGGGCGTTTCGAATTGTGGCGATTTTATTGATGTTTACGCTTAACCTTGTCATAATCGTAGCATTTAACTCTGACAAAAATATATATTATTGTTAAACAAATGAATAAAAAATGTTAATTTTGGCAATCGTTTCCGGATATGAAGATAGCAGAGTACATCAAAAACAGTGCCTTGAAGGGCAGGGAGCGGCTCTCCGCTCTTGAGAGTGAACTCGTTTCGGCGGGAGTCTCGTTATACAGAATTGAATCTTCCGAAGATTTGGAACGGGATACAGATATGCTTCTTTCTGTTGGAGGAGACGGGACCTTCCTTTCCGCCTCCAAGAGGGTTGGAGATATGGAAATCCCAATTCTCGGAGTCAATCTCGGTCGCCTTGGATTTCTCTCAGAACATGCCCCCGAGGACGTTGCAGGCCCTATTATTTCGGGTAATTATGAGATTGAAAGCAGAGCTCTTCTCCGCGTTGAGATGCCCTTTGAAAATGAGATTTATCCATACGCGCTGAATGAAGTTTGCATCCATCGTCAGGGTGCATCGATCCTCGGAATTATCGTATCGATTGACGGACAGACACTTCCGCAGTTCTATGCCGACGGCATTCTGGTTGCCACAAGCTCCGGATCTACCGCTTATTCCCTGAGTGTCGGCGGGCCGATATGTACCCCAGAAGCGAGAGTTTTTGTCATCTCTCCGGTTGCTCCTCACAACCTCAATGTCCGCCCTATCGTGGTCCCGGATTCATCAAGTATTTCAATATCACTCGTTTCCAGAGATTCTGATGTGATGCTATCAATAGACAATAGAAGCATCCCGGTTCCCAAGGACACGACCTTTACTGTATCAATGGCACAATTTTCGCTGAGGAGAGTGCGGCTTCCCGGCTCCAGCTTTGTAAAAGCTTTGACGGAAAAGCTTTTCTGGGGAGAAGACAAGAGAAACGGTAACGGTCAATAACTGTTTGGAATGGAAAATAAGAGGATTCCACGTCACGTATCCATAATCATGGATGGAAACGGAAGGTGGGCTAAACAAAGAGGCAAGGAGCGTATCTACGGCCATTTTGAAGGGGCGGAGAGCGTGCGTGCGTGCGCTGAGGCCGCAGTGGAGGAGGGTGTGAGATATCTCTCTCTTTTCGCCTTTTCGGAGGAGAACTGGGGACGTCCGGAGGATGAGGTCATGAGACTTATGGATCTTATGATGGATTCCATTCGAAACGAAGTTAAAACATTCATGAACAATAATATCCGTTTCCTGGTTCTCGGCAACAGGGGGCGTCTCAGCGATTCTCTCAACAAGGCCATCGACTCCCTTGAAGAGATGACCGCAGAGAACGACAGGATGACCATGATAATCTTTCTGAGCTATAGCGGTAAATGGGATATCCTCCAGGCGGCAAAAAAGCTCGTCCTCAAGTATAAAGACAATCCTGAAGGGCTAGATTCCTTCCAGATCAATGACTTCGACTCTCTCCTTGTTACGGCGGGCATCCCAGATCCGGACCTCCTGATTCGCACCTCTGGCGAAGAGAGGCTCAGCAATTACCTGCTTTGGCAGTCAGCATATACCGAATTTTATTTTACCGACACACTTTGGCCCGATTTCCGCAAAGGAGAATTCCGCGCGGCCCTTCAGGAGTATGCAATTCGGGACCGTCGCTATGGAAAAGTCAAATAATTCTATTATATTTGCAGGTTCAAAAACCAGAATGATGAATTTGAGAAAAATACTCTTTGTTGTGGTGGCCCTGTCTGGTGCTCTTGCAGCCTACGGACAGGAAGGCCGCGATGGCATTGAGGTCGATTATAATGCCCCGAAGAAGTATGTGGTCGGAGGCGTTAAAGTAGAGGGGAACAGCTATTTCGGAGAATCTCAGATAGTGAATCTCACGGGTTTGCAGAAGGGTATGGAAGTGACTGTTCCGAGCGATGAACTGTCGAATATAGTCAACCGTATCTGGATGCAGAGATATTTCGAGGATATCGCTCTTGTTGTCGATTCTCTTTCCTCTCAGCGCGATACTGCATGGCTAAAAATCTGTCTCAAAGAGCGGCCCAGGGTGTCCAGATGGACTTTTTCCGGCATAAAGAACGGAGACAAGAAAGAGCTTCAGGAGAGACTGAACCTTAGGCCTGGCCGCGAGTTTTCCGACTATGTGAAAAACACCTCTGTCGATATTATCAAGCGCTATTACAAGGAGAAAGGTTTCCTACTTTGCGATGTGGATGTACAGGTAGAGAAGGATACAGTTATACGAAGCGCTATCAGGGTTAATTTCGCAATCGATAAGGGCCAGAAGATAAAGATTAGGGACATCAACTTCATCGGCAATGAAAATGTCTCCGATTTCAAACTTGCCCGCTCGATGAAGAAGACAAAGGCAAAGAAGATCTATAACTTCTTCAACAGCAAAAAGTTCAATGAGAAAGAGTATCCCAACGACAAAAAGAGCGCGATAGAGAAATTTAATGAGGCTGGCTACAGGGATGCGCGTCTTGTACGCGATTCCATTTACTATGTGGAAGATAACCGCCTCGGAATCGACCTTGTTTTCGAAGAAGGAAGGAAGTACTATTTCAGGAATATTTCATGGACAGGCAACTCCGTTTATTCATCCGATGCCCTCAATGAGATTCTCCAGGTCAAGAAGGGGGATGTGTATGATATGGTAACGATGAATAAGCGCCTTTTCGGCGGCGGAAAGCAGAATGAATATGACGTCTCAAAGGCTTACCGCGACCGTGGGTATCTGTTTTTCAACCTTACTCCTGTCGAGGTCAATATCCAGAACGACTCTGTCGATGTTGAAATGCGTATTTCCGAGGGCAAGCCTGCTACTCTGAATAATATCGTAATCAACGGTAACGACCTCACCAACGAGAAGGTCGTCCGCCGTCAGGTCTACACCCGTCCTGGATACCTGTTCCGTCAGACAGACTTCGAGCGTTCAATTCGTGAAATCGCATCTCTCGGTCAGTTTGATCCCGAAGCTATTACCGATCCGTCCTCAGGTTATTCCATCATTCCCAATCAGCTCAACAATACCGTCGATCTGATCTATAATGTGACAGAGAAGCCTTCCAGCCAGCTGGAGCTCTCGGGAGGATGGGGTGGCAATACTTTCGTGGCCACTGCCGGTGTCAGTTTCAATAACTTCTCGACCCACCGTTTCCTCGACAAGAGCGCATGGCGCCCCGTACCGCTTGGAGATGCCCAGAACTTGGCATTCCGTTTCCAGACAAACGGACAGTACTATACCGCCATCTCGGCCAGTTTCATGGAGCCTTGGCTCTTTGGAAAGAAACCTACATCCCTGAGTCTCTCCGGTTATTATACGCGAATGACTGACTCCTACTTGATGATAGGTATTCTCTCGACTGACAAGGTGTATGAGGTATTCGGATTTAACGCCGGTATCGGAAACCGTCTGAAGTGGCCGGATAATTATTTCGTTCTCTATAATAGCCTCAGCTGGCAGACCTATCGTCTGACCAATTGGACTAATAGTTATTTCATGTTCAACGATGGTATCTCCCATAATTTCAGTTACAATATCTCGCTGAACAGAAACTCTACAGACCAGCAGATTTTCCCTCGTCAGGGATCAGATTTCTCCCTTTCCCTACAGCTGACTCCTCCATACTCTCTATTTAGAAAACATGACTTTGATGCCAGTGGCAACAAGATTTCAGTCAACAGCTGGAAAGATATTACATACGACAATTGGTCCTCAGAAGACCGCTACAAGTGGATTGAGTACCACAAATGGAAATTCTCAGGAGCTGTATATACCAAACTTTTCCCTGAACTTGATTTCGTCCTCATGACAAGAGCACAGTTCGGCTATCTCGGATACTACAACAGGAACTGGGGCTATTCTCCGTTCGAAGGGTTCCAGGTCGGAGGCGACGGAATGACAGGATATAATACTTATGGTTCAGATATCATTGCTCTCAGGGGTTATGCCAACTACTCCCTGACCCCTTTGGAGCTGACACCGTATAGCCAGAATGGATACAACTACGCAGGAAACGTATACGACAAATTCACGGTCGAACTTCGTTATCCGGTGATTCTCCAGCCGCAGTCTACGATTTTTGTGCTCGGTTTCCTCGAAGGCGGAAACTGCTGGTCGGATATACGCAACTTCAATCCCTTCCAGATTAAAAGATCTGCAGGAGTCGGTGTGAGGGTTTTCCTCCCGATGATCGGACTTCTTGGAGTTGACTGGGGTTATGGCTTTGACGATACGACCAACGGCGGAAGCCAGTTCCACTTCCTTATCGGACAACAATTCTAAAAGTGATAAACAATTAAATTTATTGGAATATGAAAAAGATTTTCATCATCGCTGCTATGGCTCTCATGACCCTTTCTGCTTCAGCACAAAAGATAGGTCGTGTCAATTTCTCGGAGCTTGTCCAGCTCATGCCGGAAGCCGACGAGGCGAGAGCCACGCTTCAGGCAATAAGCAAAGAGGCGGATGAGACCCTTCAGAGCATGTACGAAGAGTATCAGACCAAGATGAACCAGTACCAGCAGAAGCAGGCAACTTGGACTCCCGCAATCAAAGAGTCCAAGGAGAGAGAGCTCATGGAAATTCAGAACCGCCTTCAGGAGTCTCAGCAGACCTTCCAGCAGGAGATTCAGCAGAAGCAGAACGAACTTATGGCTCCTATCTACGAGAAGGCCCAGAACGCCGTCAAGGACCTCGCAAAGGCCCAGGCGCTGACAGCAGTTTTCGATGCTTCTTCTGCGCTTTATTTTGACGAAGTTACGACAGTAGATCTTACTCCTGTGGCTCGCAAGGCCCTCAATATTGCCGAGGGAAGGACTCTCCAGACCCTTCAGGAAGAGCTCCAGGCCCAGGCCACTCAGCAACAGTAGACCGACTATTCAATCTGTCAGGGGGCCGCGAATCGGCCCCCTGTTACTCTCTAACCTATATACTATCAAATATTCGAAATGAAACACAAAGTCATTGACGTAAGTGACGTAGTGATCAGATTCGCAGGAGATTCGGGAGATGGTATGCAGCTCACCGGGTCTCTTTTTGCGAATATGTCAGCCGTTTTCGGCAACGGCCTTTCAACATTTCCCGACTATCCGGCCGAAATAAGGGCCCCCAAAGGTACCGTATCGGGAGTCTCGGGATTTCAGGTCCATATAGGAAATCATCATATAAATACGCCGGGTGATTTCTGCGACCTTCTTGTCGCCATGAATCCTGCTGCTCTTAAGGCCGATGCCAAATGGCTTAAGAGAACGGGCATGGTCCTCGTCAATGAGGACGCTTTCGATGAAAGCGGCATGAAAAAGGCCGGTTTTACGACAGATAATCCTTTTGAGGAGATTGGGATTGAGGATAGGACGATAATCGTCGCCCCTATTTCCAAATTGACCATGGAAAGCCTCTCGGACAGCGGACTCGACAAAGCTTCTGTCCTCAAGTGCAAGAACATGTTTACACTTGGAATGGCTTGTTATATTTACAGTCGTCCCCTCGATTATGTATACCAGTACATAGAGAACAAGTTCAAGAATAAGCATCCGGAGATGATTGAGCCGAATAAGAAGGTTGTGACGGATGGATACAACTATGCTGCTGCTATTCAGGCGATTCCGAATACATATACTGTGGCTCCGGCTTCTCCCGAGAAGGGACTTTGGCGCAATATTACCGGCAATCAGGCGGCAGCCTGGGGGCTCCTCGCAGCCTCCGAGAAGA
>ERZ842401.3980-NODE-3980-length-17702-cov-4.601009_pt1 | contig 17702 bp, 12 predicted proteins | sample MGYA00521270_ERZ842401 | MGnify/ENA primary metagenome ERZ842401 (study PRJEB31892, sample SAMEA3878208) | bioreactor metagenome | biome: Moose rumen | place: Sweden | collected 2011-10 | study: EMG produced TPA metagenomics assembly of the PRJEB12797 data set...
CACGAGCGCGTCACACACCGACCACGAGACCGTCACACACCGTCCACGAGCCCGTCACTCACCGTCCACGAGACTGTCACACAGCAACAACGAGACCGTCACACACCGACCACGAGACCGTCACTCACCGTCCACGAGCGCATCACACACCGACCACGAGACCATCACACACCGTCCACGAGACCATCACACAGCAAGTACGGAAATCACACCGAAAGGAAATATGCATACAGCCTGCTGTCCTTGTCCATCTCTGGGTGAAAGGAGATGCCCAGCTGCCTGCCGTACTGGACGCCGGTGATGTGCCCGTCTGTCACAGACTTTATCTGCACTTCTTCCGCTTTGTGCCTGTCTACGCTTTCGATATACGGTGCGCGGATAAAAGTCATCGGTATGGTCCCTATGCCCGCAAAGTCACCTTCCGTGTAGAAACTGCCCGTCTGCCTGCCGTAGGCATTACGGCGGACGGTGACTGGCAACGTGCGGAAGCAGTCGGCGAGCAGGATGAGCCCTGCGCAGGTGGCGAGGGTGGGGGTGCCGCCGCTGATGCGTTCTTTGAGCGTGTCGTACATCCCCAGAGCGGTGATGAGCTTCCGCTGCACGGTGCTTTCTCCGCCGGGGAGCACGAGGCGGTCAAAGCCCTTTTCCGCATCTCTTTTCTGGCGGATTTCAAAGCACGGTTCCCCCAAGGCGCGCAGGGCTGCTTCGTGCTCTGCAAAATCTCCCTGCACCGCGAGCACCGCCGTCATTTGCCGCGCTCCGCCATGAGCAGCTGGATTTCGTCTGCATTGATGCCCACCATCGCTTCTCCCAAGTCTTCGGAGAGCTTTGCCACGAGCGAGAAATCTGAAAAATTGGTCGTCGCCTGAACAATGGCTGCCGCCCTCTTTGCGGGATTGCCTGATTTGAAAATGCCGGAACCGACAAATACGCCCTCAGCGCCGAGCAGCATCATCAGCGAGGCATCTGCCGGAGTTGCCACGCCGCCTGCCGCAAAGTTCACCACGGGCAGCCTGCCGTTGTCGTGCACGGAGCGCAAAAGCTCCACGGGCACGCCGAGTTCCTTTGCTTCGTTGAAGAGCTCGTCATCGCGCAGGGAAGAAATGCGGCGGATTTCGCTGTTCATGGTACGGATGTGGCTCACCGCCTGCACCACGTCGCCGGTGCCCGGTTCGCCCTTGGTGCGTATCATCGCAGCCCCTTCCGCAATGCGGCGGAGCGCTTCGCCAAGATTTTTTGCGCCGCACACGAAGGGCACTTTGAACTGCGTTTTGTCTATGTGGTATATGTCATCGGCAGGGGAAAGTACTTCGCTTTCGTCGATGTAGTCTATGTCTATGGCTTCCAGTATGCGTGCTTCGGCAATGTGACCGATGCGGCACTTTGCCATCACGGGGATGGTCACTGCGTCCTGAATGCCCTTTATCATCTTGGGGTCGCTCATGCGCGCCACGCCCCCTGCCGCGCGGATATCCGCAGGAATGCGTTCCAGCGCCATCACCGCGCAGGCTCCCGCGTCCTCTGCGATCTTTGCCTGCTCCGGCGTCGTCACGTCCATAATCACGCCGCCCTTGAGCATCTGGGCAAGCCCTTTGTTTAATGTGTATTGCTTCTGACTTTCCATGGCAGGGATAATAGCGCATTGATGGCATTGTTTGTATTGCCAAGGCGAATTATTTTTATATGGTCAGATAGCAGGTCAGAAACGTCTTACAATATGTTCTGTAATAGTCACGAATTTCCCTGTTTAGCAAAGAAATCCCGCACGTTCTGCTGCAAGAGAAGCGGAGGAAGCGTCTTGAGCAGGTAGAGTGCGGGTTTCGCCGCTATTACTTCGAGTATGGTGTGCTTGTCGTCTTTCGCGGTGAGGAAGATGACGGGGATATTCGCCGTTGACGGTTCGTTCTTGAGCATCTGGAACAAGTCCAGTCCGGAGATGACGGGCATTTCATAGTCGAGCAGGATGAGGTCGACGGAAATCTTTTTGAGCAGGGGGATGGCGATGGAAGAGGAAGTCGCCGTATAGACGTTGTATTCCCCGGAAAACCATCTTTCCAGCGTATGCAGATACACTTCATCGTCATCGACAATCAGAATGGTCTTTCTGCCGTTGCGGGCATATCCTCCCTGCACGCCTATAAGATTTTTCTCATAAGTGTAGCCGGAAGTGGATGCATCCATGATTTTGATGAGGTCTTCCACGTTTACCGGACGCTTGAAGGAATGCGTCACGAAACGCTGGGGAATGTGCTCGTAGGCAAGCTCTAAGTCGTTGGGCGTTCCGATGAGGAAGAGCTTACAGTCATTGTTTTCTCCGACAAGCAGCTTCAGGGAGGTGAGCATCTTTTGATAGTCTTCCTTGTAGCCGTCAAGGTAGACCATAAACAGCTTGTAGGGAGAGTTTATGAAGGTGAAGATATTCATATTCACCGGATAAACTTTTACCTCATAGTTTGATTTTTCAAGGTCGGCAATCATGCTGCGGATTAAAAAGTGCTCTGCGCTTTCGCAGATAAAGGCAAGCTGGTTTTTCATAAAGAAATCTCCTCTTTTTCTTTGGTCAAATTTTCCATTAAGTCTTGGAAAAGCGTGATGTCTCTGTTCCTTGCGGCCTGCAGCAAGAGGTGGCAGCTTTCTGCGTCTTTTTTCGGCAGCTGGCAGCCGTCAAGCATATTCAGTATATTTTCCGCAGAATGCAGGTCCTCTGCTTCCGCGCATTCTTTGAGCGCGCTGATTGCCTCCGCGTATTGCTCGGGAGGAATTTCTTTGGGGGCGTCTGTCGTCGCTTCAAGCTGCTTTTGCCAGTCCCGCAGACTGGAAAGAAAGGCAGGGCTTTTTGCGAGGATTGCATCGGCATCCCTGCTGTCGCCAAGTTTTTCAAGCTTTGCCGCTTCTGCGGAAAGCTTTGTAAGCCCCACAAGGCGCAGCGCGGTTTTGAGCGCGTGTACGGCAACCGTGTAGCTCTGCCAGTCCTGTTTCTGCATTCCCTCTTCTGTGGCCTCGCACTGCTTTTCGCATTCGGCGCAGAAGCTTTGCACCGCGGTGCGCAGGGTGTCGGCACTGCCGCAGGAAGCAAGAGCTTCCTCGCAGTCTATGCCTTCCAGCTTGCGGTAGCGCGAGAGAAAATCAGCGGCGCCATCCGCATCGGTACCGCTGTAGGGGAGGGCTGGAGGCGGCTTGTTCCAGCAGCACTTTTCGCAGAGCGCGCAGTTTGGCCGCTGTCCCAGAGCTTCTGCGCTTTTGTATATGTCCTTCTCCTGCATGGTGACGAGCTCCTGCGGCAGGTAGCGCAGAAGCAGTTTTTCCAGCTCCACGTAGTCCACGGGTTTGGAGAGGTAGTCGTTGAATCCCTCGTGCAGGTAGAGCTGCCGAGAACCCCTGATGGCATTTGCCGTGAGCGCGACATAGCAGGCGTTTTTGGAAGCATTTACTCCCAGCTGCCGTATGGCGTGGAGCGTTTCAATGCCGTCCATGATGGGCATCCGGTGGTCAATGAACACCACGTTATAGCGCCTTGTCTTTACCAGTTCCACAGCCTGTGCGCCGCTTGTCGCCGTGTCAATCTGTATCCGTGTGTATTTGAGCAGGCCGCAGAGCACGTCGATGTTTGTCTTCAGGTCATCGACAACCAGAATTTTTGCGGCAGGAGCGATGAAGGGCTTGTGCTCTGGCTGCTGCGCGGTGCCTGTCGCCTGTGCCTTTGTGTTGAGCTTGCCGACAGGCGTGTCCTTTACAACGCCCTGCGCCACGGTGAATGAAAACTCGGAGCCCCTGCCGTATTCGCTCTGCACGATAAGCTCTGAGTCCATCTTTTTGAGTATGCCCTGCACTATAGACAGCCCCAAGCCCGTTCCCTCGATGTTCCGGTTCCGCCGCTCATCAAGCCGCTCGAAGGGGGAAAAGAGCCTGCTTAAATCCTCCGGCTTGATGCCTATGCCTGTGTCCGTCACGGTGAAGGTGAGCAGGATACGCTGTCCCTCTTCGCCGAGCCTCTGCACTCCGGTGACCTGCAGCGTTACCCATCCCCGTTCCGTGTATTTGACGGCGTTTGTAAGCAGGTTCAGGACGCACTGCTTGACGCGCCTCTCGTCACCAAAAAGCACGTTAGGAATGTTCTCTTCCACTTCCAGGAAAAAACGCAGCCCCTTTTCCTGCGTGCGCGGTGCAATCATGCTGTTCAGCTCGCTTATGACGGAATCAAGGTTGTATTCCACGGAAAGAAGGGCGAAGTCCCCCGCCTCTATCTTTGAGAAGTCCAGTATGTCGTTTATGAGGGAATAAAGCATCTTGCCTGCCTGCTTGATTTCTCCCGCATAGCCGAGCACGGCGCTGTCTGCCGATTCCCGCAAAATCATTTCGTTCAAGCCGAGCACGACGTTCAGCGGGGTGCGGATTTCGTGGCTCATGTGGGCGAGGAAGGCTGATTTTGCGTTGTTAGCCGCCTCCATCTCCCGCAGGGTTTGATTTATTTCCTTTGCCTTTATGTCGATGTAGCTGATTGTGTAGGTACGGATGAATGCCCCTATGCCTATACCCGTCAGGCTGAAGACAATGCAGTTGAGGATGTCGTTTACCAATATGCTGTAAGGCTTCCATATTGTGGCAAGGAGGATGCAGATTACCGCGTCTACAATGTTCCACAGCGTTATGCGGATGCTTTTATCCATGATGATGATTGGCTGTACAAGCAGATAACCCAGCATCAGCGAATAGGGGGCTTCCACCTGCCTGCTCGCGGCAATAGTCCTGTCCAAGAGGAAAGAGAAAACTTGCAGCGCAAAGCTGTTCAGGTAAAGGGTAATTGTGGAATGGCGTTTTACAAGATCAGGCCTGCATTGGCAGACCACAAAGCCTGTGGAAAAAAGCAGGAAGCTTGCCGCAAAGAGGTTTCGGTATGCGTCTGAGTTAAGGAGAGCGCCGGGAATGAATGCCATTACGAGCAGACTGAGTTGGGCTGTCATGGTATACCCTGCCATGATCTTAAATACGCGGAAGTTGAATTCCTGTACCGCGGGGGTGTTCTGTTTGAGCATCCGCCCCGACCTCTGCCAGTCTATCATAGTGTTATTGTATCAAGAAGCCCGGCTGTGTCAAGTTTGGGACGGCATATTGCATATATTGTAAAAAAACGGTAGTATTGCTTCACTATCGCATATTATTTTATAGAAGGAAATTTGCTATGGAAATGACAGGCTCTCGCGTGGTGGTGGAATGTCTTGTTGAACAGGGCGTAGACACCATCTTTGGCTACCCGGGCGGTGCCATCCTCAATATCTATGATGAACTGTACAAGAACTCTGACCGCATTACCCATATTCTGACAGCCCACGAGCAGGGGGCTGCCCATGCCGCAGACGGCTATGCCCGTGCAACCGGCAAGGTGGGGGTGGTTTTTGCAACAAGCGGTCCGGGCGCTACGAACCTTGTGACGGGCATTGCTACCGCGTATATGGATTCTTCTCCCGTGGTGGCGGTAACGTGCAATGTACCCACGCCCCTGCTTGGCAAGGATTCTTTCCAAGAGATTGACATCACAGGCATCACCATGCCCATCACCAAGCATAATTTTATGGTGCATGACATAAAGGAGCTTGCCTCCGTTATCCGCGAGGCGTTTGTGATTGCTAAAAGCGGCCGCCCCGGTCCCGTGCTCATCGATATTCCCAAGGAAGTGACCGCCGCTACGATAGACTTTGAACCGCTTCCCGCAGGCAGTGCCGCCACGGCTATGCTGGAGGGCGGGCGTTCTAATATGCGGCGGGTCATCAGCGCACCTGTGCCTTCCGACGAAGAGATTGCCGCCGCCGCAGAGCTCATTAACAAGGCTGAACGGCCTGTCATCTACGCGGGCGGTGGCATAAATATAAGCAATGCAGGGGAGGAACTGCTCCAGCTTGCCGAAAAGGCAGACATCCCTGTGACCGAAAGCCTTATGGCGCGGGATGCCTTTCCTTCTTCCCATCCGCTCTGCCTGTGGATGGTGGGCATGCACGGCACCAAGGCGAGCAATATGGCCATCACGGAAAGCGACCTTGTCATTGCGCTTGGTGCCCGCTTCAGCGACCGTGTGATTTCCGATGCCTCAAAGTTTGCGGCAAACAGCAAGGTCTTCCATATTGACATTGACCCTGCCGAGATAAACAAGAACATTCCGACCGCTGGCTCCCTCGTGGGAGATGTCAAGGCGGTGCTTGCACGGCTTTTGCCGCACATCGAAAGCAAGAAGCGCGCGGACTGGCTGGGCAAGGTGCAGGGCTGGAAGGCTGAGCACCCTGCCTGCTACGACGTAGTGCCGCAGCATTCTATAAACCCCAAGTTTATCTGCGAGTACATCCATAAGGTTGCAGGGGATGATGCCTTTATCACCACTGAGGTCGGCCAGCACCAGATGTGGACGGCGCAGTACTATCCTTTTGCAAAGCCGCGCACCTTCATCACGTCAGGCGGACTGGGCACGATGGGCTTTGGTACGGGGGCAGCCATAGGCATTCAGACCGCGCTCCCCAAAGCTCGCGTGGTGCATATTGCGGGCGACGGCTCTTTCCGCATGAACTGTAACGAGCTTGCGACCATACAGCACTATAATCTTCCTATTATTATAGTCGTGGTGAACAATGGCACGCTGGGCAATGTGCGCATGTGGCAGAAGCTTTTCTACGGCAAGCGTTACAGCCAGACGACGCTCGATTTTGGGCCTGACTGGGTGAAGCTTGCAGACGCCTATGGCATTGCGGGCTACCGTGCCGGCACTGCTGATGAATTTGCCAAGGCATTTGATGCCGCCTTTGCGGGCGGCAAGGCAGCCGTCATCGATGCGAAGGTTGACATAGACGAGATGGTGCTCCCCATGGTTCCCGGCGGAAAGCCGATATACAACCAGATTATGAGCGTGAGCAAAGAAATCCAAAACTAGATTTTGCATAGCCCTGAAAGCGCAGCAGCTTTTCAGGGCTTTTTTATTTGTTGACGATGCCGATGAGCCAGTCTTCCATGGTTTCGTCCTTGCGCCTGTTTTGTCATGCAGTTCTACCCAGAAGTGGTAGCGCGACTTGCGGCACCATCTAACTTGCACATCCTTGAAGCTGTGCCGAAAAACAAGCGGCTTGTTAGATATGCGCGAAGCAAGGACTTTGAAAGCATATTAAATTGATTTTGTCCCAAAAAGCCTTGACTACAGATCGCAGTAGCCTTGAATTTTTTTTGCTTGCAAATGGGAAGAAACGGTATTATCAAAGGCATAAGCCCTTATCTTTACAAATTCCCTGTTTATCGCTATGATAAGCCCATGCAGTATGATTATCTGATTGTCGGTGCCGGGCTTTATGGCGCGACATTTGCGTATTTGATGAAAAAAGCCGGTAAAAAATGCCTTGTCATAGACCGCAGGCCGCAGGCAGGAGGCAACATTTACTGTGAGGATGTGGACGGCATACATGTGCATGTCTACGGGGCGCACATCTTCCACACGAGCAACAAGCAGGTGTGGGATTTTGTCAATTCCTTCGTTCCCTTCAATCGCTATACGAACAGCCCTGTTGCAAACTACAAGGGCAGGCTGTACAACCTGCCTTTCAATATGAATACCTTCTATGCCATGTGGGGCGTGATTACCCCTGCGGAGGCGGCGGCAAAGATTGCCGAGCAAAAACAGCAGGCTCTTGACGAACTGAAACGCAACGGCAAGACGGCTCCCGCTAATTTGGAAGAACAGGCGCTGAGCCTCGTCGGCAGGGACATCTACGAAAAGCTCATCAAGGGTTACACCGAAAAGCAGTGGGGGCGCAAATGCACGGAGCTTCCCGCCTTCATCATAAAGCGCCTGCCCGTGCGGCTTACCTTTGACAACAATTATTTTAACGACAGCTATCAGGGCATTCCGATTGGCGGCTACAACAAGCTGATAGCAGGCTTGCTTGACGGCATTGACACAGAGCTGAATGCGGACTTCTTTGCGCGGCGGGAATACTATGAAAAGCTGGCGGCAAAGATAGTCTTTACCGGTCAGATAGACGAGTTTTATGGCTATCGCTTCGGCAAGCTTTCCTACCGCACGGTGCGCTTTGAGACTGAAAAACTTCCCGTGCAGGATTATCAGGGCAACGCCGTCATCAATTACACGGAGGCAGAAGTCCCCTACACGAGGATTATCGAGCACAAGCACTTTGAGCCGGAAAATCCCGCCTATACATCACAACAGACAGTCATTTCCAGAGAGTATTCCTCTGAGTGGCAGGAAGGAAGCGAGCCGTTCTACGCGGTGAACGATGAAAAAAATACCGCCCTCTATGCCGAATACAAGAAGCTTGCCGGGCAGGAAAAAAACGTGCTTTTCGGCGGGCGGCTTGCGGAATACAAGTACTACGACATGGACGATGTCATTGACAAGGCCATGCGCGATGTACAAGGTTTGTAGTCTTCCTTTCTATTGAAACAGCGGGTAGCCGCGTTCGTCGTAGCGGATGCGCTTTACCCATGCGTGGCGGTTGGGGTCATAGAGCGCAAAGGCAAGGTCTACTTCCGCATAAGGGCGGGCGTGGTAGATGAGGTAGTCTTCCTTGCCGTCCCTGCTCGTGGTAAAGCTGTTGTGGCCGGGACCGAAAATGCCCGCCTTTTCATCAGTCGCAAAGACAGGTTTTTCTTCCTTGTGCCAGGATGTCGCTTTGAGCAGGTCCGCGCCATCTTCGGCGACGAGCATTCCCATGCAGTAGCTTGCGTCTGTGGCGCTTGCCGAATAGGTGATGAATACCTTGCCGTTGCGCTGGAGCACGGAAGCCCCCTCGTTTACCTTGAAGCCGCAGCATTCCCAGTCATATTCGGGACGGGTGAGCAAGGTCTGCGGCAGTTTGAGGGTGTAGGGGGTGAGCATCTCGGCAATGTAAAGGCAGGAGTTTTCCGTGCGCTCGCGAGACTTCTGCGCCCACACCGCATAGTGCTTGCCGTGGTTTTCAAACACCGTGGTGTCAAGCATAAATGAATCCCACTCAGAGATAAGCAGTCCCTTTTCCTTCCATTCCCCGCAGAAGGGGTCTGGTGAATCGTTTTCCAGTACCCAGGTACGGATATACCACGGGTCTTCCGCCTGTCCCGCGGCAAAGTAAATGAACCACTTGCCGTCTATATAGTGCAGCTCCGGTGCCCAGATGTGCCAGCTCATGGGGCCGCTCGCGTGCTTGCGCCAGATGCAGAGCGGTTCAGCTTTGGCAAGCCCCTTTACCGACCACGCGCGGCGCAGCTCTATCCTGTCGTATTCGGGGACTGACGCAGTAAAATAGTAATACCCGTCTTTATGGAAATATACATAGGGGTCTGCCCTCTGTTCGATGAGCGGATGGCTTTCGTCTTCCGCAACAATATCAGTTATGTTCATAGTGCTGATTGTAATTCATGCTTTTTGGTTTTGTCAAGAAATATTTGATATATATTAATATTTATTGATATTTTTCTTGACAAGCGGCGCATTCGGGTGCATTATTAATAAAACGAGAGAAGAAAAATCATCTGTATCAATTTTTTTGGTGACAGACGGAGGAAATATGAAAGTTAAAAACGGCTTTTCAAGCCCTCATGCCGCGCTGGGAGCAGCCTTGCTGCTCGGCATGTTGCTGTCCTGCACTGCAAAGCAGGAGCAGAAAGAGTATGCCGTCCTCAGCGCGGACTTTTCAAAAACGCCTACGCCTGTGAGCAAAAACCTTTTCGGCATCTTTTATGAAGACATAAACTATGCGGCAGACGGCGGACTTTACGGCGAGATGATACAAAACCGCTCTTTTGAGTTCCGCAAGTCCCGTCGGCACCCTGCTTATTCATGGCTGAGGGTGTCGCAGGATGGCAAGCACATTTCCGGCACTGTGGAGACTTCCGGTGCTGACCCGCTGAACGGCAACAATCCCAGCTATGCCCGCATCATTGCAGACGGAGAGGCTGACGGCATTGCAAACCGCGGCTACTTTGGGCTGTCTCTGGAAGCGGGGAAAAGCTATCCCGGCTCCGCATACCTGCGCTCTCCCGATGGAAGCGTGGCGGCAGTCAGCGTCATTCTGCGCGACGAGGCGGACGGCGCCGTGCTTGCGACACAGAGCATCAGCATTGGCAAGACATGGCAGAAATACAGCTTTACCCTTGACTGCCCACGCCCAACGGAACGGGGCAGGCTTGAACTGCATGCCCTTACGGCGGGCACGGTGGACGCGGACATGGTGTCTCTCTTCCGTGCGGACATCTATAAGAATGAGGAAAACGGACTCCGCAAAGACCTTGCTGAGCTGCTTGAAGCGATGCACCCCGCTTTTATGCGCTTTCCCGGTGGCTGTGTCATTGAGGGGCAGAACATAGAGGAGCGCTACCGCTGGAAGGATACGATTGGTCCCGTGGAAGAGCGGAAGGAAGAGGTGAATTTCTGGGGCTATCAGCAGTCCTACGGGCTGGGCTTCTATGAGTATTTCCGTCTCTGCGAGGACATTGGCGCGGAACCGCTCCCCGTCATCAACGCAGGGCTCTCTTTCCTTGCAGATACGGATGCCGTGCCGCTCGACAGCATGGATCCGTATATACAGGACGCGCTTGACCTCATCGAATATGCAAACGGCGATGCGGCGAGCGGCTGGGGCAAAAAGCGGGCTGAGGCAGGACATCCCGAACCTTTCAATTTGCACTATCTTGCGCTCGGCAACGAAAACGCCTACAGCACCTATTTTGAGCGCTACCAGAAGATTGCGGAGGCAGTGCACAGCGCTTACCCTGCTATAAAGCTTGTCATCTCCGCAGGTCCCTATCCCGGGGACATGATGTTCCACAGCGCGTGGCGGCAGGTGAAATCTTGGAAGAAGGACCGCGGCACGGAGGGGCTTGTGCACCTTGTGGACGAGCACTATTACTGTCCGCCGGAGTGGTTTTTCGCAAACAACACCCGCTATGACGACAGGAATTTCTATCCCCGTACTGAGGGAAGCGCAAAGGTCTTCGTGGGCGAATATGCGGCGCACGGCGATGACAAGAAGAGCAACCTCTATGCCGCCCTTACCGCAGGAGCGTATATGACCGCATTGGAGCGCAATGGCGACGTGGTGGAACTCGCTTCCTATGCCCCGCTTTTTGCAAAAAAAGGCAGCACACAGTGGACGCCGGATATGATCTGGTTCACTAACAGCAAGAGCTATGCTACGCCGGATTACTATGTACAGCAGCTCTTTATGACGCACCGCTCCGACACTACCGCATCATATTCGCTCATGCAGCCCCTTCCCACTGAGCCGCAAAAGGCGATAGGCGGTTCTATCGGATTAGGGGCATGGCTCACCGCCGCGGCGTACAGCGACGTCAAGCTGAGCGATGCCAATGGCTCTCTCCTCTATGATTCCCGAAAGGCAAGCGGTCTGGACGGCTGGCGCAAAGAGACGGGAAACTGGGATTTTGACAAGGGTGCCATCATACAGAATGCGAATGCTTCCAACTGTCGTGCTTTCCTTGCGGATATCAGCGCGGACAACTACACGCTTGAGCTGACCGCACGGAAGACTGCGGGGCAGGAGGGCTTCATCATCATCTTTGGCGCACAGAAGATGGGCAAGGAATTCTACTGGTGGAATCTCGGCGGCTGGGGGAATACTGTTTCCTGCATTGAAAAGGGAAACAAGTCCGTCCGGGCCACCATCAGCGACATGAAGGACATATCTATAGAAGAAAACCGCGACTACAAGGTGAAGGTAGAGCTTTCAGGCGAGCATATCCGCTGTTACCTTGACGGCAAGCTTATCCATGACATAACGGACAAGATAAACAGGGATCCGCTTTACGCCCACGTGGGAAGCACGGCTGACGGCAAGATATACATCAAGATTGTGAACATCAGCGAGCAGGAGCAGCCTGTGCACATAAACCTGAAAAAGGTTCCCGCCCTCAGCGCGCAAGGTACCGCCACCATCATCAGCGGCAGTCCCTCTGACGAAAACAGCTTTGAAGAGCCTCTGCGCGTTTCTCCTGTGACGGAAACGGTTGACGGGGTGGCAAAGAACTTTGTCTATACGGTCCGTCCCTCTTCTGTCACTGTCTTACAGCTGACAAAACAGCCATGACATAAACCATAAAAAAAATTACCTCCTGATTTTTCCGGCCTGCATTTTTCTGTAGACCGGTTTTTTTAAGGGGATGCTGAATTTTCTTCGTTCAGATGTTTGTGGACGATATCAAGAAAAATCGATATGATGAAGGAGCTGATTATGGAAGAAACTGAAACAACTTTGGTCATAAATCCTCTTGAGGATATCAACAAGCTTAAAGCCCTCGCCTCTGAGCCTCGTATTCAGATGCTGTCGCTGTTGCGTGACTGCACTCTCAATATCAATGAGATTTCCGATGCGCTGAAACTTCCCCAGTCAACAGTGGCAACGCACATTTCCATCCTTGAAAACGCGGGGCTCATCAATACGGAGTCCGTGCGTGCCAAAAAAGGAAACCAGAAGCTTTGCCATCCCGCTTTCCGCGAGCTGCTCATCCAGTTTCCCGAAAAGCAGAATGCGCAGAAAAATTACATAGACATAGAGATGCCCATAGGCATTTTTACTGACTGCCGTGTGACGGCACCGTGCGGGCTGTGTTCTTCTGAGCGTATCATCGGACTTTTGGATATTCCCGATTCCTTTTTGAACCCTGAGCGCATGAAGGCCGGCCTGTTGTGGTGCGGCAGCGGGACTTTTGAATACAAGTTCCCCAACAACACTATGTACGACAGGAAGAAGCTCACCAAGCTGGAACTGAGCATGGAGCTTTCCTCCGAGACGCCGGGAACAAATGCCAACTGGCCGTCAGACATCACCATGTGGATTAACAGAAAAGAAATCGGTACCTGGATTTCTCCCGGGGATTACGGGGACAAGCGGGGCAAATATACGCCGCAGTGGTGGAAGCTTGAAGGCTCACAATACGGACTGCTCAAGCATTTTTCCGTCACAAACGAGGGCAGCTTTGTGGACGGGGTGAAGATTTCCGATATAAAGCTTTCTGACCTTGAGATTTCCGAGCACCACTCAATCCGCGTGAAGATCGGGGTAAAGGAAAACGCGGAGCATGTGGGGGGAATGAACATCTTCGGCAAGGGCTTTGGTAACTATGACCAGGGGATTATATTACGCTCTTATTTTGATGAATGAGGAGATTAGTTTCCGTCTAGTAGTCTACGGGCAGTTCTAGGCCCGCAGTTTCACGAAGATTCCTCTTCCCTTGCGGTAACGAAGGCACTGCGGGGAGTTGCCGCTCGGGCAGGCGAAATTCGGTTACTGGAGCGAATTCAGCGGGGAAGGCCCCTAGTTCCCCTGGATGGTGAGGGCGTTGGCAAAATTTATCACCACGGTGTCAGCATCGCTGCGGGTTTTGCCTACGCTTACCGCACTTGCAGGGGCGACGTCTATCACGTGGTTTGTGCCGTTATCCTGCGGGTCAGCCCTGCCTTCCCAGTATTCGGAAAGGAATACGACCACGTGGAAAACATCATTGCTCTTTGCGCGGCGCTGTCCGTCAGAGATGAAATTCAGGTCTATGGTGTAAGTCAGGTCAGAGACGGATGCCGCGTAGTTGCCGTCGGCATTCTTCTGCCAGCTGTGCGTCTTTTTCCACGCGCTGCCCGTGCCGTTCACCCAGTTGGGGGCTTCCGAGCCGTAAAAGTCAACGCTCGCATCTACTTTGGTATAGGTGGCAGGATTTTTCCACAGGCGATCCTTGTATGTGGTGGGAGTTTTTCCGCCAAGGCTTGTGTCGTCAATCATAACGATGATGCGGTCATGGGCATGAAGCACCGGCGCACCGGAAAAACTCACCGTAATGGAAAGGTTCTTCCCGTCATTTGTCACGGAAACCTTCTTGATGTCCCTGTTCAGTCCGTCCTCGCGTACATTGCGCGTGGAATCTGTCGAAACGGTGACGGGCTGGGCTGCTGCAAGGGAGGCGAGCAGGGTGAAAAGCACAGCGGCAGAGCCGAAAATCTTCTTGTTCATTGTTTTATTCCTCCATTTCATATATACCAACAAATCAAACTGCGATTCGTTACAGTCTATCGTAAAGCCGAATGGGGTACGTTGTCAAGCGCATTAAAATACGCTATGCTGTTTTCATGGACAATTTAGCAAACGACTTACTGGAGCGCTTCCTGCGCTACGTGCAGGTGTACAGCGAAAGCGACTCCCAGAAGGCGGACAGGGGCATTTCCCCCAGCACCCCTTGCCAGTGGGATATGGCAAAGCTCCTCCGTGCGGAGCTGCAGGGGCTTGGACTTGAAAACGTACAGACAGACAGCCATTGCTTTACCTACGCACTGCTTCCCGCAAGCTCCGGCGCAGAAGATGAGCCCTCTTTCTGCCTGATGGCACACATAGATACCGTTGACGAAGTGAGCGGCAAGGATGTCAAGCCCATCGTGCACAGGGACTACGACGGCACAGCAATCACCCTTCCTGCCGGCATCACGCTTGACCCTGCTGCGGACAAGCACCTTGCAGAGGCGGGCAGGGAGCATGATACCGTCATCACCTCCAGCGGCGACACCCTGCTCGGCGCAGATGACAAGGCGGGCGTTGCGGAAATCATGACGGCAATCTCGTATCTTGTCGCCCACCCCGAGGAACGGCACGGCCCCATAGAGATCCTCTTTTCCCCAGACGAAGAGACGGGACATGGCATGGACCATGTAAACCTGCGGCTCCTGCGTTCAAAGGCGTGTTATACGGTTGACGGCGGGCACATTGGCGAGCTGGAGACCGAGTGCTTCAACGCATTCAAGAGCGAGGTCACGTTTTATGGAAAATCAAAGCACACGGGAGATGCCCGCCCCGACATGGTGAACGCCGTGTGCATGGCGGCGGCATTTGTCTCCTCCCTTCCCCGCCACGAAATGCCGGAGACAACGGACGGCTATATGGGCTTTTATGCTCCCCTCGAAATGGAGGCATCGCTTGAAAAAGCCCGCGTCATGCTCCTCCTGCGGGATTTTACAACGGAAGGTATGGAAAAGCGCAAGCAGCTTATCGAACAGATTGCAAAAACAGTGGAACTCAGCTTTGGCGGACGGGTGGAAGTCGTACACACAGAGCAGTACCGCAATATGAAGGAAAAACTCGCCGCCCAGCCGCGCGTCGTACAGAACCTCGTGGCAGCCTACCGTGCGGCAGGAATAGAGCCGACCTTCCCCCCCATACGCGGCGGAACGGACGGCTCGCGTCTTACCGAGATGGGGCTTCCCACGCCGAATATCTTTACGGGCGGGCACAGTTACCACTCCCGATATGAATGGGCAAGCTTGAATCAGATGCGGAGCGCGGTGGAAGTGCTCCTCCATCTTTCAAAGGCATGGCTGGAAAACAAGTGAGGAAAAAGCTATGTATGAATACCATATAGAAGGGGGCTTCCCCATCAAGGGCTGCATACAGGTAAGCGGGAACAAGAATGCCGCGCTTCCCTGCATTGCCGCCACACTGCTCTCACAGGAACCCGTCATACTGCGCAACATTCCCGACATTGAGGATACAAACGTCATGCTTTCTATTCTGCGCTCGCTCGGCGTAGGCGTGGAAAAGATAGAGGATCACGTCTGGAAGATAGATGCCGCGCATCTGACTTCCACCTCCATTCCTGCGCAGATGTCGCGAAAAATCCGCGCATCCATACTCTTTGCCGGTCCGCTCATTGCCCGCACAGGCAAGGCAACCATGCAGCCGCCGGGAGGTGATGTCATAGGTCGGCGGCGTGTTGACACGCACTTCCTCGCCCTGCAGGATTTGGGAGCGCGGATAACCACGAACGGCAAGTTTGAGTTCAGTGCGAACAAGCTTGTCGGAGCAGACATCTTCCTTGACGAAACCTCCGTGACCGCGACGGAAAACGCCATCATGGCAGCCGTGCTTGCCGAGGGGCACACGGAAATTACCAACGCCGCAAGCGAGCCCCACGTGCAGGATCTCTGCCTCATGCTGAACGCTATGGGGGCAAAGATCACAGGCGTGGGAAGCAATATCCTGCACATAGAGGGCGTGAAGAAGCTTTCCGGCACGGACTTTACCATTGGACCGGACTTTATGGAAGTTGGCTCGTTCATCGGACTTGCGGCTTGTACGCGCGGTTCTATAGAGATAAAGGGCATCCGCCCGAAAGACCTTCGCCCCCTGCGCATTTCCTTTGGCAAGCTGGGCATCCGCTGGAACATAGAGGGGGATTCCCTCTTTGTATCTGCGGGTCAGGAGATGAAGGTGAACACCGACATAGGCGGCATGATTCCCAAGATAGATGATGCCCCGTGGCCGGGATTTCCGCCGGACCTCACTTCCATCATGGTGGTGATTGCCACGCAGGTGGAAGGGACGGTGCTTATCTTTGAAAAGATGTTCGAGAGCCGTATGTTCTTTGTGGACAAGCTCATCAGCATGGGTGCGCGGATTACGCTCTGCGACCCGCACCGTGCCGTTGTGTCAGGTCCGAGCGCGCTCCACGGCGAGCATCTTGTTTCCCCCGACGTGCGCGCGGGTATGGCTATGGTGATTGCCGCCATGGCAGCCCACGGCAAAAGCAGGATAAGCAATGTCTATCAGATTGAACGCGGCTACGAGCACCTTGTAGAGCGGCTGCAGTCCCTCGGCGCGCATATTGAGCGCGTGGAGATAAAATAAGGCGGGGCACCAGCTCTGCGGCTCCCCGCCTGTCGGGGATGCTGGAATGCATCCCCGTGATTTGGCTTTGTTTTAGCCAATCCTGCTGATTGAAATTACTTTACAATCTTAAGCACAAATGTACAGCTATATTTCGTTCCATCGGAAGCAGTCGCTATTGCCGCTGCCAGATAGGAACTTGCGTCAAAGCTTGCGCTCGGTGTAAATGAATAAGATGAAGCTGAGCCACAGTCTATCGTTTTATCGCCAATAATAAAGCTGTAGCTTGTGTATGTCGTATCTGTGATTTTGAGCGTTATTTCTTCGCTTATCTTGACGGTAACAGTGCCACTGCTCGGTGTTCCATCAACTCCTGTTCCAGTTACTGTTACATTTGATGCAGACAGGTCCGAATAACCGAGAATGGTATATCCCACAGTGCCGGACGGATACTTTGCCTTGTAGGAGCCGTCGGTGCAGCCAGCTGGGGCTGTTGCCGTTGTATTGGTAGCAGTATCAATCCATTCAGTCCACGAATAGTTTGCCGCGCCAACTGTCTTTTTCAACGTAGTTGGCGATGCAATAGCAAGCAGCGGAATGTCGTTAGTCCCATCATATACAGAGAACTCATAATAGGTGCCTGTATAATTCTTGCCGCCCAGTGTGAGCGTACCGCCGTTAAGGTCGTAAACCCGCCTTACAAGGTTAATCTTTGTGGCTGCGGTATAGCCTTTGTAGCCGGTGCTTGCCGTGGTGACAGCGCTGCGGCTGACGGAATCGGAGGCATACACGGTCGCCCCCTTTGATGTTTTTGCTTTCAATGTTGCGTCAAAGAGCCTGCCCGTGGGCAAACGGAGCGTGTATGTTTCGTTTCCCGCGCTCAGCGAGCCAGCGACGTATTTTGCAAGGCTTGCATCACCTGTAGCTCCAATCGGGAATGTCTGATGAGCCTTTTCTGTAGTACCATCGGACTCGTATTCGGTAAGCACAAGCTCAAAATACTTTTCGTTTTCAGAGTTGTCTTTCCATTTGAATACAACATTGTAGAACCCGTCCGTGTCCGACTGGCTGGCAGAG
>ERZ842401.3981-NODE-3981-length-17700-cov-4.998186_pt1 | contig 17700 bp, 19 predicted proteins | sample MGYA00521270_ERZ842401 | MGnify/ENA primary metagenome ERZ842401 (study PRJEB31892, sample SAMEA3878208) | bioreactor metagenome | biome: Moose rumen | place: Sweden | collected 2011-10 | study: EMG produced TPA metagenomics assembly of the PRJEB12797 data set...
ACTCTGAAAAAGAAAAAAATCCGTTAAAAAACGGACTTTAGTCTAAAAATTTACGGTGATTTTAAACAAAAATAATGGAAATTGAATAAAGATACAAATTATGGACAAAATATTCTTAGGTGATTATATGTTTTATAGATATGACTTTAGAAAAATTAATAATAAGGATACCCTATATTTATATTTATCTTCATCTACTGAAGAAGCTAATGAATTTAAAAATGATAATGATGAAAATATAGAAAATAAAATTAAAAGATTCATTAAACAAAATAATATTAATTATGATGAAGGGCCTGTATATATAATATCTAATGGAATAATTATTAAAAGCGTTGATATAAAAAATAAAGATGTTGAAATTAAAGAAATTAAAAATAAAAAAACAAATATTTATAGTAATAATGAATTTATTGTTAATGTTAGATTTAGTAATAATAATGTTAAAAGAATAACCCTTAAAAATTACTTAATAAGCGCCGTTTTAACAAACATTTCTTATGACTGTGATAAAGAACTTCTAAAGTCAATAATTGTCCTATATAGAACGTATATATATGAAAAAATGGCTAAAGATGGATTTATAAATAATAATGATGAATTTATTGAATATAAAAGTATATCTTATTTTAAACTACTATGGTTTTATAACTTTAATCATTTAATAAATAATATTGAACAGGCTATTGATGAAACGGATACTACTTTTATAACATATAATAATTTATATATAAAACCATATATACATAATACGAATAATGGTACAACTGATTCTTTACCTAGTGTAGGTTATTTACAGAAAGTAAACAGTTTATGGGATCTAGCCTCACCACTTTACTTATCTATTACAAAATATAAAGTTGAAGAAGTATTAAACATGTTATCTATAGACAAAGATGAATTAAATAACTTAAGTATACTATCTTTAACAGAAGCAGGTTGTATAGATAGAATTAAATTAGGAAAAAAAGTATTTACTGGTGAATCATTTATGAACAAACTACATCTTCCATCTAAAGATATGACTATATTAATTGATGAAGACATAGTTACATTTATTAATAGAGGTTATGGTAATAATTTAGGTTTATCATTAGAAGGAGGTAAAACTTTATCTAAATCAGGATGTAATTATTTACAAATATTAAATTATTATTTTCCTAAATGTAGAATTAAAAAGTATATATAAAAAAAGGCACTTATTAAAGTGCCTTTAACTATTTTTAGCTTTTAAATCATTAACAACCTTATCTGCATCTTTACTTAAAGATATATTATCTTTCATATTTGAAATATATTTATCTAGTTCATTACAAAAGTTAACTACTTTTTTTGATTTTGTAGAAATCATATCAGTACCATTATATCTTTCTAAAAATGATTTTAAATTATTAGAAGAAGTAGCAAGTGTATTTAATATTTCATCTATTTGATCATATGTTAATTTACCTATCATTGTACTCCTCCTGCTGTATTCTGTTCATTATTATTAGTACCTTTATTATCACTAGCTAACATTTGTGAAAAATCAATTAGCTCGTCTTTGTATTCGTTAAAATTACTTATAACAGCAGAATTATCAGCATCTTCTAAATAAATATCTAATTGATTTAAACACGTAAATATTTGATTAACATTTTGTTTAAAAAACTCTACGTTATCCATATATACCTCCTATAATAAAATGATTCTTGAACCATTTTTTAGACCACTATCTTTTACTAATAATTGAACATCATAAGGAAGTCCTGTTTCTCTACTATAAAAGTTTGTATCTTCTCTAACTTCATAATTAGAATTTTGTGAAGCTATATTACTTTCAAATAATTGTTTAATTGTCCCAATCCTTTTATTAATAGGAATAAACATATCATATTCTTCTTCTAGAAGAGGTAAATAAACTTGAACTAGTATTTTATTAGAATTCATTTTCTATACCTCCTATATATTTAATAACATATGGTTTTCCCTTATTAACAATAACTGCAAATGATGATTTTAACTCACTACGAAGTTCTCTTGGATTTATTGCAAGTTTAATTGCATATTGATCAAGTACTCCTGAACCAATCCATAAACCATTTGAATTATCAATAGCTTCTTTAAACCAACCTTCATATAATTGTTGTTTAATTTTCTCACTATTATCAATCAATACTATATGATATTTTCCCATTTCTTTTATCATATTAATTGCACTAGTAAATTCATTTCTTTTATCAGTACTTAGTTTAGATAGTATTCCTGATAAACCTGAAAGATATATTGTTGTAACAGGAATATCAGATATTGCTGCTTTATCATAATTAGCATCTTTAAACTTAACATACTGTTCTGATAATGTTTCAAGCAACTTACTAATTTCTTCTTCATAGTTTTTATTTATTAATACTGAATCTAATACAGTACCTTCGGTAAAGAATTCTAAACAATCTATTATTATAAGATTAGAAGCTTTTCTATATATCTTAGCCATTTGAACAATTAAATCTTTATACTCAGATATATCATTACTACTAATAATTGTTGAATAATTCTTACTACAATTAAGTGAAGCTATATTTAAGCTTTCTTTATAAATACCAAATGGAATTGTTTCCATATTACCAATTAATGAAGAAACTTCATTTTCAGTAACTATTTCTGGTAAAATAGGTACTTTCTTAGCAGCATTATTAGGGAAAGCTTGTAATAATTTTTGTGATAATACTTTAATAAATTCTGTCATTTTTTCTGCTTTATAAGGATAAGCTGTTTGGAATTCAAATATTCCATCTCTATCTATTAATCCTCTACCATAAATCTTAGATGGATATTTCTTATCAACATTACCAAGTACAGATGAATAATCACTTTGATCATTAAATTGAAGAACAACATTTTGTTTAAAGTTTTGTTTCATCTTATAACGAATTGAATTAACACTATTAGATGTAACAATAAATACTATTCCATATTTATTTCCTTCACGTGTAAGAACAGTGAAATCTTCATCTCTATCTTCAAATGATTCATGATAAGAATCATAATTGTTTATAACTACAATAATTAATGGTAAAGTACTTCCACTATGTTGACAATAGAAATCATAATCACCATTATAATCAACAAATAATCTTTTTCTCTCATTTAACTCAGATAATAATAATTTATATAAATTATTTACTTTTTCTGTCTCACTAGAGAATATTACATCTCCTACATGAGGAGCAGTAATAAATGATCTAAGTGTTTCAGCACCAAAATCTAATATATAAAAGTTTGCTTCTTCTGGAGTATGTTCTGTAATTGTTGAATAAATAATTGTTGAAAGCATTAATTCTTTACCGCTTCCAGTTGAACCATAAATAATTGTATTTCCATCTGAACTTAAAGGAAGAGTTAATATATCTTGACTTTGATTATTTGGATCATCATATTCACCTATAATTGGATTAATAACAAATCTTTGTGAAGTATATGCATACTTTTCTTTTAGTTTATTAACATAAATAAATTCAGAAATTTTATCAAGCCATAATCTATTAGCATAAGTATGATTTTCATTACATACAGAAATTAAATAATTAATTATATTTGTAATTTCTTCACCTTCAGGTTTAACTGTAACATCAGCTTTAACTGTATCAATACTTTTAATTATATTTCCAACGTTATCAACTAAATCAATTTTTTCATCAACTTTTTTCTTACGTTTATCAGTTGGATAATACTTAGCTCCTGTCCAAGCTGATTGTCCTAAAGCAAATAACTCATTATAACCAACTTGCAAATAAAATCTACCAGTTTCTTTAATTGCTGCTGCATCAGGACATTTAATCATATCAACACTATCTGATTTATCTTGTACTTTTAAACATACTCTAAATTTAGAGTTTGACCAAATCTGATCATCAACAACACCAGATGGTTTCTGAGTGGCAAGAATCAAGTGAACACCCAAACTACGTCCAATTCTTGCTGTTGATATTAATTGTGACATAAATTCCGGTTGTTGACTCTTAAGTTCAGCAAACTCATCTGAAATTATAAATAAATGAGAAATAGGTTCTTTAACTTTACCTTCTCTATATAATCTCTGATATTTATATATATCTATTGTACTCTCATTTAATGAATCTCTTGCTTCATTAAATACTTTTTGTCTTCGTCTTAACTCACTTTGTATTGAAGCAAGTGCTCTATTCATTTCTACAGTATCTAAGTTTGTAATACTTCCTGCTAAATGTGGAAGTCTCATACCAGTTTCTTTATTTTGGAATGCTCCAGCAAGTCCTCCACCTTTATAATCAATTAAAATAAAACTAACTTCATGTGGACTATAATTAATTGCCATTGAAAGTATATATGTAATAATAAATTCCGATTTCCCTGAACCAGTCATACCAGCAATTAAACCATGTGGTCCATAAAATTTTTCATGTAAATCTAATTTAAAGATTTCTCTATTTTTATCAACACCAACAGGTGCTTGTAAAGACTTAGTAGGATCATTAGATTTCCATCTATTAATAAGATTTAATTGTTCAACTCTTCCTACATCATACATTTCAAGAAAACTAATCATTGATGGAAGATTACTATTTCCTTTAGATACTTCTATAGGAATATTAAATAGTTTCTTACTACACTCATACATATTAATACTAGCATTATAATCAGCAACAAATTCTTTTTGCTTATTTGAAACCAACTCATTCTCAAATAATCCAGATAATTTATCACCTATACTAATAAAACTGTGACATTCATTAGGTAAATTAGTAATTCTATTATTTATAATTATTAAACTATATCCAACATTAATTTCTTGATCACATACATCTGTAATAATTTCAAGCTCACGAACAGCTTTAAAATCATCACTAATTATTACATAATATGGCTTATTACTTAGATAATTATTAGGATTAGATTCTCTAGTACCATCTTTATATCTTCTATTTTGAAATTCTTGTTCAAGATGAAGTGATAATTCTTTTGCTTCATCATTATTAGTTGCAAAATAACGCCTTGTTTTAGAATTATTCCATACATGAGGAGATACTTTTAAATAATCCCATCTATTTTCATTTTTTTCATTAGTAAATAATACTATTTTTAAATCTTCATAACTATGAAAAGCCATCATTTGTAAAATTAATCCATCTATAAAACTATTTTTATTTGTTCCTTCACCAATAATAGCTGTAATATTATGTTTTAAAAATGAAAAATTAATAGGTACATTTTCAAGTTCTTTTGATTCTTGTCCAAGAGAGAATACAAGTTCTTGTAATTCATCATCTTCAACACTAAATTTCTTTTCTGGATAACTAACAGTTCCTGCAAAACTAACGTTACCCATACCAATTCTTAAATTTAAGAAATCTTCTTGATCAATTTCTCTTTCCCATAAATTACGTTTTCTATTTAAAATTATTTTAGAACATTCATCAAGTGTTATATTGTTTTCTAAAAGTGCCTGTTTTTCTTTTTCCATTTCACTTTTAATTAATTCTTTTTTCTCTTCAATATACTGAGTATATTTTTCAACTCTTTGTTTTTCTTTTTTCTTTTGTTGTCTTTTCTGATAATTTCTACTTAATAATGGCCAAAGTACCATACTTAAAAGCATAGCAAGACAAGTAATAAGTGTCGGAAGAGATTTTTTTAAATCTGACTCACCCTGCACCAAACCATATACTGAATTGTAACCAGTCATTAAAGAAGTCATTCCCATACAAAGCATTGGACCTATAACATACATTATTGGAGTATTATCAGGTTCAATCTTAGATGGTGGTGAATCAATACTTATTTCTATTGGTTCAATTCCTGCTTTAAATCTAGGAGATCTAAAAAAATAATCATCCTGTTTAAAAAATTCAACATTTTCTTCTAAAACATTATCATCGTTTATTCTAGGTTGAACAGAAAAAACTGCTTGAGTAAATCCGCTACCAATTCTAACTAAATCCCCTATTTTATTAACTATTATAGTATCACCAAGAACAATGATTCTAAGTCCCATAATAAAAACTATATCTCCATGAAATAATCTTTTTTCACTAACTAATTCATCATTAACATATGTACCATATTTACTATCTAAATCTTTAATCATCCATGTCGAATTAGAATATGTAAGTTGTGCCTGTGCTTTAGAAACAAGTGGATAATTATAACTAATATTACATTGAGGGCTATTTCCAATTATTATTTGAGAATTATTGGGTACTTTTAATTTTTCATAATTTTGATCAGCATCAGGTGAGCAATATAACAAAATATAATCATTTTCAGAACTTATTCTTAAAAAGTATAAAGAATAATCTTTAAGTATTATTGAATCAAGTTCACTATTGTTAACTATTATTTTTGCTTCAAAATTACTATATAATCTCCAATACCCATTATCTTCTTCTATGTTAATTAAATTTCTGGTATTACCTGAATTATCTAAATCTGTTATCCAATAATTACCAGAAACAACTGTAGGTAAATGAAAATTATATATTTTAGTTCTCTTAATTAACCTAACAATCATAATTTAGCCCCTATTCTCTATTTTATTTTATTATACCTTTTTTAATAATAATTATCAAGATAGAATAAAAGAAAAAAACTAAGATAATTCTTAGTTCTTCTTCTTTCTTTTTATATGTTTTTTCCTAAATAATAATTTTATAACAAAAAACAGTGTTATTAAAACTAAAATAACTATTAAATACCAATACATAATAATAAATTTCATAATACTAAAGTTAATATCTATATCAAGTATTACATCTTCTTCAAAAAATAATTCATCACCAAAATAATACTTTATCTTTCCTATTTTATCCCCTTTTTTGTTCCTATAACTTAATTTTTTTAAACCAATATATTTAGCTTTAAAACTTGTTTTATCATAATCACTTGGTAGAAATTTTTCAACATCAGAACCAGTTTTTATTTTATAGTAATTTATTTTACTTAGTTTAACAGGTATTTTACTTATAACTTCACCTTTTGTTATAAGTATCTCAGACTTGTAATTATCATTAACAAAATCAAGTAGTGAAATAGTATCAAGTAAATTTTCTCCAGATTTATCAGCATTTAATACTATTGTAATAAATTCATGACCATTAAGATTACTTAAAGAAGAAAAACAATACCCAGCATCACCAGTATATCCAGTTTTACTTCCTATTATCTTACTTGTATCAACACCTTTTTTATTATATTTATATATAGTAGATTTAACTGTAAGACCATTAGATAAAGTATACTCATTAGCACTATATACTTCTCTGAATAATTTATTCTTTAGAGCATACTCAAGTAGTTTTCTACAATCATCTGCAGTAGAATAATGATTTTCATCATCGAAACCTGTAACATTTACAAAATAAGTATTTTTAAGTCCTATTTTAGTAACTAATTCATTCATCTTTTCTACATAATTATCAATAGAACCACTGCTAAGGATTGCAATTGAATTAGTAGCATCCGCACCACTAGGAAGTATAGAGGCATATAAAAGATCCCTATAAGTCACTTTATCTCCGGCTTTTAATCCTGCAACACTTGCATCCCAACTAACTGTATTAAGTATTTCTCTTGTAATAACAACTTCTTCATCTAAATTTTCAATACTTTCTATAGCTGCTATTGTAGTAGCTATCTTAGTAAGTGATGCTATAGATGACTTTTTATTAGAATCTATTTCATATAAAACTTTATTATCAGTAACATCATATACTTCTACTACTTTTGAATTAAGTTTTGGATATTCAAGAGCAAGAGCCCTTGTTGGAATAAGTAAAATAATAAGTAATACTAATAGTTTCTTTTTCATACTTCCTCCTATATAATAAAAAGATTATAACACAAAACAATTTAAAAAGAAAAAGTCCAAATATTGGACTCATATTATTTATTGCAAGAAATAATATATCTTTTATTAATAATTACTTTATCTATATTGTTTTTATATACATTCATATTGCCACCAAACATTCCTTTTTGAAAGTTAAGCATTAAATACTGAATATTAACATTAGTAAGCTCTAATGTATCACCACTTTCTGAAGATAAAGTACCAATATACTCCAAAAGATGATTTCCTCTAGATGAAATCACAACCGTAACCTTTTCACCAACTAAAGATTTATACATATTTTGTCCTCCTAAACAAAAGATTTTTCTTTATTAAATGTTAAATAATTTGCTAATTCTAGTGCTATATCAAAAAGTCTATAGTCATGTTGAGTTCCGGTATAGTCATTTTCATTTACAATTCTTCGATCCCACTCGGGAGAATCTAATAAGTCACCACTAGATAAAAAATAATAAAGATCTAAATTTCTAAAATCACATACTGCTTGATATGCAGAACACTCCATTTCAACAGAAATACATCCATCCAACTTTCTCAAATCTTTATTACCTTCTGTTTCCCTATAGAAAGAGTCAGTTGTCCAAGTTTTTCCAGTTACATATGGCAAATCTTTTTCTTTCATAAACTCTACAACCTTAGAAGCATTTTTCATCTCAATATAATCACTCGCTGGTGCATAATGATAACTTGTTCCTTCATCTCTATAAGCATCTGTAGGAATCATTATTTTTCCTCTAGCTATTTCTTTATTCAAACAGCCTGAACCTCCAAATACAATATATTTATCTGTATCAATTATTTCTCTAGAATCTTCTAAACAGCCAACCGCTGCAGGTGCACCCATTATAGTTTTATAAAAGGCAAAATCTTTACCATTATAATTAATTTTATAAATAGGTGTAATTCCATTTACCATTGTAATATTACCAATATGCTCTGGATTATAATTATTTAGAACATATTCTTCAATAATATTTGAAAAAGTAACTATACAAGCGTCACATTTTACTCTATTATCCGCTAAATTAGCATTAATTATTGCCCTTGTTTTATTATCAAACGAATTTGTAATCATTTTAAATCACCTCTAATAAGATATTTTATCGTCTTTATTTGAATATTCTTCAAATACTTTTATTGTTTCTTCTCTATCAATACATTCTAAAGATAAAACACTATCATCTGAATTATTATCAGCTAATTTTTTTATGTAATTATATATATAATCATCCCTAAAACCAATTGAAGATGCATCTTCCTTTGTATTTCCATAATAAACTTTATCAATATTTGCCCAAATAACAGCTGAAAGACACATTGGACATGGATAACATGTAGTATATAACTGACAACCACTTAAGTCATATGAATTAATATTTTTACAAGCTTCTCTTATAGCCATTATTTCAGCATGAGCAGTTGGATCATTATTAGCTATAACATGATTAGATCCTTTTCCAATAATTTTTCCATCTTTTACTATACAAGCTCCGAAAGGTCCTCCTAAATTTTCTTTTACGCTATTCTTTGATAAATCTATTGCTACTTTCATATATTCATTCATGTTATCACCTCATTTTAGAAGTTAATTCTAGTGCCAAATGTATTATTTTTTCTTTTTCGGACAATCTATCTTCATTAACCAGACTTCTATAATCCCATTCATCACTATCTAAATTATCAGCAGCATAGAAAAACTGAAATAATTCTTTATTTCTAAATTTAGCAACTGCATTCATAGCAGAACATTCCATATCAACACAAATACAACCTTGTTCTTTTCTCTTTAATACTTTAGCCTGTGCCTCCCTATATGGAGCATCAGTTGTCCAAACTTTTCCTTCAACACTTGTAACATTGTTATTTCTTAATATTTCTTTAAAATCATCTCTATATTTTTCATTAACAACTATCCCATCAGATGATTTCATATAATGATAACTAGTACCTTCATCCCTTACTGCAGATGTAGGAATAATAATTGCTAAATCTTCTATTTTTTTATCTAATATACCACAAGTTCCAAACATTATTAATTTTTCTAATCCTAATGCAAGAATTTCTTCATATGCAACTGTACATGCAGCAGCACCAACTACCGACATAAATACAGCAATTTCTCTACCATTATAATCTATTTTATAAATAGGCACTTTTCCATTCGCATTAGTTACTTCTGCTATTTTTTGCCCATTAAATTTTTCTACACATGCATCAACTAATTCCTTCGAAAAACAAGTAATTCCAACTTTAGGAAAACTAGAAATAGCCTTTTCTACATCATATGGCTCAAATGTCGAATTTTACACTCATCAAATTCTTTAAAATCATATTAAAACTCCTATTATACTATTTAATTAATTCGAGATTTCCATTTATAACAATAGAACCAAATCCTTCTATTTCATCAAATAACATTCCCTCAGGTATATCATTCATTAAAAATATTTTTTTTCCAAATCTAAATGCGTCATACATTTCTAAAAACGTAGCTCCACCAATATAATTTTTATAAACTTTTCCATCTTTTTCTTTATCATAATTTAAAACTAATACTGCATCCATATTTTCTATTGTATCTTCACTTTGTTTAAACATCTTAGCTTTAAATTCTTGATGTTCTTTTTTTCCAAGATTACGCATTCTATCCTCAGTTTTAGGATCATCATAACAATTAGGTAAAAAAACCTCTATATCTCTTTTTTCTAAAACTGATTTAATTCCCTCAATCTTTGAATAAAATTGTTTACTACACACGATTAATATTTTCATATTTACCTCCAAAATAATTATAACATAAAAAAGTAATATCATTATTTACTTATAAAATTTAATAATCTTTCTTTTTCTTTTATATCAGTTAAAAAATATATAAAATTACTTTCTAAAACATATCTAATAAACTATTTATCATTTTTTTGAAGTAATTTATCTACAATATATTTTTGATCTAATTGATTATTTATAGTACAAAAATCATTACAATAATCTAAGAACCCTAATAATAATTCTACATCACCTTTATCTATAAAATAATCTATTATTTTGTTTCTATTATAATGCAAATAAATAGTTATTAAACTTGTTAGAGTATAAGAATCATCATCTTTAATTAGCTTAGAAACTAAAGTATCAAATTCATTATTATCTAATTTTGTAATTAAGGTATGAAAAGACCCTTCATTACACTGTTTTATAATTTTTTCTCTTTATAAGTATAATTACTCATTAATTTCACTTTTTCTAATTAGAATTTCTTTCTATTATAATATCGGCTACAGTCAAGTTTATATCGGATAACACATTTGAAAGAACTATCTTTGCAACATCAGAACTATTCATAAATGTATTTTGCTTTTCATATGATACATAATCTCTACTATTTTTATAGAAATTAGTATTAATTCCTCCTGGATATACACCTATTACTTTAACACTCGTTCCTTTATATGCAGCTTTTAAACTTTCAGTATAACCTTTTTCACCCCATTTAGTCGCACAGTATACTGCCTCTTGCTTATTACCTCTTAAAGCTGCTGAAGACATAATATTTACTATTTTTAAATCTTGTTCATACTTTATTTTTAATGCTTCTGTAGAGCATAAAATCATGCCTTCTAATCCTTTAAAGCAAACATCTATATCCGCTTTAGTATATTCTGTTGGTATTTTAAAAGAAGGTTCTCCTGCATTATTAATTAATACTTTAATTTCTCCCAATTTTGATATTTTTTCAAATGTATCTTTTATAAAACTTTCATCAGATATATCTCCAACATATCCACAATAACTATTGTTATATTTTTCTGATAACAATTCCATCTTTTCTATATCTCTATCAATATTACATACAAAAAAACCTAATTCAATGGATTGTTTTACTAATTCTTCACCTAAACCATTTGCTCCGCCAGTTATAACTATAATATTATTCATAACATCACCATCCATAACAATTATATCATACACTTTTATAAAAAACATATAACCTATAACAAAAAAAGGCCTGTATATACAGACTTTCCAAAAAACTTTTCTATCTCTTACTAAATTAGCATTCATTTATTTATGCAGGTTTGCGAAATTCGTGCAGCCTACTTGTAGCCTACATAACAGGTCTTATACATTCTTAACAATATCTTAGTAATTTTCTTCCTATTTTTTCATAATCTACTATATATGTTTCTTTAATTCTTTTTGAAGATTATATGTATAAAAAACTTCTGGATATCCAACACCTAATTTTACGAAATTCTCTTCAAATTCAGATAAATTTCCACCCCATGATTCATATACTTTTCTTGCCTTTGTATTATCTTTTAAAACTCCAATTACATATTGAGTTGCACCATTTTCAATTGCCCAATTTTCAAATATATTTTTAAAGCTAGTTCCAATACCTAAACCTTGAAATTTAGGATCAACATAAAGACCTATTAGATCTGCATATTTATAAAAATGATTGTATGATGAAATAATACTTCCACACATTGTTCCCACTATTTCACCATTATATTCAGCAACATAAGCAATGCTTTCACTATCGTTTTTCATTTTATCAGTAAATGTCTTAACTTTTTCTTCTAGTTTACTTTCTCTATCTATGAATACTTCTTCTGGAAATATATGACTATATGCATCTCTCCATACTTTGAATCCAAATATAAACCAACTACGAGCATCCTCTGGTTTAACTTTTCTTATTTGTAATAATTCCTTATCCATTATTATCACCAACCTATAAATTATTATATCACATTTTTTTGATATTCATTTGCTCATAATACTATTTATTTTCCGATTTGTTCACCTAACCTTTTCTGCCAAACTAAAATAAATAAAGAGTTTGTGTAGATTTTGTAGCCTACGACCTTCAAAAGTGCATATTTTTAGTTTTTAAGCATAGAAAAAGACCCGTAAAAACGGACTTTCCAAAAACTTGATTATCTCAGCCTTCCTTTATTTATGCAGGTTTACGAGCATTTTGTAGCCTACCTGTAGCCTACATAACAGGTCTTATACGTTCTTAGCAGTATCTAGGTAATTTTTTACATATTTTTAAATATCGCTATTGATTATAGAACGTTTGTTTGCTATAATATATCTTGGAACATTTAATAAGTTGGGTGGAGCCAAACTTCTTGATAAGAAGGGAGGCGAGAATATGAACAAGAAGGATTTTTTAATTCTATCTTTAGTAATCATTATCTTCCTTTTACTATTCTTACTATTTATAGTATTAATATAAAAGAAATCCACCTAACTCAGCAATGATTTAGGTGGAAACCATTTCTATGGCAACACTCAACACTGCAATATTGAATGTTCCTTTTTTATTGTATGAAGTCTCCTTCATCTATATACACTATATCATAAAATACTTTTTTTATCAAGTATTAACGTATTTGTCAATGTGTAAATGAATTACAAATTATATTCTAGAACACTAGCATTATCAGGAAGATAAGGCCCAATAGCATCATCTGGCATCATTCCATTTGCATAGCACTTAATTGCTTTCATTACACCAGCATGACAGACAATTAGAATATTTTTATCTGAATATTTTAATTTTAAATCATCTAAAAAATTATATATTCTATTAAAAAAATCTTGTACGTTTTCTGCTTTAATATATTTTATATTCTTGTTATATGCCCAAAAATCATTATAGTCAAAAGAAGTCTTACTTACACCCTCAAATTCTCCATAATTTCTTTCCCTTAATCTTTCATCATAAACTATATCTAAATTCTTATCTTCATTTATAATATTTGCAGTTTGTTTTGCTCTTATTAATGGAGAACAAAAAATCATATCATACTCACAATCATTTAGATTTGTTTTTGTTTGTTGTGCCTGCTTTAACCCTTTTTCATTTAATGGAATATCGGCAGACCCTTGCATTTTTTTTAAAACGTTCCATTTAGTTTGACCATGTCTAACTACATATATAACCATGTGTAATCGCCATCCATACTAATTCTTATTTTGTTCACCTAGCTGGTTCTACTAGCCTAAGATAAATAAAGGGTTTGCAAAGACTTTGTAGCCTACGACCTTTAAAAAGTTCATTTTTTGTTATTTAGTCATATAAAAAAGCCCGTAAATACGGACTTTCCAAAAAGCTTTTTTATCTCTTACTAAATTGTGGAGCTCTTCTTGCACCTTTAAGACCATATTTCTTTCTTTCTTTAACTCTTGGATCTCTAGTTACAAATCCATTAGCTTTAAGAATTCTTCTATATGAATCTTCGTTAGCAGCATTATCCTTATCATATTCTAGTAATGCTCTTGTGATACCAAGTCTGATTGCTCCTGTCTGACCTGAAAATCCACCACCAGTAACATTAGCATCTACATCAAATGACTCTTCATTCTTAGTTACTACTAATGGTTGTTTTAAATCCATTACTAATACATCAAATGGCATGTATTCATTTACATCTGTACCATTTACAGTTATTTTACCAGTTCCTGGAGTTAATGTAACTCTAGCTACAGCACCTTTTCTTCTTCCTGTGCCATAAAAACTTCTTTTTTCTTTAGCCATTATTTATTTCCTCCTAGTTCTAGTTTTTTTGGTTGTTGTGCAGTATGTGGATGCTCTTCTCCAGCATATACAAATAATTTCTTGTACATACTTCTTCCTAATCTATTATGTGGAAGCATACCTTTTACAGCTCTTTCCATCATTTCTACTGGATATTTTTCTTTCATTTCTTTAGCGGTTCTTTCTCTTAAACCACCAACATATCTTGAGTGATCATAATACATCTTGCCTTCTAGTTTGTTACCTGTTAATAATACTTTATCAGCATTAACGATAACCTGGTTTACATTTTCCGGTTCATTTGATGCTGCACCGATACTTATTGTAACATTTATTTTTTGGTTTTCAAATCGGAATGAATATTTTTCGATGGCACCTCTTAGTCTTTCAAGTGAAATTTCAGCCCCTTTTGTCGAAGTTTCAGTCAAAATAATAACAAATTCTTCGCCGCCATATCTGAATACAATATCCGTTTTTCTGAAATTATCCTGAATAAGATATGCGACCTCTTTCAAAACATAATCGCCGCAAAGGTGTCCGTATGTGTCATTGATTTTCTTAAAGTAATCAATATCAATGATTGCAAGCGTTAAATCTCCGCCATATCTTTTTGATCTTAAAAATTCTCTTTCGACAGTGTTATCAAAGTGGCGTCTGTTGTATAGTCCTGTTAAACCATCGGTTAATGACAAGTGTCTTGTGTGTGAATACATGAAATTAATTTTTTTAATCACATCAAGTTTATTGTCTTCAGGAATAGGAAAATTATTTATAATATCTTCAATATTTTTTTGAATTTCATCCATGACATTATCAGGAATATCAAACTGATTGAGATTTTCAAAATCATCTGCCATAAAAAACTCCCGAAAAATTATTGTATGATATTATTTTACCATAAAAACGGGAATTGTGAATAGTGAATTGTCCGTTATGGTACTTCGTACAAATTATAAATCGTGAGCGTCAGCGAACCATAAAGGTCAATTTACAACTCACAATTCGCTATTCACGACAAATAGCAGAGCAATAGCAATATTCACAATTCATGACCGATAGCTAACAATAATTAATTAATAAATTTTTAGTAAATATGGACTTTTTTGGAAAAATCCTTTAATATAAACACGTGGACAAGTTTAATTTAACCAATTTTGCAGCAAAATTTTCATATCAGAATATGAATATAAAACCGACCCATGTGCAGGGCAATACACAGGCTTTTACACCTGCCGCTCAGCCGCAGGCAACAACACCGTCTGCTTCTTTTCCGACAGTGCCTGCAGCACCTTCAAACCCGCAGATGGGTCAGCTTGCGGGTACTGATACTTCGGTTTATGTCAAAGATTTGATGAAATTGCCGAAAAATCTAAACGAATTTGTGTATATGATGCAGCGTGGGTTTAATCAAATGCAAATGAACAGATTTTTAGCCGAACAGTATTCGATGAGAGGAATGGGCAGTAATATTTCGTCTGAAAGAGCTCAAATTCTTGCTCAACTTCAAGGTCTGACGACAGAAGAATTACAAATGGCACTAAAAACTCAAATGTCCTCATTGAATATTGCAAATTCACTTAAAAATTTAGAAATTCTTTCAAAAGGGATGATAAGCATGTCAGCGTTGTCGGAAATGCTTCAGGCAAACGGCAAAGATGCAATAGCTAAATTGATTTTGACTATGGCAAACGCATCACAACAAGGGGTAAAAGATTTATCTCAGCTTAAAGATACCGCCAAACTTATTAATGCGAGTGTTGCGGTGGCTTCGCAAGACAATCCTGCACAAACATTAAAAACCCTGCTCCTTTTGTATCTGCCGTGGCTGCCCTTGCAGGAGGGAACTGATTTTGAAGTTGAAATTAAATCCAATCCCGATAATCCTGAGGAGGAGAGCATACTCGTAATTACCATTACAACGGTTAATTTCGGCAGAATTGTTGCAACTTTAATTTTGGAAACTTCCAATTCCGTTCATGTAAATATTGAATGTTCTGACTCTTTTCCGAAAGATGAATTGATGAACAGAATTAAAGGGGAAGAACAGCATTATTCGGTACAATCCGTGTTAACTTTTCAAAAATTAGAGGTAAAATCGGAGGATACTTCAAGGACAAAAGCATCCGTTACTATGTCATCTATGGATGAAGTTAATCCGTACTTGCTTTTAATGTCGCATGCTATTATTCGCAATACAATAATAATTGATAACGAGGCTTCTAACGGAGTTGTAACTCACAGTGATTAAAGTAAAATTAAGGGAGAAAAAATAAATGAGATTTTTACATTCAATGATTAGGGTTAAAGATATTGATAAATCTTTAAAATTTTATACAGAAATTTTGAATATGAAATTAAGCGAAAAAAGAAGATTAGATGATTGCGAACTGTATTTTTTAGATGATGAAAGCGGCTGCTGCCAGTTAGAATTAACATATAATGACGAAACGCCGAAAGACGGTTACATAAACGGTAATGCTTTCGGACATTTTGCCTTTTCCGTAGAGTCGTTTGAAGAATTTACAAAAAAGTTAAATAAATTCGGGTTAGAGTATTTGTATGAACCGTTTGACCTTACGGGTAAAGGTTCAATGATAGCTTTTATCAATGACCCCGACGGGAATGAAATTGAACTTATCGAAAAAGTTGAGTGGTAAATCTTTTAAAAGACGATAAGACGATAAAGGCAACCGATGAATTTTTCATTTTGCCGGACGGTGCCTCTATGTCAAAGCAGGATATTATCGAAACCGACAAATTTTACATAGAGCCTTTTTTGCTTGGTGTTTGGCATTACATTATCATGAATCGCGCCGAGAAGAACGAGTTGGGTAGCGACACATATAAATCTTGGTATCCAAGCAGGGCGAATTACAGAGGAACTGTTGGAAGTGATATAACGATGGATATAGACGTGAAATCAGCCATTATGGAAAAGCCAGTAACATCGGAGGAAACAAGCGAGTTCCATTCCGAACAGAATTCTGCTGATGCGATAAAATCTGCACAATTTATTGATGATGCCACTGTTGTAAATATTACTGGCGAAAAGGTTGTTTATGCGAAAAACATTGAGGTACTAAATTTGTGACAGGAGCATTCCAATGGCAAATGAACTGCAAAAGGTAACTTCACAGCCAGTTGGTTTTCCAACCGATATGCCACAAGAGGCTGTATTCCTTCAAGGCGAGAAGCCGGTCTATGCGAAACATATTGACCAAATGAATGTGACTATTCATATGGAGACATCCACGCCAAAATTATTGAAACCGGAAGTCAC
>ERZ842401.3982-NODE-3982-length-17693-cov-8.574668_pt1 | contig 17693 bp, 14 predicted proteins | sample MGYA00521270_ERZ842401 | MGnify/ENA primary metagenome ERZ842401 (study PRJEB31892, sample SAMEA3878208) | bioreactor metagenome | biome: Moose rumen | place: Sweden | collected 2011-10 | study: EMG produced TPA metagenomics assembly of the PRJEB12797 data set...
TCTCTCAGTGAGGGCCGAGCTGTCCCGTTTTTGTGGGTGTCGCCTGGAATGCTGAGACGTGCTCGGGATTTGAGCGCATATTTCTTTCGTGAGTTCGCAGGCCTAAAAATTCACGGCTATCATCAAGACTGGAACCCTGACGGTAAAGAATTACGGCGAGTTTTCGAGATTGCAAGTGATAAAAATATTCCCGTCATGTTCCACACTGGCGGAAGAGAAGCCAGCAATGCCGGAGTTTACAGGAATATCTGCGTTGAGTTCCCCGATGTTAAAATCATTCTCGCTCATGGCCGGCCAATTGATGAGTGTATAAACGTAATGAAGGAATGCACTAATGCTTGGGCTGATACAGCGTTCATGTCCGTGCAAAATATCTTGAAGTTGAGAGATGCAGGACTGATTAATCGCGTGTTATGGGGAACTGATTTTCCCGTGATGAGATATTTCTATGACATTCCGGCAGAAGAATATAACTCATCTTTACAGGTAAACAAAATCCCCCTCATGATTAAAGGGGGACGAAAATTTTTTACTTACTGTTGAGAGCATAAACCGCAGCTAATATCACTAATCCTGCAATCGTCGTAGCCGGCCACACGCTCAAGCATAAAACTCCGGACGCTAAAAGCAAAATTCTCATCAGCAAGTTCATGGGCTTCTTCAAATATCCCATCCACATACCGGCAAAAGCAATCACCGCTCCGATACCGCTTACTAATGCCCAGCAAATTTGTATAGCATTACCCTGCATTAACAGGCCCGGATCATAGCAGAACGCAAAAGGCACAACGTAAGCTAGAAATCCCAATTGCATAGCTTGAAAGCCCGTTTTGTTCGGGTTAGAGTCAGCTATCGAACTCGCCGCATATGCCGCTAATGCAACCGGAGGCGTGATGTTCGAGATTATCGCGTAATAGAACACGAACATGTGAGCCGCAATCGGAGGAAATCCCAGTTTCACGAGAATTGGAGCTCCTAAAGCCGCCGCCAAAATATAAGCTCCCGTCGTTGGCAATCCCATTCCGAGCAAAGTCGCGATTAACATTACAAGCACGAGCGCGACAAACGGCATATCTCCTGCGAATGAGATTACGAAGCCTACAAGTTTTCCGCCAATTCCTGTTAATGACACAGCACCTAAAACTATTCCCGCAGTTGCACAGGCTACACACACTAAAGGAATTCCCTGCGCTCCCTGTTCGATTGCGTCGATAAATTCACGGGTATTCATTCCTGGATTGAAACATGAGGCGATTAACATGTATGCTCCGATTATCACAAACTGTATGCCCGGCTTGATACCCGCGAAAATTTCAGGCTTAAGCGTAATAAATATTCCAAGTCCTAACGAGATTAACGCAACGATACACGCTAAAGTCTTCTGGTTCTGCGTAGTCTCAGGCTTGAAGTTGAAGAATGACACCAGCCACGCAAGGCCAATTCCAAGCAATGCCGCTCTCATCGGAGTATAGCCGATTAACAGGAACGCGATTAATCCCACAATTGGGGCAATCATGTAAAACTTGCTTAATACATCGTGTTTCGTCGGTAAATCTTCAGGGTTTAAGCCTTTAAGTCCAGTCTTAAGCGCTCGAAGTCTCACCATCAGGAATAATGCACCGTAATAAAGCAAGGCCGGGAAAATTGCGGCAATCATGACTTCCCTGTATTGAATGCCCAAGAATGAAGCCATCAAGAACGCTCCAGCTCCCATAATCGGCGGCATAATCTGTCCTCCTGAACTTGCGACTGCCTCAACAGCTCCGGCAAAATAAGGCTCATAGCCTATCTTCATCATTAATGGAATTGTGAAAGTTCCTGTTCCGTAGACGTTCGCGACCGCTGAACCCGAAATTGAGCCAAACAAGCACGAGCTTAACACGGCAATCTGAGCAGGACCGCCCGGAGTTGTTCCAGTGAAAGCCTGTGCTACACTCATGAACCAATCGCCAGCTCCTGACTTCTCAAGAAACGCGCCGAAAATCAGGAATATCATTACGTAAGTTGCTGAAACTCCCAAAGGCGACGAGAAAATTCCTTCATCGGTCAAATATAATTGCTCGATTACCTCAGGATACGTGAACGGGAAACCTTGAAGCAATCCAGGAAGTTTATAGCCGTAAAGCATGTAAGCCGCGAAAAGTGCCGCAATCAATGACAACGGAAGCCCGACAATCCGCCGAGTTCCTTCGAGAAGCAAAATTACCAGCAATGAACCGAGTACAAGTTGTGCTGTCGTCAAAGGGTCAATTTGCTGTATTCTCTCGGTGATGGCCGTGTAATTTATCATTGAGTAAACTCCGGGAGCCGCTGCTAAAATCGCTAAAATCCAGTCATAAAACGGAACTTTATCCTTCGGAGCTTTCTTAGTCATCGGAAAAAGTATAAACGCTAAAGGCAAAACAAACGCTAAATGAATACTCCGCTGTAAATATGCCTCGTAATTTCCGGCTGATGCAGTAAAAAGATGAAATACGCCCATCGCTAGAACGTAAATATAGATGAGCGTCTTCGGAAATCCTGAAAGTTTACGCATTATTTGTTCAACTCACTCCAGAATTTTATTGAGCCTTCATGTGCCGGGACTTTCTCAGGAAGAGCAATTGACGGTTCAAGTTCTCCCATGTCCTTAACAGCCGCTATAAGGCTTTCGCGATTTTCCCAGATTGCTTTGTTGAGCTCATAGACGAGAGACTCCGGCAGGTCCTTACGAATTACTATGCACGTGTAATCTCCGACAACTTTAACGGGTTCCGCACCTTCGGGAACTGATTTATAAATTCCCGGCTCAATCGTCAGCGTAACTGTTCCGTATGCATCAGCGAGTTTATCAAGGGCCTCTTGACCAACCGGCAATAACACAACATCAACTTGGCTCTCGATATTCATAACTGTTGAAGCAATTTTGCCGATTGAGAAAGCAAAACAGTCAAGGTGATTATCAGCCAGCAAGTCAGCTCCGCCATCATATGAAGCATACTCAACACTTCCGCCCCAATCCTGGAACGTCTTTTTGTAGTCGAAGCCGTAACCCTTATCGAATAACGCCTTAATCACGAACTCTGAGCTTGTGCCGGGCTTGAGCGTCGCAAATCTCATTGATAATTTCTTGCTGATTATGTCCTCGACCGATTTAATATTATTCTTCTCGGCAAAATCCTTGCGCATGATAAAGTATGTGTATTGCGTGTAAAGATTTGCCATGATTACAGCGTTGTTGACAACTCTGCCTTTGAAGTCAGCTTCTCCCTTGAGAGCCGCTCCGAGCAATGACGTAACCGAAAATCCCAAATCCCCACGTCTTGCGTGAGCGTTCAGAATGTTGGAAACTCCGCCGCCAGATGAACTCGTCGTCTGAGGAAGTCCCGCACCTGTCCACATTTCACTTAACGCCGTGCCGAGTGCAAACCAGTTTCCGCCGGGAGGGCCTGCCATAAAACGAAGCTGTGAGGGCCAATCCGGATTAGCTCCGTAAGCTCCAGAGACAAGCAGAGTTACGATGGATAAAGCGATGAATAAACGATGAAATGACTTCATGAAAATCACTCCTGAATAATTAGAATTTTTCGTAAATGAGATTTTATCAGCGCGAATTGAATTTGATAACGTTAAAAGCAGTGAACTCAATAACGGAAAAAATTTCGGGTTAGAAATTGGCCGGAAAAATTTATTGGCAAAATATAACATGTTCTATTTTCGCGTTAAAAATTTTTGTGTGTATAATTAGCGTCATGAAAGAGAAAATTTCGGCAATCCTGAAAACTTTACCCGAACGTCCAGGCGTTTACTTAATGCGAGATATTGACGGGAAAATTATTTACGTCGGCAAAGCGATAAAACTTAAGCGTCGTGTATCGTCATATTTTCGGCATTCCCATTCTTCGCCAAGACTTAATAAACTTGTTGAGCTGATTGAAGATATTTCGATTATTCGCACTGAGACCGAAGCTGAAGCATTAATCGTTGAAGCAAAATTAATCCGGCGATATTCCCCGTTCTTCAACATTGAGCTGAAAATGAGCGACAAATACCCATTTCTCAAGATTACAAACGAGGATTACCCGAGACTTGAGATTACGAGGCATAAGCGCGAGGACGGAGCATTATATTTAGGCCCGTTTGTTGACGCCGGAAATATCAGAAACTTAATGAGGCTTGCTGAACGTTATTTCCCGTTACGAGTTTGCAGATCAAAAATTTCACCCGACAAAAATAAGCGTCCATGCGTCGAGTATAATTTAGGGCGTTCAATGGGAGCTTGCGCGGCTTTATGTTCACAGTCAGAGTATCGTGAAAGGGTTGCTGACTTGATATTATTATTCGAGGGAAAATCGGCTGAACTCGTCGAAAGATTACGTGAGAGAATGAATGAGGCCGCTAAAAATTTGGAGTTCGAGAAAGCCGCAACTTGTCGGGACACAATCCGTGCAGTCTGGAAGTTATCACGTCAAAAAATTTCTTCGGCTTTACAAGAGGACTTAGACAATGAGACCTGGAAAGTTTTAAATCGAGTTCAGGAAATTTTAGGCCTTAAAGTCTTAGCATGGAGAATTGACGCGTTCGACATCTCGCATACTCACGGGCATGACACTTACGGATGCTGTGTTGTGTTCGAACAGGGACGACCAAGCCCAAATTTATACAGGAGATTTAAGATTAGGAGCTTGAAGGACGGCGAAATTAACGATTTTGCTTCGATTTACGAGACTGTGAAACGGCGTTATGCTCACGTCATGGACAACTCCGAACCTGCTCCCCAGTTAGCTTTAATCGACGGCGGCCCGGAACAGCTTGAATATGCACAGCGGGCGATTAAAGAGTTAGGCTATGAAATTCCGATGATTGCTCTTGCTAAACGTGAGGAGTTAATTTTTCTGCCGGATAATCCCGAACCTTTGAGGCTTGAACGTGATGATATTGCGTTGCAACTTTTTCAACGGTTGCGTGATGAAGTTCACCGTTACGCGATTACGACGCATAAGAACGCACGGGCTAAACATATGAGGCATTCGAGGCTTGATGATATTCCTGGAATTGGCCGGAAGAAAGCGGCTGAGTTGCTCGTGAAATTCGGGAGTGCTAAGAAAGTTTCGGAGTTGAGCGTTGAGGAACTGCAAAAAGTTTCTGGGATTGGGCCTAAGCTCGCGAAAATAATTCTTGAAAACTTGAACAGGGATTACGAGACGGCAAAAAGTTTCTAGACATGCTATAATTCACGCAAAATTTCATGCAAAGGAGCGTTGACAGTGGCCGAAAAAGTCGCTAAAATACAACAAGCAACAAGCAACCTATCTTATATTTAATTGCACCAGCCTATAACGAATCCCAAAATATTACGCAATTTGTCGTAGAATGGTATCCAGTAATTGAACGTCATAACGGCGGCGGATTATCCCGTTTAGTTGTTATTGACGACGGAAGCAAGGACAACACTTATTCAATCCTTCAAGACTTATCAAGCACGAGAAATTTACTCCTTCCACTGACGAAAAAGAACTCAGGACACGGACCGACATGCATTTACGGCTATAAATACGCGATTGAACACGGAGCCGATTTAATTTTCCAGACTGACACCGACGGCCAGACTTCAGCGAATGAATTTGAGGCATTCTGGGCAGAACGTGAGAATTATGATGCGATTTTGGGAAAACGTCCAGATCGTAAAGATGGTGTTTCACGAAAATTTGTTGAACACGTCCTGCGCCTTATCCTGAGAATAATTTTCGGAGTGAAAGTTCCAGATGCTAATGCTCCGTTTAGATTAATGCGTTCTGAACTCGTCAAGAAATATATTGCTATGATGCCCGAAGATTTTAACTTGCCTAATGTTATGCTGACAACTTATTTTGCATATTTTCGTGAAAATATCGCGTTCAAGAATATAAGTTTTAAGCCAAGACAAGCAGGAAAGAATTTTATCAATATCAAGAAAATTATCAAGATTGGAATTAAGGCAGTCAGAGATTTTCGTCATATCAGAAAAAATTTGCAGGAGATTTCAATATGAAAAATATTAGAAATCAATTATTCTGGTCAGGAATTCTCACGGGCATAGTCATTAGGTTTGTATTAATGTATTGGGGTCATAATTTCGACTTTGAAAGCTATTGCATTGTCGGAGAACTTGCAGCATCAGGAAACAATGTTTACGCTTTCACATCACGATATAATTATGGGCCTATATGGTTCATTCTGCTTGGAACGTTCTGGAAATTAGCAGCTGGGAATATTTTATTATTCAGGATATTCATTGTCAGCACGTTAACCCTCTGTGATTTTCTCATCGCAAAATTAATCTCGCAAAAAGCCGGAAATTTCTGGGGATTAATATTCTTTCTCAATCCCATATCGTTAATCATAACAGGCTATCATAATCAATTTGACAATATCGCCGTTCTCTTTGGGGCCTATGCTGTGTCATGTCTAGAAAAATCTGCAGATGAACGAGACTTTAAAGCCGCTGATATTTATGGGACAATTTTATTATCTTTCAGTCTTATCACGAAGCATATTTTATTCGCATTCCCTTTGTGGGTTTTATTGAACAAGAAGATTGATGCCCGCAAAAAGTTTCTTTATGCTTTCATTCCGCCATTGATATTTCTTATAAGCTTTATTCCATATTGGGCTGAAGGTTCGCAGGGAATTCTTAACAATGTTTTTCTTTACAAATCGTTTAATAATTTCCCGTTATTGGGATTGGGCGTTTTTAACCATTTGGGAATGTTCCTGCCGTATCAAAAATATATATGTCTTCCAGCTTTTATAGTTCTAATGGTGGGATGTGCATATTGTTTTAGGCGAGAGGAAATTTATGATTTATTTTTGCTGTATATTATTGCTCTCGTATGCTTCTCGTCAGCGATTGCCAATCAATATATAGTAATTCCATGCATGGCACTAATTATTTTGCTTCGTAAAAAGTCAGCATTATATTTCTTATTAGGTTTACTATTTTTATCATTAAACAAAAACGGTTTGCATATTCTGCTCTGGCTTGAAAATAATTACGGCATTAAATTTAGCTTTTTTGACGGTATTAATCTTAACTTTTTTATAAGAATATTAGGTAGTGGAACAATGTATACACCTTTTGCATGGTGCCTTTTGTACTACCTCATTTATTATTATAGACATAAAAATAATCTCAGCACTAACATGCTCCGTTGAATTTAGGCGGGGCGTTTTATTTTTTCAGGCCGTCAAGCTATAATCAACTCACACACAAAATTTTTTCACAGGAGGAAATTATATGACTGACATTAAGGGCCTAACTGACTCTCAAGTCGAACAAAGCCGCCATCAATACGGCACTAACGTTCTCACTCAATTGCCGCAGGAAAAATTACTCACAAAATTTCTCAATAATTTAGCTGACCCAATGATTATAATTCTTCTATGTGCGCTCGCAATCCAGCTCGTTTTATTCTTCATGGGCCGCGCAGAATGGTTTGAACCCGTCGGAATTTTAATCGCCGTAATAATCGCTGGCAGTGTCTCATCAATCACCGAATATCAGCAGGAACAAAAAGCCTCAACTCTTAAAGCTCAGCAGGAAGCCGGAGAGACTACAAAAGTTATTCGCAACGGAAGCATTCACGAAATCCACGTTAGCGAGGTCGTTACGGGCGACATAATTTACCTTCAGGCTGGCGACAAAATCCCTGCTGACGGTGTTATCGTTGAAGGGGAAATTAAGGTTGACCAGTCAGCTTTGAACGGCGAAACTGAAGAAGCCCCGAAAGTTCCGAATGCTAACGACGAGGAATATAACATTAAAGATTTGCTGAATAAATTTTATGCTTATCGCGGCACTGTCGTATGTTCGGGAGAAGCCTACATGAAAATCTCCGTTGTTGGCGACAAAACTTTATTCGGTGAACTCGCTCTTGAAGTCCAGGAAGCTCAACGAAAAACTCCCCTTCAAGTTAAACTCGGCAAGCTCGCTTATCAAATCTCAGTCTTCGGCTACACCGGAGCAAGCGCAATCATAATCGGAATTTTGCTGAGAACGTTAATATCCGGAAATCTTCCGCCCGATGGCTATGCTTGGGCAAGATTAATCATCGACGCAATCACCGTTGCCGTAACAATCGTAGTCTGCGCAGTTCCCGAAGGTCTGCCAATGCTCACGTCAATGTTAATGTCCTTCCAGTCAATGCAAATGGCCGGCGATAATGTTCTTGTCCGCAAGATTAATGGACTTGAGACAGCCGGAAGCCTGAATTTATTATTCAGCGACAAAACAGGAACGATTACCGAAGGAAGATTGAGCATAGCCGAGATTGCTTTACCCGACGCAAAAGTCTTTAACACTCTTGCAGACTTGGACAAAATCAGCCGTGAAGATATCTTAATCGGTGCAGGCGTAAACAACAGCGCTTCAGTCGGAGACGGTCAAGTTATCGGAGGCAACAGCACAGACCGGGCATTAATGGCTTTTTTCATGAGCGATGATGAATATCTCAAGAGGATTGACACGGCTAAGAAAGAAGTCAAGGAGTTCACGGCGTTTAACTCGGATAAAAAGATGTCGAGCATTGAGCTTAATAACGGAGCAGTTTACTACAAGGGAGCACCGGAAAAAATTATAGCTCAGTGCAAAAATATTCCCAGCAAGAAGAAACTTGACGATTACATTAACGCCCAAGCTGAACGAGCAATGAGATTATTGGCCGTCGCAAAAGATACAGGCTCAGGAATGGAATTAGTCTGTGTGCTGAGTATTCGTGATAATGTCCGCAAAGAAGCCGTCGACGCAATCCGTCAGGTTCGTAACGCAGGAATTCAAGTTGTCATGATAACAGGCGACAGGAAGGAGACAGCTGTAGCAATCGCGAAGGAAGCCGGATTAATCACGAAGCCCGAAGAAATCGCTATGACTTCCCAAGAAATGGCCGAGAAATCTGACGATGAACTCAAAGCTATTTTGCCGAACTTGCGCGTAATCTCTCGTGCTCTTCCGTCCGATAAAAGCCGTATGGTGAAAATTGCTCAGGAATTAAATCTCGTTGTCGGGATGACAGGGGACGGAGTTAATGATTCGCCGGCGTTGAAGAAAGCTGATGTAGGTTTCGCGATGGGTTCAGGAACGGAAGTTGCAAAAGAGGCTGGAGATATTACAATTCTTGATGACAACTTCAAATCCATAGCAAAAGCAATTCTTTACGGCCGCACAATGTTCAAGAGTATTCGCAAGTTCTTAGTCTTCCAGCTTACTGTTAACGTCGCGGCTGTGTTAATCTGCTTCTTAGGGCCTTTGTTCGGTCAAAATGTAATTCTCACGGTCATTCAGCTTTTATTAATCAACTTAGCAATGGACACGTTAGCAGCTATAGCATTCGGCACTGAGCCTCCGAGAGAACAATACATGAATGAGAAGCCAATTCCGCGCGACGAGAGCATAATTACGTCGTCAATGCTCAGCGAAATTTTGATTGGCGCGGCTTACATCACGTTTATCTGCCTTGCAGTGTTATTCATTCCGAAGGTTCGCGGATTATTCGGCAATGTCGACATAATTTATCTCAGGTCAGCAGTCTTCGCGGTCTTCATGATGGCAATAACTTTCAACGGTCTGGCAATGGCAAGCTCGAAAAATTGCGTGTTCGTGATGTTGTTTATCTTCATAATGCAGTGGGTATTCATCGAGTTCGGCGGAGAAGTCCTGAGCGTTGAGGCGTTAAGTCTTGACTCTTGGCTGAACTGCTTTGTGCTTGCGGTGCTTGTTGTTCCGTTCAGGTGGGGCGGGAAATATTTAATCAAAAAATATCTTCCTAACCTCGTGAAATAATCGCAATAAATAAATCCCCTCTGCCGTAACTCAACAGGGGGGATAATTTTTCTTCATCTGCAAAAGTTAAAAGTTAATGGAATAGATTAATTGCTTGATTGAAGTATTTCATTGCTCCGGGCGGAAGTAACTGATATTCCCCAAGCACGAATAATACTACACTAAGTAAAGCGACAGTAATCAAAGTATTGAAGGCATTAACGAACGCGCCGCATATTAAGTTCCATATTCCGTTTAAAGTCCATGTCAACACTTGAACAGCCCGACCGCTGACAAGTCCCCACAACAAGCTGAAAAATCCGCGTACAGCCCCCCATACAGAACTCACGACATAGACACAGCTGCGCCATAAAAGAATGGGTAAATAAGCTAACATTTTAAGAATTTTTACGACAGTCAGGCCAATTTGTGAAAATACTGTTCTCAATGAATATGCCGAATGTTGAGCTATTTCTTCAGCTTTAAGTCTCTCTTCAGCTTCTTGTTGCGCTTGTTCGGCTTCAATCGCTGTCTCCTTAGCAAAATAGTTCGCTATTGACCATCCGACAGCTTCGGTCATTGCAAATGCTGTAGAGCCGTTCACAATATTTCCCACTATAGGCAGCCATGTTAATGACTGTGATATTGTTCTTCCTACGAAAGCTGCGGTAAATGATGAGAGCAGGGCTTTTATGGCGGTATCAGTTAGACTTTTGCCGAAAACATTTCCCAGAGATGCGACCATTCCAATTTGTAAAGGCGTAATAACAAGAGTATCTGACGTAGGAATTTGCGCAAGTCCTCCTCCGATAGCTCCGGCGGCAACAGCGGCAGAATGAATAATTGCATGACACTTTGAGCGTTCTTGTTCACTCATATATTCTGCGTTTTCTTCACTCACGATAAACATACCTCCTCACGAAATATGTAAAATTACGCCAAACAGCTCCAGCTTTCACGAAGAAACTACCTGACGCAAAACAAAAGCACACAACTAATAAATTCATATCCCTCTTCATAAAATCAATGCGTAATTTTTCGGAATGAGTATAATTAACTGCAAGAAACTTATTTATTCCGAAGGGAGATGTTATTTTGCCGCGCTATATATGTATTCACGGACACTTCTACCAGCCTCCGCGCGAAAATCCCTGGCTTGAGACCGTCGAGATTCAGGAAAGTGCTGCCCCATGGCATGACTGGAACGCAAGAATTTCCGCAGAATGTTACAGCCGCAATGCCGCATCACGTATTCTTAATCAGCAGGGATATATCCGTAAGATCTGCAATAATTATTCCCGAATGAGCTTTAATATTGGCCCGACGTTATTAACATGGCTTGAGGAAAAAGATCCGTTATGTTATGCCGCAATCCTCGAAGCCGATAAACTTAGCCGCAAAAGATTTTCCGGACATGGTTCAGCGATGGCCCAAGTCTACAATCACATCATTATGCCGTTAGCATCACGGCGCGACAAGGAGACGCAAGTAAAATGGGGGATTGCAGACTTCAAAAAGAGATTTGGACGAATGCCCGAAGGAATGTGGCTTGCTGAATGTGCCGTTGATACAGAGACGCTTGAAGTCCTCGCCGAAAACGGAATAATTTTCACAGTTCTTTCACCGTATCAGGCTCAAGCTGTAAAAGTTATCGGCTGGGGAGATTGGAAGGACGTATCAGGAGCGAAAATTGACACAACTTGCGCTTATCTCTGCAAATTACCGTCTGGACGCAAGATAAATTTATTCTTCTATGACGGAGTTTTATCACAGAAAATTGCTTTCGGAGGACTTCTCGATGATGGAGGAAATTTCGCACGCGCTTTAATCGACGCTAATCCGGTTCACGGAAAACCTGTTTTATCACACGTTGCGACTGACGGCGAGAGTTACGGACATCATCATAAACATGGCGACATGGCTTTAGCTTATTGCTTGGAATGCCTCGATAACTCCTCCGAAGCATTGTTGACAATTTACGGCGAATACTTAGCTTTTTATCCTCCTGAGAGCGAAGTAAAAATCATCGAAAACTCATCATGGAGCTGTGCTCACGGTGTTGAACGCTGGCGAAGTGATTGTTCATGCGGCGACGGAACTCCGGGCTATCATCATAAATGGCGTAAGCCCCTGAGAAATGCCATGAACGATTTACGGGACAAACTCGCTGAAATTTACGAACGAAGCGATTTATTCATTGACAAGTGGGAAGCAAGAAATGATTACATTGACGTAATTCTTGACCGTTGCGACGAAAATATTAACTCATTCTTGAAAGTTCATGCCTCTCATAAATTGAACGATGATGAACGAATGCGCGCGTTAATGCTCCTTGAGATGCAGAGAAACTCACTCTTAATGTTCACGTCATGCGGATGGTTCTTTGATGAGATTTCGAGGATTGAGCCGGTTCAAATTATGCGTTATGCCGCACGTGCAATCGAACTCGCTAAAATTCTGACGGGTGAAGATTTAGAGCCAGCATTCATGAAGTTATTGGCCGAAGCTCCCAGCAACGTCCCGGAATTACACGACGGAGCAAAGATTTACGAGTTACGCGCAAAATTGGGAAGAACTGACAGGAAACAGATTGCCGCGTATTATGGGATTTCGTCATTGCTTGAGGATTACAGGCCTATATTCTCCGAAGGATGCTGGGACATGTCGGGTAATGCCGTAAAAGTTGAGCTTGAAGGGAAAAAGCCGTTTTCAGCGGGAAAAGTTCACGTTCGCTCAAGGATTACGGGCATCGAAGGGCATTATATTTTTGCCGCGAATATCAATCAAGGGGGCGGCTCGTTAATCTCGTGCGGAATTTGTGAGGATAATTCACCTGAGCAGGACTTGACGAATGATGACGTTTTCGAGCTTCAAGGGATGTTTTACAGCGACGAGTGCGAAAAGTTATTATTCGAGAAATTCGGCTATGATCAATTTACACTGAATAATATTCCGGCCAATTCAAGACATAGATTAATCACGGAGCTTTTACAGCAGGATATTCACAAGCTCGAGGACCGCGTAAAATCGATAACGAATGATTATGACCAGTTGCTTGAATACTTGAACTTGTTGGGGTCAAAGCCTCCTGCAATCATAACTTTAGCCGCTGAATTTACTTTGACGGCCGAAATCGTGAAAAAACTTGAGGAACATGATCCTGATGTTGCCGCAATCCGAAGAATTTTCGAGCTCGCTAGTTTCTGGAAGGTCAAGCCTGACGAAGAAAGAATACGTTTTGCATTTTCAGACTGTATCAACGAGATTTTGACTGAGTTATGCATGGGCGGGCTTAATATGGACGCTGTGGAAGACTTGAACGAGTTAATGAGCTTATTCAACGAAAAATTTGAATGGAACTTGAGCTTGTACGAATCGCAAAATCTATATTATGAGCTTCTCAAGCAGCAGGGAAAATCTCTCAAGGACGAACCCGAACGAATACGCAAGGCACTTTATGAACTCGGCCATGAGCTGAGATTTTCGGACGAGATGTTGAAAATGTTGAAGGCGTAAAAAAGTTTATCCCTCTCCTGACGGTAATTTTAGGGGAGGGAATTTTGCTATAATTAACTAGAAATCATCAAGGAGGAAGATTAACAATGTTTTCATTCATAAATATACGCAGATACTTCAAGAAATTTCTTAATCCCTCGTTATACATGGGCGGATTTGATTACGTTCTGCAAATTTGGCGTGAAGCTGAGGGAAAAGATAAGGGAATTTTATTACTCGTATTCTCGCCGATGTTCTTATGCCTGGTCGGGTTCGTGTTCAGCATAATTCACTTCGTTCTGTTCGTACTGCCTTCATTCCTGTTCAGCTTCTTGGGTTGGGGATTATTAAGCGCAATTTTCGGCTCTGGAGGAAAATATTTTTACAAACACTTCACCGGACATGAGCTTAAAACTCCAAGCAAAGATGGCGTAATCGAAGCTGATTTTGTTGTTGATGAAGTCGAAGAGGAGAAAGCCGAAGAGCCGGAGCCTGCCAAGAAAACAATGACACGTAAAAAGTCTGACGAGTGAAAAAATTCCGTTGGGTTTATCAAGAAAAGAGAAAGTTCTGAATTTTTCAGGAAAAAGCTAATGAGTGAGAAATTAATACGTTTCAGCATAACAGTTCCCGAAGATTTGTTGAACGAGTTTGAAGGGAGCTGTTACGCTGATAATCGGGAAAATCGTTCCGAAGCAATCAGAAATCTCATGCGCGCGTCTGTCTCGTCCGAACGCTGGAAGTCCAACACGGGAGAAGTCTGCGCAATAATCTCAATAGTTTATGACCATCATATTAATGAGCTTACTCGCAAACTTACGGCGGCTCAACATGACTTTGGACACGTGATAATCTGCTCAACTCACGTACACTTGAACCATGAAACCTGCCTTGAATGTGTAATCACTAAGGGCCTCGCGAGCGATATTCAGAAATTTATTGAGGCATTGCGGGATATTCGAGGGATTAAGAGCTTGAATTTCAACGTAACAGCCGAGATTTAATCACATCTTATCCATTCTGACGGCAGCAAATCATCACTTACAATCTGACCTGGAAGCCATAAGTTCAAATCCGGCGCGATAATAATTTTCTTGGGATTGTCATTGAGCCAGGCTCCCCACCAAGAAAAAGTTGACGGCCCCATAATTACATGCTTGCATATACTCATTAAGGCCATATCCTGCTGAGCTGTTTGTCCATTAATGAAAGTGTAATCGGCTTCATGAATTTTCGGCAAGTTTTCGCGGCACCAAGCAATATCATCACTGAACACGAAGAACTTAATATCGCTAGTTAAGGCTGAAATTTTCTCGATAGCATGTCTCGTGTAATTATCATCTGAAGCAAGAAAGTCTTTGCGAGTAACTTTATCTCCTCGTCTGATGTGAAGCGCGACGGAATTACAGGCTTTGATCTTCTCTGAGAGTTCAGGGTTGAAACAGTCGGCTGAAAACGTAAATTTTTTCCTAACGAGATCTTTAACATCAGCGAAATATTTCTCGGTTTCCCAGTAACCTGATAAATAAATATTGTCCGGAGCAGTCATGAGATAATCGCTAGTGTCAGCTTCATAAAAAACTTTTCCCTTTCTGAGTATTCCTGTTCTGCTGAGTAACTCATAAAGTAATCGCCTGAATGGATGCTTGTAAATGCTCTGTCCTCTTATGCCTAAATAATCTACGACAGCTTGAGCCTTCACAAACTTCCAGATTTCTTTTAGCGAGGCTCTGCGTTCGGTTATGTTCGGGAATTTGTCGAGAAAATTTCCGCGCACGTCAGGTTCATCATAGCCCCAAGTATCTAAAACGAGTTCAGTCTTGAGACGTTGAGACAAAGCAAGACCGGCGGCATACATGAACATTTGATTTCCCATTCCGGCATGGGGAAGAATTAAGTCAATAATCATAATTAACACGCTCCTGAAAATTATTCTAGCATAAAAAATTCTCCCCCGATTTCACTCAGGAGAGAACACCGTCAACCAAATACAGGGGCTTGAAGTGTAAATTACTCTATGACGTTCATGCGCAGGAATTATTACCCAGTCGCCAGAGTTAAGCTCTAAAGTCTCACGCTCAAACTCTAATTTTGCATTTCCCTTCAAGACAGCGGCAAATTCGATTTCGTCCTGATCGTACCAGAATCCAGGCGGCGAAGTATGACCGTCCGAAACAATACGTTCAACCCGTGAAGCGTTTGAGATTAAGACTTCGACGAACTCATCATCAGAACGTTCAACAGGTGAGAATAAATTTCCAGTTTTAAGCATTTACACGCTTTCAGCCCATTTCTTTAACTCTTCGACTGAAACTCGGCGATTAAATAATTTTCCTTCACGAATTTTTGCTCCCGGTGCGCTCGGTTGAAGTCCAGCTACAGCATTTCCGAAGCCTGAACCTCCGGACGTTGCGAATAAAATTATCGTCTTGCCGGAAAAATCATAGCTCTCTAAGAACGTGTTAATTATCGTCGGAGCGACATACCACCAAATTGGGAAGCCAAGAAAGATTACATCAACTCCGTCAAGTTTTGCGTTTTTATCGGCGAGTTCGGGCCTTGATGACTTATCCTTCATCTCGACGCTTGAACGTGAGCTTGAATTATTCCAGTTCAAATCCGCGCTAGTGTATGCAACTTTCGGTCTAATCTCGTATAATTCACCGTCAACAGCTTCTGCTAACTTTTTCGCGACACTTCCGGTTACTCCGCTTGCAGAGAAATAAGCGACTAATTTTTTGCCCATGATTTACATACTCTCCTTCAGAATATTAATGACTTCTTCACGCGTCAACTTTTTATAGCCTCCGCCGAGTAAAAATGTTCCGTCAGCAATTCCCTCAAACATGTCTTCAGTTACGCCGAGTTCCTTCAAGCTCATTACGACACCGATACTTTTCATCCAGGCTTCGAGACACTTTAAGCCCTCGTTTGCGAGTTCGGCGAAATTTTTCCCCTCAGGATTAACTCTCCAGACGTTGACGGCGAAACGTGCGAATTTCTCAAGCCCGTAATTCATAATCGTTCGGTAATAAGCGAGCGAGACAGCCGATAAAGTCATTCCGTGAGTGGCGTTCGTGTAAGCTCCGACGGATTGACCTATCATGTGAACTTCCCAGTCTGTTGACTTCCCTTTTGCAATGAGCGTGTTCAATGCCCAAGTTGCTGTCCACATAATATTACTTCGGGCTTCATAATTCGTGTGATCTTTTACGGCAATTTTTGAGCTTGCAATTAATGACCTCATTAATCCTTCAGCAATGTAATCCGAAGTGTTGTCGTCCTCGTTTGAAAAATACTGCTCCATAATGTGGCTCATAATATCAAAGAAGCCTGCGACCATTTGATACTGGGGAACTGTGAATGTGTATTCGGGGTTAAGAATTGAGAATTTCGGGAAAACTTCATCGCCGAAGACGTGCCCAATCTTCAATTTCTGTGCATGATTAGTGATTACGCTTCCGCCGTTCATTTCGCTTCCAGTTCCGACCATTGTTAAGACGCAACCGACGGGAATAATCTTGCAAGTTGGCTCTTCCATTCTGAGAAAATATTTGTCCCAAACGTCTTCTTCACAATACGCTGAGACTGATACGGCCTTTGAGTAATCGCAGACTGAACCGCCGCCTACAGCGAGAATTAAGTCAATATTGTTATCTTTTGCGAGTTTAGCTCCTTCGTATAATTTCTCGACTGTAGGATTGGCCATAACGTCGGGAAGCTCGATAATATTTTTGCCGTTAGCCTTGAGAATATTAAGGATTTTGTCGTAAAGTCCGCTTTTCTTGATTGAGCCGCCGCCGTAAGTGAGCAAAATATTCGGGCCGTAATTCGCGAGTTCCGTGTTAAGGCTGTCTAAAGAGTTTTTGCCGAAGTGTAAACGTGTGGGATTTGAATACGTGAAATCTCCAAGCATGAATAATTTCTCCTTTTTGTGAGTATGTGAATGATAATGAGAATATTAAACATTAAACTTTGCTTAAGGTCAAACGTTCATTAGCATTCCTGTACGGGGTGGGGCAACGACACGGGCATGTGTCGTGCGCGTAGCCGGAAGGTGGGAGCATAAGAATGCGATAAATTTTTCTTCAACACAAACACATTGCTTAAAAATAGAACATGTTATATTTTGCCAACGAATTTTTCTGAACACGTTTTATATTCAGTATAATTTATCGCCGTTGTTCACATTATCCGGCTTATCCGGGACGGCTAACACGATGCCTTCTTCGCTGTCAGTTCCAAGCACAAGGACTTCACTAAAGAAATCTGCAATCTGTCTTGCTGGAAAATTTACGACTGCGAGAATTTTTTTGCCGATTAAGTCTTCAGGTGAATAAAGTTTTGTGATTTGAGCTGAAGATTTCTTTATGCCGATTTCTCCTCCGAAGTCAATTACGAGTTTATACGCGGGCTTTCGAGC
>ERZ842401.3983-NODE-3983-length-17692-cov-54.389182_pt1 | contig 17692 bp, 9 predicted proteins | sample MGYA00521270_ERZ842401 | MGnify/ENA primary metagenome ERZ842401 (study PRJEB31892, sample SAMEA3878208) | bioreactor metagenome | biome: Moose rumen | place: Sweden | collected 2011-10 | study: EMG produced TPA metagenomics assembly of the PRJEB12797 data set...
GGCCAGCACTTCTTTGCCTTCAACAAAAACAAATCAACAGCTTCCTGACGTCTATGAAACCCACACGGCGCGACTCAAACATGGAGCTATTCCGCATATTCTGCATGTTCCTGGTCATGCTCTTCCATGTTTACGGAATGGCCGATGTCTTCAACAACGACCTGCCTTCCTGCCAGCGGCCACTGCCCCAACTGCTCACCCAGCTGCTTGTCTCGGCCACCTTCGGTTGTGTCGACGTGTTCATATTGCTTTCGGGGTGGTATGGCATCAACACCAAACGCTCCAAAGTGGCTGCCTTCCTGTTTCAGGTGCTGTTCTATTCGGTCATATCCTATACGCTTTTCGTCGCCCTGTGTGCCGATGTCAGCTTCTCGCCGAGCTTTCTCGTCCACATCTTCATCTTCGACGACTATTGGTTTGTGCCCACCTATCTGCTGCTATACATCTTTGCACCGGCACTCAACGACTTTGTCCGCAAGGCACCGCACCGCCAGTTCAAGATGCTGCTCATTGCCATTATTGTCATGCAGAGCATATACGGCTGGATGAGTCCTCGCGAAGCAGGCTATCTGGAAGGCCGTGCACCCTTCTCGTTCATCATTCTCTACATGCTCGCGGGCTATCTGCGCCGCTTCCCAGTGCGCATCAAGCTGTACTCCAAGACACAGCTTTTCCTTCTCTATCTGGCAGCCACAACGGTCAATGCCCTGCTGGCCGACACTGCCAAGTCTATGGAGAACCAGACGCTCGTAGACATTGTCTATAGGTTTTCGTCACCCTTCATCATCTTTTCTTCCATCTGTCTGTTGCTCATCTTCAGCAAGATTGAGATAGGCTACAACAAAACCATCAACTGGATAGCAGCCTCCAGCTTTGCGGCTTTTCTTGTGCACTGCTTCCCATTGTTCATCAGCCATGTCTTCACGCCACAGCTCAACGAGTGGTATCATTCGCTCAGTGGCATCGGTTTCGTGGCGCTCTCCACGCTCTACATCATTGCCATCTATGCCGCCTCCATACTTATCGACCAGATCAGGATAAGGGTCTACCGCCTCATAGCCCCACAGTAGATGTGCTATAGAGCTATAATTATCAGCGCACACACATAAAGAACGTGCCCCAACGGTGCAACACAGGTTGCCCCTTGCTTTTTGAAACGCCTGGATTCGGGGTGGCCCAAACGGTCGTTTGGGCATACGCAAACGGTTATTTGCGATAACGCAAACAGTCATTTGGGCATACGCAAACGGTAGAAAGCAACGTTCCTTGCCCCGCTTTGAAGCATCTCTTGCCCCGCTTTGAAGCATCCCTCGCCCCGCTTTAAAGCATCTCTTGCACCGCTTTAAAGCATCTCTTGCACCGCTTTAAAGCATTCCTGCTCGCTCGTTCCTGTAAGAAATCACAGAGCCGCGCGGCAATCTAAATCGGTTATGTCAACTTGAAATAAAAACTAAAAAATTTGGTTATATTACAGCTAATTAGTATCTTTGCAAACAAATAGCCCCCTAACTGAAAACCAAACAACAGACAACATTAATGAACAGACTGTTGATAGTCATTCTTGCTGCCATGCTCTCAGCGAGCACTCGTGCCCAGTTCAGCATTGAGGGGCGCGAGGTGGCCTACGACAGCCTGTCGCACACGCTGCTTGCCACCATTCCTCAGCACTTATATGGCAGCGACCTCAACGCTCGCATCAGCATTCACGACGACTGCACACTGCTGATGATCAATGGTCAGGTAATCAGCGACTCCTACCACTTCAGCAACCTTTCGCCAACCCATCGCTACATGACCTCACTGGCTATGAGCGACGGCCGCATCATATCGGGCAACATCATGTTCACCACACTGCCCATAGTGCAGCTGAAAGGCACATTCGGCTACGACTATGCCGAAGGCCAGCTGCTCGTGATGAACCCTGACAGCCTGACCACCGAAACCTTTGTGCCACAGATAAAATGGCGCGGCGGCACCACCAATGCATACGACCGCCACAAGCGCAACTACAAGATAAAACTGCCCGAAGACCACTCGTTCTTCGGCCTGCGCGACGACAACAACTGGCTGCTCGATGCCGGACAGGCCGATGTGTTCCGTCTGCGCAACCTCATTGCCAACGAGATATGGAATGACTTTGCCACCAAACCCTACTATGCCGACAAGAAACAGAAGGCCCGCTCGTGCATTAGCGGACAGGTGGTCGAGGTGTTTCTGAACGACGAATACCGCGGCGTATATGCCTTCACAGAGAATCTGGACCGCAAGCAGATGAAGCTGAAGAAGCTCGACGCCGAGACAGGCCAGGTGCACGGCTGTTTGTGGAAGGCCAAGAGCCACACTATGGCGGCTGTCTTCGGAGGCTATTACAACGACTATGACAACCTCAGCGAGACATGGGAGGGCTTCGAGGCAAAATATCCCGACCTGAGCGACCTCGACTCTACCGACTGGAGTACGCTGGTGAGCGCCATCGAGTTCAGCGCCCGCAGCAGCAACGAGGACTTTGTTGTCCAGTATGCCGACTATTTCGACGAGCCTGTAGTCATCGACTACTTCATCTTCCAGAACGCGCTGTCGGCTGCCGACAACAATGGCAAGAACATGTTCTGGGCTGTCTACGACAAAGCCACCGACAAGAAGATTACCCCCGCCGTGTGGGATCTCGACTGTACTGCCGGACAGCGATGGGTGACCAAGTACAACAGCGATGCCGTGAAGCCCGACTATCGGATAGAATACTCAACCACACTCGTTGAGCGACTGCTGTACGAACTGCAGCACAAGGACTTCACGCAGAAGACCATCGACCGCTACAGACAGCTGCGACAGAATGTGTTCAGCACCGACAGCCTGTGCAGCCGCTACCGCTACTACCGACAGCTGCTGCAGCAATGCGGTGCCGACAAACGCGAGACGGCTCGCTGGAGCGGCGACAGCGACATAGACGGCGAACCCATCGACTTCGATGCCGAGACAGACTATATATGCAACTGGATAGGACAACGAATGGCCTACCTCGACCAGTGCTTCGACGAGATGGACAATTCGCTTGGCATCAGCTCGCCCTTGCAGCAACAGGCCGACACGCGTGTCTACACCATTACTGGCCAGCAAGTCAGCAGCCAGACGATGAATCGCCGACGCGGCATATACATCAAGAATGGCCATAAATACATCATCAGATGATAAGACTACTAAGGCTTACGACAATACTCACACTACTTTTCATCTGCACCAGCACAAAAGCCGTCAACAACGACTCTTTAAGCCTGGCCAAGAAGGGTGTGGCCATTCTCTCCGTTCAGACACTCAACGGCGAACTGCCCACCTGCGACTATGTGTGGGCACCAGAAGGAGCCAACGGCATCAGCATCACCAACTACAACAAGGTGCCGGGTAGGGTGGTGCTCATCGAGGGCGACAGCATCTTGTTCGACAGCGGCGACTACGAGAAATACGTCAGCGGCATGACAATACGCATACGCGGAAACACCAGTGCCTACTACTACAGCAAGAAGCCCTACAAGATAAAGCTGGAGAAGAAGAACGATATGCTGGCACGCGGCGACAAGGCCTACTACGACAAGAACTGGGTGCTGCTGCGCGACGGCGACTCGAACCTGAAGACCATGATGGGGTTTAAGCTCAACGAGCTGTTAGGCCTGGGCGGATGGACACCTGCCTACAAGTTCGTGAACCTGTTTCTCAACGGCAAGTATCAGGGCGTCTACATGCTGGTGGAGTCGGTAAAACGCAACAGCGACTGCCGCCTCGACGTCGACAAGGCCACAGGCTACATCATAGAACGCGACTCCTATTGGTGGAACGAAGATGTTTTCTTCAAGTCATCATTAGGCAAGGAATACACTTTCAAATATCCCGACAGCGAAGACCTCGACGTCACGCAGCTGGAATATATACAACAGGCCATAGAACAGATGGAGCAGGCCATCGCCGATGGCAGCTACGACCAACTTATCGACACCCGCTCGTTTGCCGCCTGGCTGCTGGCTCACGACATCCTGGGCACCTACGACAGTGGCGGCGCCAACATCTATCTGACCAAATACGACAATACAGACACCACCAAGATAGCCATGTCGACGCTGTGGGACTTCGACTCAACGTTCAGGAACACGGGCAAGTGGGCCAGGATACACGAGAGCACGTTCTTCTATTTCCCCCTGTTGTTGAACAGCGAAAATCGCTCGTTCGTCACTGAATATTGCAGGTTGTGGAACGAACAGTCGGCAACCGTCCTCAGCGAGATGAAGCGCTTCCTGCAGCAATACCTGTCTACCGACGAGTGCATGCGCCTGAACTTCTCGCGCCAATACGACGCCCGAAGGTGGATTTACAACCCTGTCTACGTAGGCACCAACATCAACGATGGCATAAAATGGTTCGACGAAAGAAAGGCGTGGCTCGACATGCAGATAAAAACGATTGTAGCTGACAATATCAGCAACACCTCGACAACTGACCGCAACGACAAAAATAATGCCGTATACAGCCTGCAAGGCGTTTATATAGGCAATAAAGCGCGCCGACCAGGCATCTATATCATAGACGGCAGAAAGCAACTGGTGAAGTGAAGACATACGCCATAAGACCGCTGTTCACGTTGTGGCTGCTCACGGCGGCCATTGCCTCGTTGTGGGCACAACTCTGCATAGACGGCCGCATGGCGGCTTTCGACGATAGGTCGCACCTCTGGCTGGCCACCGTCACTGAAGATATGTTCGGAAAAAACTGTCGGCTGAAGGTTACTCTCAGTGGCGAATGGAACAAGATGGTCATTGGCGGGCAGAGTGTCGACAGCACATTCATGTTCAGCAATGTGTCGGCCAACAGCATGTATCCAGCCATCTTGAGCAACGGCAAGGGCGAAATAAGGGCAGGAGTCATCATGTTCACGTTTCTGCCCACCATACAACTGAACGGTCAATTCAACGACCAGTACAGCAAGGGCAGCATCATCATAGCAGACCCTGAGCAGCAAGGCAACACCGTTGCAGACATCGAATGCAAATGGCGAGGCGCCACCACCAACTCAACCACCAAGGAAAAGCACAACTACAAAATCTGTTTTCCACAAAACATCAGCCTCTTCGGCATGCGCTCGGACGACAAATGGCTGCTCGATGCCGGGCAGATAGACCCCTTCCGGCTGCGCAACCGCATTGCCACCGACTTATGGAACGACTTTGCCACACCGCCCTACTATGCCTTTGCCGAACCCGAGGCACGGCTGGGCGCAGAGGGTAGGGTGGTGGAGGTGTTCCTGAACAACCAGTATTATGGCATATACAACTTGTCTGAAAACATGGACCGCAAGCTGACCAAGGTCAGGAAATGCAAGAACGGCCAGGTACACGGTTGTCTGTGGAAGGCTGTAGGCTATGACAACACACAGATGAAGAATATCACCACACCCTACGACAACCGTCAGGCCGTATGGGGAAGGTTTGAAGTGAAATATCCTGACCTAAGCGACAACGACACCACCGACTGGTCAACTCTCTACAATGCCATCTACTTCACCATACACAGCCGCCGCGAACAGTTCTGCGCTGAGGCCGACAAGTACTTCGACCTGCCTGTGCTGATAGACTTCTACTTGTTCACCAACGTGCTCGCCGCAGTCGACAACCATGGCAAGAACACGCTGTGGGCCGTCTACGACAAACAGACGGACTGCCGCATAACACCCATTCCGTGGGATCTCGACTGCACTGTCGGGCAACCGTGGACGCTCCGGTTTGGCAGCCAGTACACGTCGCCCTACTATCCACTGCATTCAGCTGTCTTTGTCATCGACCGTCTGCTCAGGTCTAACGCCTTCGGTTTTGCCGATAAGGTGGTGGAGCGCTACCATCAGCTGCGCTACCGATGCTTTGCCACCGACAGTCTTATCTCGCGCTATCAGCACTACTACGACATGCTGGCCAACAGCGGAGCAGCACAGCGCGAGACCGACCGCTGGAACGGAAGCAGCGACCTGGAGAGCAACAGCATCGACTTTAGCCGAGACATGGCCTATATCAGCGAATGGATAAAGAAGCGAATGGCCTATCTCGATACCAACCTCAGCAGTGCGGCCCGACTGTCAGTAGAGCAACCCACAACAACCGCAAATACAGACAACAGCGTCTACAGCCTGTCAGGAACAAGAATGCCCGGCACCGCAGAAACACAGATGTCAGGCATTTATATCAGCAAAGGCCGAAAGATAATAGTCAAGCCTTAGCGCACAACATACTTACGACCGTTCTTTACTGCTATCCCTCTCTTCGCAGCAATGCGTCTTCCAGTCAGGTCGTAGGCCGTCGACTGGCTCTTCGCTGCCTGTATAGGTTGCTCAACAGAGGTTGTCAGGCCACCGTCGTTGCTCTTCTGCTCGGTGTCTTCAAGCAGCTCGCTGCGCAGATAGTCTATCTCTTCGTTGGTCATCTTCACCCTGCTCTTCAGGAAACTGACAATACGCTCCTGAACGGTGGAACCAGAAAACCTGTTCATATACCTGATGATGCTGTCGAAATAGCGAGTCTTCAAGCGCACGCCAGACCAGTTAGACATTGATGTGAGCTCGTAGTCTTTGGCCATGTGGTCGTAGCTGATGCCCAGCATGCCCTCTATGAGCAGTGCCAACATGCCTGTGCGGTCGGCTCCATAGACGCAGTGCATGTAGACAGGACGACCAGCCTTCAGGTTTGCCATGATGAAGTCGAAGTCCTTGCGATAACTGTCCAGATATTTGTCAGCGAAGAGATGGGTCGAATAGCAGCCGTTCTCCAGGTTGTTCAGATAGGTTCCCTGCTCTGCCGAGAAGCCCAGCGACGAGTAGCCCACACCCAGCGTGGCGTCTTGTTCTTCAGCTTTGCGCATGTCCAGCTCGGCGCCTATGCCCAGATCGAGCAGCATGTTGATGTCCTGCTGAGTGGCATGCACCGAACCATTCAGCTCGCTGCCACGATACAGTTTGCCATACTTTATGCGCCGCCCGTCTTCGGTTTCCCATCCGCCCAGGTCGCGCACGTTCTGAAGACTCGGAGCATAGATCATGCGAACACGCCCACGCGTCTGAATAGTGCCCTCGGCCACCACGTTGCCAAACGCATCTTCCAGCTTATAGTAATAGGTACACTGAGGTATCAAGTTGTAGATGGGCACCTCATAGTCGCCATCACTCACTGCTATCTCGCGACTATCGGAAAAGTCTTCGTTGGCACTGTAGGTCAGCACCAACCCCTCATTCATGCCCCACGGAAGCGGCAGACGGAAGGCGTTGGGGTAGTCGAGCCGCTGGTAAGCCGAGTTGCCTATATAGTCTTCAATCTTGCTCAGCGAACTCAGATTGTATGTCACCTCGCTCAGATACTGCTGCACAGGCCAGTTCTCAACGTTTACAAAATAGTCTTGTGCCTTCATGGCAGGCACGCCGAGCACAAGGCTTAAAAGGAAAAACAGTAGTTGTCGTTTCATTGTCTTTGTTTAGTTTTTTAGCTCAGTTCAAGCATCCTTTCAATAGGCTTCACGGCATCGCGCGCTATGGCAGGGTCTACTTCTATCTGAGGCCATTCATATTTCAGTGTGTTATAAATCTTCAGCAGCGTGTTCATCTTCATGTACAGACACTCGTTGCAACCACACGACACCGCCGTTGCGCCGTCGGCAGCACTCTCGCTCACCTCTGGTGGCACGGGTATGAACTGCTTGTCGGGACATGTGCGCTGCATCTCGTGCAGTATGCCAGCCTCTGTGGCCACGATAAATTGTGTTGCACTGTTTTGCTGTGCATACTTCAGCATGTCGGCCGTAGAGCCTTTCACGTCGGCCATGGCCAGCACAGGACCCTTGCACTCAAGGTGAGCCATCACGACAGCATCAGGATATTGTCGCTTCAACTCAGCTATGGCCTCCACCGAGAAGCGTTCGTGCACATGGCATCCACCTTGCCACAACAACATCTTCCGGCCCGTAACGCTGTTGATATAGTTGCCCAAGTTATAGTCGGGACCAAAGATGAGCTTGGCATCCTGTGGCAGCTGGTCGACCACCTTTTTGGCATTGCCGCTGGTCACTACCACGTCAGTCAGTGCCTTCACGGCAGCTGTCGTGTTCACATAGCTCACTACCTGATAGCCAGGGTGCTCGTCCTTGAACTTCTTCAAGTCCTCAGCCTTGCACGAGTCGGCCAGCGAGCAGCCTGCGTTCAGGTCAGGACACAGCACCGTCTTCTCTGGCGACAGCAGCTTGCACGTCTCAGCCATGAAGTGCACCCCGCACATCACCATCACACGTGCATCGGTCTCGGCAGCCTTGCGGGCCAATGCCAGCGAGTCGCCCACAAAATCGGCCACCTCCTGAATGTCGCCCGTAGTGTAGTAGTGAGCCAGGATGATGGCATCCTTCTCCTTGCACAACCTTCTTATCTCGGCCTTCAGGTCAGTGCCCTCAGCCACTGCTTCGTCAATGAAGCCCTGTTCTTTCCACTTGTCTTTCAGCATCTCATTATTATTTTTATTTCTTTTTCTTCTCTTTTAAAAATAGAATGAATATGATAATATGGCGTTGATAAGTTGAAAACTTTTTGCCACTTTTCTTGCTCATTTCGTTATCCACCCGTGGTTCTGGTGTTCTGCACAGCAACTGTTCATGCTTACTGGCTGATAATGAGCCTTTCTGCGAATTTATCCACAATTTCGTATTTCGGTGCAAAATTACAAAGTTTATATCTTTTTCCATCAAAAATCTGTGGAAAAATGACGAAAAAAGACCGAATAACTTGTCGGATATCCATAGTTCGCATCTCACTACTGGATAAACACCCATTTATCCACACCCGTTTTCACAGCGTTATCCACACTTTTACTGCAGTTATCCACACCATTTGAATGCAATATTACCCAACAACACCGTTTCTGCACCAAAAAAGTGAGTGCAAATGGCCTGCCATTCAGAAAAACTTGCTATCTTTGCAGCACATTTCCTTGATAACGAGACTATGCGAAAGATACGGACCATAGAGATGAAGCGACTCTCGGTAGACGAGTTTCGCGAGGCGCAGAAGATGCCCCTGGTAGTAGTGCTCGACGATGTGCGCTCTATGCACAATGTGGGCAGTGTGTTGCGCACGGCCGATGCGTTTCGTGTGGAGCGGGTCGTACTGTGCGGCATAACCGGCACACCGCCTCATGCCGAGATACACAAGACCGCGCTGGGAGCCGAGGACAGCGTCTGCTGGCAATATTGCGCCACGGCGCTTCAGGCCGTCCGGCAGCTGTGCCACGAAGGCTATACGGTGCTGAGCGTGGAGCAGGTGGAGCACAGCACCAAGCTGCCGTCGTTCGTTCCCGATCGCGAGCGCCGCTACGCTGTAGTCTTAGGCAACGAGGTGAAGGGAGTCCATCAAGACGTGGTCGATGCCAGCGACGGCTGTCTCGAGATTCCCCAGCTGGGCACTAAGCACTCCATGAATGTCAGTGTCACGGCAGGCATCATCATCTACGAGTTTGCCCGCACCTTGATGTTCAGCTAAAGCAAATTCCACAATATCTCTGCCCAATTCCCAATAGAATCGCAGCATCTCTTGGTTAACCTTTCTTGGACGAGCCAAGCGACCAAAAGTCGAGCGGCTTGCAAAGAATTTCCAAAAATCTGTCTTTTGTTACATCCTTTTTCCGTACCTTTGCACGCAGAATATTAATTAATATACATAATTTAATCGCTATCAGTATGAAACAGAGCAAGTCATGGGTGTTTCTTCTGCTGATGGTGCTCTGCGGTGTGAGCACTGCGGGAGCACAGCTGAGAGAACCCTACACTGAGAGTTTTGAAGGACTGGACACCAGCATCGAAGGCTTTGCGCCCAAGGGATGGAAACACAAGCTGTCGCCCTGGACAGGCATATTCGGCCTCTACAGCATGCAGGACGGTGGCCACAGCGGACAGTATCTGCAAGCCGACAACCAGAGCACGTCGCAGTACACTTACGACTATCTGGTCAGCCCCGTGGTGTGGGGCAACGTGGGCCTGTGGGCAAAGGGCCAGGGCGATGGCTACGTGAGCTTCTATGAGGCCACTATTCAGGCCGATGGCACCATATCCATTGGCAGTGAGCTTACTCCCACTGTCAGCGTGGAGCTGTCGGACGAGTGGCAGCAGTATCGGCTCGCCATCGGCGAGGCCACGCACATAGCCATTTTCGCCTCTAAGGGCACTGGCATCGACGACTTCAGTGCCGACCATGCCCAGCTGGAGCTGCTGCCCGTCGTCAGCATGTCGCTGGACGATGTAGAGCTGCCATCGGGCATCCTGCTGCCCTTCGGCGTGCGCCAGACTAAGACCGACGCGCTGCTCACGCTGACCAACAGGGGCGATGCTCCCCTCGTGGTGAGCAGCATGGCCATAGAGGGTACGGGCTTCAGCATAGACCGCAGTGCCCCCTTCACGCTGGCCGAGAACGAGCAAATGGACATCACCGTCTCTATGACCACCGCCACGACGGGCAACAAGAACGCCACGCTGCGGCTGAAGGCCCAGGGACTGGACGACTACACCCTGCAGCTGGCAGGCACCACTGTGCCCACTACGGCTTGGTTCGTAGACTTTGAGGAGGGCTTCCCCACCAATATGATTGTGGGCGACGCATGGTCGCTGCAGCAGGCTGGCGGCTCGCAGGTGGCTGAGGTGTCGCAGTACAACTATTTCCACGACTATCGCATGGTGTCGCCGCGTGTTCGCGTGGCTGCAGGCGACAAGCTCTGCTTCGATGCTGCCAAGCTGAACTATCTGCCTGAGCTTACCGTCTGGTATTCTGCCGACCGCACCACATGGACACAGCAGCTGCACGTCTTCGACAAGTCAGAGTTTGCTGCAGTGAACACCTTCAAGACCTTCGAGCTGTCGGACATGCCCCAGGGCGACTACTACCTCTGTTTCGAAGCCAAGGGTGTGCAGATAGACAATATCTATGGTTTCACCCCTGTCAACGTGGCCTACGACATGCTCGTCACCGAGCAGACGCTGCCCACTGACGGCGAGGTGAACAGCACGCTGCAGGCCAGCTTTGCCGTGCGCAACATGGGTGCAGCCATAGAGGCTGGCAGCTATACTGCCGCTCTATATATAGACAATGTGGCCGTGTGCCAGGCCGAGCCTGTGGCCATCGGTGCCGGTGCTACCGTGGCTTATAGCTTCAGCCATACGCCCCATCAGCCCGTCAGCGGCAAGCCTGTGCAGGTGCGACTCGTGGCGGCCAATGGTCGTGTGATGGCCCAGAGCGCAGAACAGACGCTGACGGTGGCTGCCGAGACCATGCATACCGAGCTTACCGTGGGCACTCCCTCGGCCGGCAAGATGCAGAGCAAGGTGCCGGTCTACACCTATAGCCCCTATTCATACGCCGACATACTCTATCCTGCCGCCAACCTGCCGCTGCGCAAGGGCGACATCATTGAGCGCATTGCCTTCAAGGGCAAGAACGAGGCGGTGCGCAAGGGCCACGTCAAGGCATGGATAGCGCTGACCGACGACGAGCAGGCTGCCAGCCGATGGACAACGCCTGAGGACGAGCCCACGCTGGATCTGGCTGAGTGGACCTTCCCCGTGGCCAGCGACGGCGACATGCTGGTGCTCGACATCTCGGCCAGGCCCATCGTCTACGACGGTCGCAACCTGCGCCTGCGCCTGCTCACCCAGATGACCAGCGGCTACAACGGCAACGTGAGCTACTATGTCGACGGCACCGCCGGACAGGCCTACTTCGACTACGAGACCTATCTCGGCGAACCACAGCTCTACGACACCAGCGCCCCTGTGTGCTACCTCTCGCTGAGCGATCAGCCCCTGGTGGTACAGGGCAGTGTGCTCAACCGCAACACGCGCCAGCCCGTGGCAGGGGCCAGCATCGTGCTGAAGAGCGGCGATGTGGAGTACTATGCCACGTCGGCCACCGATGGCCGCTATGCCGTGCAGGCCATGAAGCGGCTCGACTACGAGCTGAGCGCCAGCCACGAGGGCTACTTCCCCTACGTTCAACCCGTCAGCTTCACCTCGTCGGCCACCATCAGCCGCGACATCGAGCTGAGCGAGGCCCGCGACTTCTACATCAAGGAAGAGTCGCTGCCTGCCCAGGCAACAGCCAACTGCCCCTACACCGCCACGTTGCTCGTGCAGAACGCCAACAAGACCACTTTCCAGGCCGGCAGCTACACCGTCAGGCTCTATGCCGACGGTCAGTCCGTGGCCTCGCTGTCGGGCCGTCAGCTCCTGGCCGGCGCTGAGACACAGTACGAGCTGAGCTTCGTGCCCAACACCATAGGCACTATCGCCGTGCAGGCTCGCATAGAGTGGGGCCAGGGCCAGAGCATCGCCACCACCGAGCAGCAGGTGGCCGTGGTGGCCGAGGCTGCCGAGGGTCTGCTCACCATTGGCAATGCCACCGCCACCAAGCGCGGCCAGGCCCCTGCCAACACGTTCAACCAGGCCAGCATCTCCACCATGGTCTATACCGCTGACCTGCTGGCCAGCCTGCCTGCCGGTGCCGACATCACATCGTTCGTCATCAAGGGCATCAACGTCAACGGCACCGACCGTCTCGACGCCGACGTGCAGGTGTGGATGCAGAACACCACCGATGCCGAGACCGTGGCCAGCTTCGACACCGAACAGATGACCTTCGTCTACGACGACAGTCAGTCGTTTGCCGGAGCCACCACCCTCATTGACAAATATGTTGTTACGCTCGACGAGCCGTTCCGCTATACAGGCCACAACCTGCGCCTGGTTGTCAAGACCGTGAGCGACGACTGGGAGAACCAGGCCTTCGAGGTCGATGAGACCCATGTGGCCTATCTGAAGACTGCCGACACCGAGGCCGACATGCTGGCCGCCGAGGCCGTCGCCACCGCCCTGCCCGTGCTGCACATGCAGTATCAGAACTGCCGCAAGCTCCAGGGCACCGTCAGTTCGTCCTATGGCACGCCCATCGCCGGAGCCACGCTGACCCTCACCGCAGGCTCCGTGCGCTATGCCGCCACCACCGATGCCGACGGGCGCTACGAGCTGCCAGTGGTGCAGTACGCGCTCACCTACCAGCTCGCCGTCGAGGCCGAGGGCTACCGTCCCTTCACGCTGCCACAGCTCTCGTGGGATGGCCATCAGTGGGCCGATGCCAGCCAGGCCCGTGTTAGCGGCGACATCGTGCTCAGGCCGCTGTTTGCAGGCAAGGGCGATGTCAACGGCGACGGTCAGGTGAACGTTACCGACGTGTCGGCCCTCATTGCCCGCATACTTGGCAAGCCTGTCGAGGACTTCGACGCTGAGGCTGCCGACGTCAACAGCGACGGCCAGCTCAACGTCACCGACATCACGGAGACCATCAACATCATACTGAAGAAATAACGATATTCTCAAAGGAGTTAAAGAAACAACTAATATGAACAAGACAATTTCGGTGCTGGCCACCATCGCCCTGATGCTGGCAGCACACACTACGGCAAAGGCCGCCGACTACGTGCCGCGCATCATTGCAGGCGTGGTGAAGGCCGACTCGTGGACCATGGGCAACAACCGCGAGGGCATCTACCAGCTGACCCTCGGCGACAGCCCCCGGCTGGAGCCACTCACCGACGGACGCGATGTCTACATGGCCCCCTTGGGCGGTGCCGTCTATCAGGACGGAACCATGTACGGCATACACTTCCGCCAGGAGTGGGACCCCTATGAGCAGGCCAACACCTACACCATCTACAACGTGGCCTACGACATGAAGACGTGGACACGCACCCGCGGTCAGGCCCTGGGCAGCATGTATGGCAACCTCATCTCCTCCTGCGGCATCACCCACGACCCCGTCACCGGGCTCAACTTCGGCATCTTCTACAACTTCAACATGAGCTATCAGGTCATCGACCGCAAGCTCGCCACCATCGACTTCGTCAGCACCGAGCAGTCGGGCGCTCCCAAGAAGAGCATCATCGGCGTCGTGTCCACACCCTTCGCTGCCATCGCCGCCAGCGACAATGGCCTGCTCTACGGTGTGGGTCACGACGGCTACCTGTATATCATCGACAAGGCCATGAGCGAGGATGCAGGCGAGGTGACCGTCATACCCATAGGCTATCTGGGCCTCGACAACATCTCCACCAACCCCAGCTCCATGACCTTCGACCCCCGCACCAAGAAGCTCTACTGGGCCTACGTCACCACAGCTGGCAAGAGTGTGCTCTACGAAATAGGCTACACCATTGGCGCCGTGGCAGCCACCAAGCTCGCCGACGTGCCTGACAACAGCTATCTGGTCAACATGTATATCGCCCCGATGGAGGCCGACGACGACGCTCCCGCCGCCGTGCAGAAGCTCGACGCCCACTTCGACGGCGAGCAGACCACGGGCACCGTCAGCTTCACCATGCCCACCACCACCTATGCCGGCACGCCCCTCGTGGCCGAGCTCAGCTACACCATCTATGCCGACGGACAGGCCGTGGCCACGGGCCGTGCCGTGTCGGGCACCACCGTCAGCCAGACCGTCACTATCGACAGCGATGGCCGCGACGTGGAGATCAGTGTGCGCGCAGCCAACAGCAAGGGCGACGGCCCCGCTGAGAAGCTCATCCGCTATGTAGGCCGCGACGTGCCCACGGCAGTCACCGCCCTCCATCTGGCCTACGACGAGACCACCCAGCAGGCCCTGCTCAGCTGGCAGGCACCCCTCACCGGACAGCACGGCTACACCCTGTCAGCAGCCAACCTCTCCTACGACGTGGTGCGCCTGCCCGACAGCGTCGTGGTGGCTCGCGGCCTCAGGGCCACTACCTTTGCCGAGCCGCTCGATGCCAGCGCCGAGCTGACCCTCTACTCCTACACCGTGACACCCTACAACGCACAGAAGCAAGGCCCCGCCGCCACGTCGGCCAAGGTGCCCGTAGGCCAAGCCCTCGAGCCACCCTTCGACGAGTACTTCACCTCGCAGGCCGCCTTCGACCGCTTCACCGTCATCGATGCCAACGCCGACGGACAGCAGTGGCAGCGCTACCACCACGTCTACCAGTATTCCGGCACCACGGCCGACTATGCACAGATGTACTCGCACAGCACCAATGCCGACGACGACTACCTGCTCACCCCGCCGCTGCGCCTCGTCAAGGGTGGCCGCTATGAGCTGTCGTTCACCGCCAAGAAAGAGTATGGCGACAAGCTCTACGACCAGAAGCTGCGCGTGCTCGTTGGCCGTGGCAGTAACGTGGCCGACTACTGGATGGTGATGGACACCATCTACATCGACGACGTCAACTTTACCAAGTACTCCAAGGACATCGTCGTCGACGAGGACGGCATCTACCAGATAGCCCTCCACGCCGTGAGCAACGCCGGCTCCGGCCCCGTCGACATCGACGAGCTGCACCTCGCAGCCTCCATCCTGCCCTCGGCGCCCGCCATGGTCAGCAACGTCGTGCTGACACCCGCTGCCGACGGCGACCTCGCCGCCACGCTCACCTGCACAGCGCCCCTGCTTAACATGGGCGGCGACCAGCTCGCAGCCATCGACCGCATCGACGTCACCGACGTGCAGAGCGAGCAGCTCGTGGGCACACTGGCCAACCCCGCGCCCGGCCAGACATGCACCATCAGCCTGACCCAGCTGCTCAACGGCACACGTACATACAGCGTGGTGGCATGGCTCGACGGTGCCCCCAGCCCCAAGGCCACTGCCACCGCCTTCATCGGACAGGACATACCCACACCGCCTACCAACATCATGCTCATGGACAACGGCACTGAGGCCGTGCTCACATGGAAGGCTCCCACCCATGGCATCAACGGTCTCAGACTCAACCAGCAGCGGCTGAAGTATAACCTCTATACGCTGGCCGACGATGGCTATGCCGACCTCTACCAGCGCGACGTCACCTCGCCCTACCTCACCGGTCAGCCCACCGCCACGGGCGACCAGCACCTGCTCTACTATGTGCTCGATGCCGAGACCACGGGCGGGCTGAGCGAGCTGGCAGTGTCGTCGAGCCTCATCGTGGGCGAGTCTTACCCGCTGCCCTTTGCCGAGCACTTCGAGCAGGGCGCCACACAGTTTGTCTGGATGGAGGGCGACCAGGCCACTGCCAACATCGGCATCACCAGCGAGCTGTCCAGCGACGGCGACGGCCGTGCCCTGGCCTTCGTGCCCACCGCTGCCGACTACGCCTTCTTCAACCTCGGCAAGGTGTCGCTCGCTGGAGCTGCCAAGCCCGTGCTGGCCTTCGACTACTACGCGCTGCCCGCACCCACCACCGCCACTCTCGGCGTCATGGTGATGCCCGCACCCCAGCTCTCGGCCACCACGCTCAAGCAGATAGACCTGCAGCAGGAGACCACCACCGGCTGGAAGCACATAGAGCTGGATCTAAGCCCCTATGCCGCCACCAGCTACATCATCGTGAAGTTCGCCATGGCCAGCCTGATGGACGCTGAGCAGAGGGTGCCCATCGTCATAGACAACATCACCATAGCCGATGCCCACCAGACAGCCATCGCCGACGCCACCACCCAGGGTCAGCGCTCACACGCCACCTTCTCGCTGGGCGGCGTGCGCCAGCCCCACGGCGTGTCGCTGCCCAAGGGCCTCTACATCCGCGATGGCCGCAAGGTCGTAGTGAAGTGATAAGCGCGTTTAAACTGTAGTTAAAGGGGATTTGAAAGCATTTCAAATCCCCTTTAACACTCTAATGGCATTATTTTTAAAATGATATGGCGAATGAGCCGCCAATAGTAAAATAGTGCATCTTCTTCTGGTGCTCGTACACCGACGGGTCGAGCCGTATATCCATCGTCTCAAGCAGTGCGCCCAGGTCGGGGGTGGTGACCTTCATAAAGCGTAGGGGGTCGTAGGTCAGCGTAAATGTCTTTTTGGAGTAGTCGTAGTCTGCGAACAACTTCCACATAAAGTTCGACTTGTATCTGTACGTCAGCGACAAGCCTGTGCCGAAGGTTGTGGAGTTGTTGCCACCCAGTGTCAGGTAGTCCCACTCGATATCATATTTCTCACCATCCCTCAGGTTGCTGATGGCCAGGTCAGACAACTCGCCATTGTCAAACACGATGTGCGTGTCCATCTTCTTGGTAGTGCCCTTGTAGGCAGCATTGATGTCGAGTTCCTGAGTCATCGTGCGACCCACAAGGAACTTTGTACCTAATGAGAAACGATCGTTTAAAGGCAGGTTCAGGTAGAGACCTGCATTGGCCGAGAACTCCGTCAGGTGGTCGCTCTCCACGGTGATTTCCTCGTCGCTGATGATGCCGTTGAGAAGTCCGTTAACATGTTCCTCCGTCACGGGTGTCGGCGAGAACATGTTATACCAGGCGTTGATCAGCTGGATGGCCATGTCGCGGTCGTCGTGGGCGTTGCCGATGAAGTCGCTCCAGCCCTTGGCGGTCATTGCCCTGACGCGGAGGCGTCCGCCGATACCTACATACTTGTTGAAGAAGTAGGCACCCTCGGCATCTACCGATGTGGCTGTATGGAAGTCAATGTTGAGCCTTTCGTCATCCTCAACCTCATAGTCCATATCCTCAGTGTTCTTCAGGTCTTCATATCCGAAGTCGAGGTTCTTCGAACCAAAGCTCATGCCCATTGAGATGGCGAAGAACGAAGGATTGTCGCTGAATCCCTGCAGGTCGTTACGCAGCA
>ERZ842401.3984-NODE-3984-length-17691-cov-75.274836_pt1 | contig 17691 bp, 12 predicted proteins | sample MGYA00521270_ERZ842401 | MGnify/ENA primary metagenome ERZ842401 (study PRJEB31892, sample SAMEA3878208) | bioreactor metagenome | biome: Moose rumen | place: Sweden | collected 2011-10 | study: EMG produced TPA metagenomics assembly of the PRJEB12797 data set...
GAGCCAGCATGGGAAAAGGAATGTGGGCGAAATTTTTCGCTCACATCGGAAAAGGAAGATCACGGGGCCGGTTCTAGTGATCATATATGGAGTCGTTCAGAAATTGACAAAATGATCACTAGAACCGACCCCATGATCTGAATCAGTCGCTTAGCGGGGCGGACTTAAGCTGCTCCAGAGCGCGGCAGAGCTGGTCGGGACATGAAGTGCGCTTAACGCCGCAACGGATTCCGTCGAGGCGCTTGATGACATCGTCGATGTTCTGACCTCTTACTAACTGGCTTATACCTTGAAGGTTACCGTTACAGCCTCCAAGGAAGAATACCTGCTGGATAATGTTGTTCTCGTCGGCTGTCACATCAATGATCTGTGAACAAGTGCCGCTGGTCTGATATTGTATATGTCTCGTCTTCATGGGGGCAAAGTTACGAAAAAACGAGAGCAATGCAAAAGAAAAGCTCGTTTTTCTTTTCATTGCCGAGTGCTAAGTAACTTCGGCGAAGCCAAAGTTACGAGAACACAGCGGAACCGACCCTGTTGTGTTCTCACTAAAAACGCCAGAACAAACATGGTATGTGTTCTGGCGTTGAATGAAATAGGATTGCTTTATTTCATTAGTTCTTCTGGATAGTTTGGCATGGCTCCATTCTGTGTGCAGACGTAGGCGGAGACCTGAACGGCGGTACGATGGGCCTCAGGCACGGACTTGCCGTTGAGGATGCTGCCCACGAACGAGCCGGTGAAAGAGTCTCCAGCTCCTACAGTGTCGGCCACTTTGACCTTAGGCGTTTCCTGGAAGGATACGTGACCAGGAGTGAATACGTAACTGCCGTTAGTGCCACAGGTGAGAACGAGCATGTCGAGGTTGTACTTACCCAGAATGAGCCAGCACTTGTTCTCGATGTCAAGACCGGGATAGCCAAACATACGGCCGATAAGCACCAGTTCCTCATCATTAATCTTCAAGATATTGCAACGCTGGAACGACTCGCGCAGAATCTCCTGCGTATAGAACTGCTGGCGAAGGTTGATGTCGAAGATCTTCAGGCAGTCAGCAGGCGTGGCATCAAGGAACTTCTGGATGGTCTCGCGACTGACCACATTGCGCTGGGCTAATGAGCCGAAGCAGACGGCACGGCAGTTGCGGGCAATCTCGGCGATGTCGTCATCGAAAGGGATGTTGTCCCAAGCGACGTTCTCTTTGATGTCGTACGTGGGGATACCCTGCTCGTCGAGCTGCACCTGGACAGTTCCTGTTGGATAAGGTACGCGAGGCAGCAGGTCGTTCAGACCGTGTTCCTTCAGTGCCTCGATGGTCTCTTCGGCCAGTTTGTCCTCGCCCAGTGCGCTGACGGCGATGGTGTTGTCCATACCTAAGAACTGCCCGGCGTGATAGGCGAAGTTAGCGGGTGCACCACCCAGTTTCTTACCTTCGGGAAGTACATCCCACAGGACTTCTCCGAGTCCTACTACATAACGTTTGTTCATATTCTTGATGTTTTAATGTTTGACTTGTGGAATATATGTAAAGAGGTAGATGACACCAAAGGCCATCACGGTGACTGCTCCAGCCTGTCCCATGGCGTCGCTCATGAATCCCATAATGAGCGGGAAGATGGTGCCGCCAAAAAGCCCCATAATCATCAGACCACTGACCTCATTCTGCTTGTCGGGCACAGAGAGTAATGCTTCAGAGAAAGCCATTGAGAAGATGTTGGAGTTGCCGTAACCCACAAGGGCTATCGCAGTATAGAGCACAGCTTTAGACTCGCCGCTATACATGAGTACCATTGACGCAGCCATCAAACAGACGCTGATGATGAAGAACCAGCGAGTCTTCAAAACACGCAGGAAGAACGAGCCTGTCAGTGCACCAATGGTACGGAAGATGAAGTAGAGCGACGTGGCAAAGGCGGCCTCGTTGAGCGTCATACCCACGCGCTCCATGAGCAGCTTCGGGGCCGTGGTATTCGTTCCCACGTCAATGCCCACATGACACATGATGCCGAAGAACGACAGCAGCACGATGGGTTTGCTTAACAGCTTGATGCAATCCATGAACGACGATGACTTGCCCTCTTGCATCTCCTCCTGAATCGGTGTTACCCATAGCAACAAGGTGGCCAATACGCCTACTACAAAGTAAACGATAAACAGCACACGCCAGTCGTAACCGAACGACGGCATCATAGCTGTAGCACCCCACATAGCCAGATAAGGAGCAAGGAACGAGGCGATGGCTTTGACGAACTGGCCGAAGGTCAGGGTCGAGGCAAGATTCTTGTCACCGATAATCAGCATAGCCAGCGGGTTGATGCTCGTCTGCATCAAAGCGTTACCGATGCCGAGCAGCGAGAAGGCCACGAGCATTACGGCGAAGCTCTCACCTAACAGCGGGATGAAAAGCGACACAACGGTCACTACCAGCGATAGCAGCACGGTGTTCTTACGGCCTATCTTGTTCATCAGCATACCCGTGGGAACGCTGAAGATGAGGAACCAGAAGAATACCAACGACGGGAAGATGTTTGCTACTGAGTCAGTCAATCCCAAGTCTTCTTTCACATAATTGGAGGCAATGCCCACCAGGTCCACGAAGCCCATGCAGAAGAAGCAGAGCATCACAGGAATCAGATAAATTGATTTGTTCTTCATTGCTTTTATCAGCCCCCTAAGTTAGGGGGTTGGGGGTCTGAACAAGCGTTCTTCGCCCCGTTAAGTTATTACTTGTTGTTATAATTCACTATATTCGTCTGTTCAGACCCCCATCCCCCTAACTTAGGGGGCTAAGGCATAGATTGTGGCTTTGCCGCCCTTTACCTGCAACTTGTTATACGGTTGGTTAGGGAATACCAGGTTGGTCATGGCCATCTTGCCGTCGGCATCGAACACTTCGATGCTACAGCGGTCTATGAAGATGCGCAGCTGTTTGATGACGCCATGCGTGGGGGCCACCGTCGTGCAGGGGAACGCCTCGCTGAAATCGACAATGCCACTCTTCTGGCGGTCCATTGTGAACGTCTGCTGTGGAGCATCATACTTCATCACCACCTGCTCGCCTTTGTCATTCGAGAGCACGATTTCTGCCTGACTCTTCACGTCAACCACAATCTCGCAGGCCTCTGTAGGCTTCTTCACCTTCCCGCCACGCAGGGCGAGCATCTCCTTCGAAGGCACTACGCTGACGTAGGTCTCCTCGCCGGCACGGAACAGCCCGAGGTCGCGGGGAATCGAGTTGGCAGAGCGGAACTGCTTAGTGGGCACCTGGTTGGCATACTGCCAGTTGGACATCCATGCCAGTACGACATGGCGGTTCTCCGGTGCATTATAGAACGATACGGTGGCGTAGTGGTCCTTGCCGTAGTCGAGCCATTTCGTCACCTTAGGCATCGACTCGCAGGTGAACTTCCTGCCGTCAAACTGACCTACGAAATACTGGGTGGCACTTCCGCCGAAGGGTCCTCCGGGGTTGATGTTGCAAATGAGCACCCAATTTCTCATTCCTAATTTCTCATTTCTAATTTCGAACAGGTCAGGGCATTCCCATACACCACCGTGACAGCCATACTCCTTGCCAAACGAACTTTCATATTTCCAGTCCTTCAGGTCTTTCGACGAATAGATACGCATCTCCTGTCCGGCAGCCAGAATCAGGTTCCATGCCTTAATGTCCTCGTTCCAGAAGGGACGCGGGTCGCGGAAGTCGGCCACGTCGCTGGTGGTCAGCACCGGATTGCCAGCATATTTCTGGAAGGTGCGTCCGCCGTCCTTCGAGAAGGCCAGCGACTGTGTCTGGTGATGACCGGCAGAGGTGTACATGGCTACCACCTCATCGCCATTGGTTACGCACGAACCACTGAAGATGCTGCCCAGCCAGTCGGCCTCGATAGCCGTGGGCTGTGCCTCCCAATGTATAAGGTCGCGCGACGTAGAGTGTCCCCACGTCATGTTCTCCCACTGAGAACCATAGGGATTCCACTGATAGTAAAGGTGCCACACACCATCCTTATAAAACATACCATTGGGATCGTTCATCCATCCGTACTGCGGGGTATGGTGATAGACGGGACGGAAGTGCTCGCGGTTGGTGGTGTCGAACGTGGAGGAATACTTCATCTCGCGCCAGCAAACAAACTCTCCCACGGCACCCTTTTGTCTGCGGTCGCCATGAAACTCAATGTCAAGCAGCTTTGCGCCTTTTAGTTCCAGAGGAACAAAATAGTCTACACGGTCGATAGCCAACTTCACGTTCAGCCGCTTCGACATCTCATTCTTCCCGTCCAACACTGCAATAGCTGCAATGTCTTCCGACTCCTGCACGGGCAGCAACAAGTACTTCTGCCCCTGTTTTACCTTCAGCATAGCATACTTGTCACCCAAAACCGTTGGATTTACCTGAGCCTTCGCTGACATCATCATCAGCATAGCCATAAGCATCAAAATCGTTTTTTTCATCTTCACCAAAGTTTTTAGTTTTGAAATTAACTGCTGCAAAAGTATGTACTAATCTTATATCTATATTAAAAATATCGTTCACTCCATACAAAATATGTTGCAATGAAACATTTTTGCGATGGAATGAACGATAAATGTTATCCTGAAAAGCAATCTTTTCCTTACCCTCTAACTAAACACTAATCATGAAACAATATCTATTTAACCAAAACCTTTTTTCCGTTGACAATATATAGGCCCTTTCGAGGCTGAGCCACACGCTGGCCAGCGAGGTTGTAAACATCACTATTCACTTTCTCACTATCCATTAGCGTAGCGCTGACACCCGTGGTTTCTTTCTTGACGAGCACGATGGCTGTGAAGTTGAAGGGGTTGCCGCCTTCTTTGTTGCACTGAACCATGAGCCTGTCAACGTCAGCCAGTTTTGCAGCCATATCAATGCCCTCAAGGCTGAGTTCTGCATATTCGTTAGTCATGGTCATCGTGGTCTGATCGCCCAATTTGCCGCCATCGCCCCACTTTGTGAGCACATTGATGACATAGTCTGTGCGGTTGGCCTCAGAATAGAAGCGTATAGCCTTGTAGTCGCTCCAGTTGATACCATCAAACGAGGTCTTGGCCACCTCTAATGTACTCCATTCGTCCATCCAGTAGTAGCCTGTCCATACTGTGTTCCCATCGACATTGTCCTTGCCGTCGCCATACCATACCTTTGTAGCGGTGAAGCCCTTGCCGCAAATCTCCATGCCGTGCTCCTTCAGACAGGTTAGCATGCCTGGGGTGATGAACACTTCCATGGAGTGCTGGTCGGCATAGAGGGAGTGGGCGTAGCGTGTGCCAGGCAGCATGCCGCCGTTCGAGTGCAGTTCAATAACTTCTCCCGTGGCATCTTTGAATTCAACGACGATTTTCTGTCCTACCTGAGCGTCTGCAAACTTAGCAGCCTCGATAGTCAACGTGTTTGACCAATCTACTGCGTGCGTACCTTCCCAAAGATCAGTGGCCGTAGCAATGGTGGTTGTTGCCAAAAGGCAAAGGAGTAAAAATACTTTCTTCATCATTTTTTGTTTAAAGGGTTAGACACTTGAAATTTTCTGAGTGCAAAATTACAGCAAACTAACCCAACAGATAATAAGATATGTTACATAGGATAAGAGAAATCGTTCAATGTAACATTATTCTGCTACATTGAACGATTATTCATAAAAACCGCAATTACTGCTGGCTGACTTTCACGTCGCTGACGGTAACAGAGCCGCCGTAGTTGTTGATGCCCCAGCAGTTCTTCTGGATGCCGTAGATGCGCTGAGTGTAGGCGCAGACGTCGTTGATGTAGAACGTCAGGACGCTGTTGTCGGTGTAGATGTCGATATTGTACACGTTGTCGGCTGGACGCTCAAACCAGTAGCCGTCGGCGGCCTCGATGAATCCCTTGCCTTCTTCGCCCTCCTGCTCGAAGTTGAGCTTGCGGTGGTTCTCGTCCTCGGGGTTAACCACGATTGTATAGTACTTCTTCGAATCCGTTCCACGAACGAAGGAAATACCGAACTTGTCCCAGTTATTGGAGGTCGTGACGGTCATCGATATGTGGTTGCAAGCTCCAAGACGATTGTAGAGAACGTAGGCATTGTCACCGGAAAGTGTTCCATTGGTATAACCGTTGGAGGTCATCACGCTGAGAGTTTGCTGACGGTTGTACTTTGCAGCCATAGCAGGCACTGCGCCCAAGGTCAGTGTACCGTCATTGTGTTGGATAATCTTGTGGCATACCAGTGCACCCGACCACTTGGGCTCATTGCCGTCGCCAGCCCCCATGTCAAGGTTCTTCTCATGGATATCCAAACCGGCACGGTACGGACTCCAACCCCAGATGTAACGGTCGGTACCATTGGAGGCCGTTTTGCCTGCATAGAAGGCACGGCTGTCCAACACACCCTCGTGACCATCTGCAGGCCACTTCGGACCATCATTGAAGCAGGCCTTCAATTCGGCGTAACTTTTGGCCATCATGTACTTCACCTTACGGCTCCAGCTAGCCCTGAAGCTCTCGCTATAGACGAGATACCACCAGTCGCCCATCTTGAAGATGTCAGGACATTCGAGCATGCGGTCCCAGATCATCTTGAAACGGCCGACATGCTCCCAGTTCTTCAGGTCGGTGCTCTTGAACTCGGCAAAGCAGGGGTCGCCGCCACCGTTAGGGTAGGTTGCGATGACCATATGATAGAGGTTGTCGTCGGCGACGAATACCTGTGGGTCACGGAAGTCGTTGCCCGAGTAGCCGAAGTCAGGACCATTGAGTGTCCAAAGCTCGTCCTTCGTCCAGGTCTTGAAGTCGGGACTGGTGGCTCGCATCACCACCTCGCGGTTCTTGCAGTTGCCGTTATGTCCGGTGTAGTAGATGTAGTACGTACCGTCCTTCTCGTATGCGCAGCCTGTACCGAGAGCAGCGTCCTGCTGGAAGTCGTTGGTGCCGTAGGGCAGCACTTCACCTAATGATTCGTAGTTGGCACCATCCTTCGTCGATACGCCCCAGATAGGGTGGAAGCGGTGGTTCATGTTGTTAGGGAACTCCTGCAAGTAAAGTACCTTGAAGTCGCCAGCTTGTTTGTCGTAGAAAGGCATGGGGTCGCCCACACGGCCTACTGAGGGCATGTAGTAGGTGTCGAAGCCTTCCGCGTCGTCAGAGACGAAGAATGTTGTCGTACCGTTCCAGTCCTTAGCGGGATCGCCGTCAAAGGAGTTGTCTGCGCATGATGCAAGCATCATGCTAAATGACAAATGACAAATGATAAATAATAAACCTATCAGAAGTCTTCTATATATTGTCTTCATAATCTTAACTCTTAATACTTAATTCTTAACTCTTAATTTACTTCGTGAGGTAGTCGAGTGCGTTGAGCATTATTTTGCCCATATTGTCGTGGTAGTTCGACTCGTAGGCTGTAGGAGAATTCCAGTCGAAGAGACCTGATCCGAAGCAGATGATGCCACCCTTGCCATACTCGCCGTTGGCGGCCTTTGTTTCCCACGCAACAACGGCACCGTCGCCACCATGAGCCAGCGCACGAGCACCGGTAATGGTCTCAAAGGCATTGCTGTCAGTATAGGGTGCCCAGAGTGCAAACTGTGACGTGGTGTTACAGATGGTATAACCGTTGTCAAGCGTGTAGACAGCGTCCTCAGGAGCCCCAGGATAGGTGTTCAAGCCGTTCCACAGCGGATGAGCAATGTTGTATGCGAAGAAGTGCCAGGGATCGTCGCCCATCTTGTCGGAGCCTTCGCCGCTTGTGCCACCCCAGCAGTTGTTAGGATATGCATCTACGGGCATGGCACCCAGGGCAATAGCATAGTTCACAGCCGAGCGACTCAGCACGAAGGCACCGCCTTTCTTCCAGAAGTCTTTCATCTTAGGCAGGGCCGCCATGGCACCCGTCGCTGCATCGGCAAATCCATTATAGTTGCCGTATGCCGCACTATGGCGATGGAATACGATGAGCTTACACTCGTCGAGCGAGATACTTCCGCTGGCCACCATATCCCATGAAGCGTAGGCAGAACCTTCAATGTTGCCGGTGAGCCACTTAGCAGCAGCCTTTTCCTCGTCATTCAACATTTCGATGTTCTCTGCATCACCAACGAAGATGGCAACAGGATTCTCAATGAGCGTCACGTTGACGGTATAGGTATTAACAGCCGTATTATCGGAGAGCGTGAGCAGGAAGGGTTCTGTGAAGTTAGCCTTCGTACCACTGGCTGGGCTACATGTGGCATCCTCCGAACATTCCACCTCGAAGGTAGCATTGCTCAGGTCGATGCCGCTGTTGGCCATGATGCTGACGTTGACGGTTTTGTCATCCTGATTAATGGCACCCTTGACACCCTCCAGGATGAAGAGCTTTAGCAGGGCCTCGTCATTGCGTACACTCAGCTGATAGTCCATCACGAGGTCGCCGTTGGTGATATGCAAGTTGCGGTCGGCATCGAAGTTCAGGTGGTCGCCAACCTTGATGTTAGCTTTTGCTCCGGGCGACACGGTGAGGGCTGTCACCTCCATATTGTTCTTCATATTGAAGTCTACTGGCACCTTGACCTTTACGATTCGCTTCTCGGTATTGATGGACCCTTCGTACAGTCCGTTCAGGACGAACTTCTCCACGAGGCATGAACCGCTTACGTCGATGCTGCCTGTATGATCATCGCTACAAGCAGTAAAACCGCATACGATGCATATTGCGCAGATAATGCTATATATCGTTTTCATAACTCTTAACTCTAAATTTCTAGTTGCTAAGCAATAACTCTTAATTCTTAACTCTTACTTCTTAACTTGATTATTACCACTGTCCGCAGTTCTGCTTGTAACGTCCGTTGGAGTCAGAAATCTGTTTCTTGGGAATAGGCAGGTACTCGTTCTTGTCGGCCGTAAACTGCGAATCCTTTAGGAAGTTCATCTTATCGCTCTCACTGCTGTAGTAGCGGTTGATAACGGTGGCGGCGTCGCCCCAGCGTACGAGGTCGAAGAAACGCTCACTCTCCATGGCCAGCTCCAGTCGACGTTCCGTCTTCACAATTGTCATAGCGGCATCCTTGGAGAAAGTACCACTATATTTTCCTATAGCATAGTGTACGCCATACTTGTTCGGATAGTTTGCAACGATGCTGTTGGCTGTCATGCCGGCTGCACGCTGGCGCACTTCGTTGACCAAGGCAATGCCTTCGGCCGTCTTGCCCAGCTGAACCAGTGCCTCGGCACGCATTAATAGCACGTCGGCATAACGGAATACCACACGGTTCATGGACGATGCCCACTGGTTGTCGCATACAAAGAGGTAGTTGTCGGTTAGTGCCGGGTCTATATTCTGCTTCAGTGACACGTTGTAGCCATACGTACCACCCGAGCGGCTCCACGTATTGGTCTTAGCGATCATAAACGAGGGGTTAAACATATAGGGCGTGCCAGGAACGCCGACAGTGACAAAGAGTCGCGGGTCAACGGTCTGTGCTGAGCCTACGGCATAGTCGGTGCTAGGTGCATCGTCGAACAAGGGCAGTCCGTCGCTATTGGTGCGATAGGCATTGACCAGATTCAGAGACGGTTTGTAGAAGTCACAACCAGCATCGTGAACCTTTGGAATGCAGGGCACGATGAGTCGGTACGAGAAGTTCAGGTTGCCCCACGTAGTACCGTCGTTCTTTGAGTACTGAACGGCCCAAAGACTTTCCTTGCCATTCTCGTACTGCTCCTCAGGACGGAAATTGTTGTGCAGGTCGCTTTCTAGACCATAGCCCGCTTTGGTGTAGATGTCTGGATTGGTGTATTCCACTACTTTCTGCAGGTCGGCCTCGTTGACCGATGTCACTTGGTTGTTGTTGTCGTTGTCCTGACGATAAGCTTTATAGAGGTAGACCTTGGCCAGGAAGGCGGCACAGGCAGCCTTCGTTGGGCGTCCCTTCTCGGTCTGTACGTCAGGCAGTACGGCGTAGGCGGCCTCAAGGTCATTGATAATCTGTTGCCATCCCTCGTCGTTGGTGTACTCGGTGTTCGTCAGATTGTTGTAGTAATCCTCATCCATGTTCAGCTTGTTCACGAACGGTATCTTCTTGAATAGGCGCTTCAGTTGGAAGTGACCGTAGGCACGCAGGAACATCATCTCCCCCGTACGCTGCTGGATGACAGTGCTGTTCTGGTCGGCAACGGCCAGCATGTCGAGCGATAGGCTGATGCGTGACAGGTATTTGTATAAGCGGTCCCAGATGTCGTTGTAGGGCCAGTCGTCTGTCTTCACACCAACATGCTTCTCTAAGATGTGGAAGGCTTCTCCGTCTGTTGGACTCGCCCCACCGACGTAAGCATCGTCCGAACGCACGTCATAGTTCCAGAGCGAGAACGAGGAGTTCATGTCCTCGATGCTGAGCAGTCCGGCGTAGGCAGACGTCAGTACATTGTCTATATACTCAGGGTTCTTAACCTCGTCCTGAGTCAGTGTGGCCTGTGGCACCTGTTCCTCCAGAAAACGGGAACAGCTCATCAAACCACATATTACGCAGATTGCGCAGATTGTTCTATATATTGTTTTCATAATTCTTGATTCTCAATTTATAATCGCGAGTGCTAACTCTTAATTCTTAACTCCTAACTCTTAATTCAAGATTTAGAATCCTACGTTCAGTCCAAATGTCAGATTGAGGGGGATAGGATAGCCGAATCCAGGGTTCTCAGGATCGTTACCAGTGAACTTGCTGCTCTTGATGGTCACCAGATTCTGGGCAGAGACATAGAGGCGGATGCGGTCCATCTTCAGCTTGTCAGTGATGCTCTTGGGCATGTTATAACCTAGTTGGATGGTACGTAGCTTCACATACGAGCCGTTCTCGATATAGTAGCTCGAAGCACGTCCCTCACGGTTTGTGTCCGATGTGGTCAGTGCGGGAATGTCGCTACCAGGGTTGGTCGGACTCCAGGCGTCGAGCACGCGTACACCCTTGTTCAGGTAAGGCACGTTAATCAGCGAGTTGGCCCAGAAGTCGGTCTGCGACTTGTAGCCACGGCAGTCTACGTCGACACCCTGTACGCCCTGCCAGAACATGGTCAAGTCGAAGTTCTTGTATTGTACATAGATGTTCAGACCCCATGTGAAGTCGGGTGTTGGGTCGTAAATCCAGTCTTGGTCATCCTCAGTAATCACACCGTCGCCATTCAAGTCCTTATAGCGGATGCGACCCAGACCAGCGCCGTCCTGCTTGGCATGGTTGTCAATCTCTTCCTGACTCTTGAAAAGGCCGTCGGCTACATATCCCACCTGCGAATACATGGCGTGTCCGACGACGGTCAGTTTACTGTTGCCGCCGTAGCGTCCGCTGGAAGCCACCGTCTCAGGCAGACGTGTCACCTCGTTAGTGTATCGGCTGATATTACCATTGACATCCCACGACAGGCCGTTCTTCAGGCGGTGACGATAGCCCAGTGACAGTTCCCAACCTCTGTTCTTTACCTCACCGGCATTAATCCACTGGCCACCACCTTCGCCCATAGCGCCAATACCGTCCATGAAGAGTAGGATGTCGGTGGTCTTCTTGTCGAACCAGTCGAACGAACCATAAATCTCGTTATGCATCAGGGCATAGTCCACACCGATATTGTGCTGTGTGGTGGTTTCCCACTTGATGTCGTCGTTGCCTCGCTGCGAGCGCACATAGCCATTAGCCAGACTGTAGCCACCGTTCCGACCGGCAATATCGTAGCTGGTACCAAACTTGTCGGAACTCCAAAGAGTGGTAGAAGTCACTGGCTCGTAAAGCGTGTAGCGGGCGGTATTTGAAATCTCCTGATTACCCGTACGTCCCCAAGAGTAGCGCACTTTCAGATTGTCGAGCCACTTTTTGGTAGGCTCCATAAACTTCTCCTCAGACAGGCGCCAACCGACAGAGGCCGACGGGAACGTACCATATTGGTTGTTATGACCAAAACGGCTCGAACCGTCACGGCGCAGCGTGAACGAAGCTAGATAGCGGTCGGCATAAGTGTAGTTGACCTTACCGAAGAACGATACTAGCGAGTAGCCACTGCCGGAACCCTCAGCCAGCTGCTTGCCACTGCCGGCACTGGGCCACATATAGTCAGTATTCAGAATGGCCAGCTCATAGCGCTTGGCACTGCTCCACTTATAGTCCTCGCGGTTCACCTCCACACCTAACATGGCGTCGGCACGGTGCAGTCCCTTCTCAAAGTTGTAGGCAGCAATGGCATTCCACATCCATCGCGTCCAGTGTTCTTGCTTACTTTCTACAGCCGAATCGGTGCGCATCACCTTACCGTTGGCTATGGGGTAGGTAAAGAAGCGTTGCTCCTTCTGTGAATAGTCTAAGCCCAGCGTCGTGCGCAGCGTCAGATTCTTCAAGGGAGTAATGCTCAGGTGTACGTCGCCAAACATACGCCACATGGTATATTCGTTGTCCTTACTGTTGCTGATCATGCTCAGTGGGTTCTCTCGCTCAGAGTAGGCACCAAGGGCCTGTGCGTATTTGCCATTCTCAGCGTAGATGGGGAAGTTGGGATTGAACTCCAGAGCGTGCTCCAGCACACCGCCGGGGGCATCAACGCCCTTCGTGCGGTTCAGGGTGAAGTTCTCGCCGATGGTCAACTTGCCGTCGAAGAGTTTATAGTCAGCATTGGCACGCGCCGACAGTCGGTTGAACCACGAGTCCTTGATAGTACCCTGATTGTCGTAGTAACCCAGTGAGAAGAACGAGTTGCCCTTCTCCGAACCGTTGCTGACCGAGAGGTTATACTGCTGTACGACACCCGTACGTGTCACCTCGTCGAACCAGTCGGTGTCGCCCATGCGCACCGTACCGTTCTCGTCCAGGAACATGTTCATGGTCATGCCCTGCAAAACGGGATGGCCTGCTTGGTCGTAACTCCAATCATAGTTGTAGCCCAGGTTGTTGTTATTGGGGTTCAATCCGTCGTTGACGTTAGCCTGCCAGAAGGCACGGCCCCACTGGCTGGCGTTCATCGTCTCAATCTTGTTCGTGTAGAACGAAGCAGCCACTGAGCCGTCGAAGTTCACCTTAATCTTTCCCTCCTTACCTTTTTTGGTCGTAATAATGATGACACCATTGGCAGCACGCGAACCATAAATAGAAGCCGAGGCAGCATCCTTCAGAATCTGGATGCTCTCGATGTCGTTACCGTTCAACTCGTGCATACCTGCCGTTGTGGGCACACCATCGATGATGTATAGTGGGTCGTTGTGGTCCAGCGAACCAATACCGCGGATACGAACCGTTGCAGCACCGCTCGGGTTACCATCGGCCTGAATGTTCATGCCAGGCACACGACCTTGTAACGCCTTCATCGGGTTGTTCTCGTTCTGCTTGGCCATTTCGTCGACGCTAACCGTCGAGATAGCACCCGTCAGGTCGGCCTTGCGCTGGGTAGTATAACCTGTCACCACCACTTCCTGCAGTTGTTTGCTATCCTCCTTCATCTCCACCTGCATTCCGTTCTTGGCAGGCAGTTCCTGATTCAGATAACCCACATAGCTGAACACCAGTGTCGTGCCAGCCTTCACCTTCAGCTTGAAGTTGCCGTCGAAGTCCGTGACCGTAGCGTTCGACGTACCCTTCTCCATCACAGTAGCACCGATGACTGGTCCGAAGACGTCAGTCACCGAACCTGTAATCTCTTGTTGCGCGTACATTATTGTACTCAGCAGCAAGACCAGGCAACTCAGAATGAATCTTTTCGTTCTTTCCATTTGCATTTTGTTTTTAGTTAATACTCTTGTTACAATTTATGCTGCAAAAGTATGTACTAATCTTATATCTATATTAAAAATATCGTTCACTCCATACAAAATATGTTGCAATGAAACATTTTTGCGATGGAATGAACGATATTTCTTAGCTTTCGCACATTAAGTGGCAGCCAAATTATTCACTTTTTACTTCCTTACGTCACCCGGCACCATACCGTATTCTTCCTTGAAACATTTGGTGAAGTAGCTGGGGGCAGTAAAGCCCACATCATAAGCGACCTCCGAGACGCTCTTGTCAGTGGTGAGTAATATTTGGTAAGCGCGATTCAGACGGGCAGAACGCAGTAACTCAACAGGCGACGATCCTGTCAGGTTCTTCACCTTACGGTAGAGCTGCACGCGACTGAGGTTCATATCGGCTGCTAAATCCTCAACGCTGACATCACTATCGGCCAAACGGGCTTCTACGACATCCTTAAAACGAGTAATAAACAAAGAGACAGCTGTGGGGTCGCTCTCCTCAGGAATAACGGTACTTTCTAATTCCTCTGGTATTTCGGACTTTTGGGGGGACTCAGAGGGTTCAGAAGCGGCTGGGACATTTTCTGGTTTAAGGTTCCATAAAGTGTTAACTACGCGCTCTCTTTGCATATTGATTTTCCGCAAATGATAGAGGTAGAACAGTACGAAGACAATGATGAGTAATGCAATGATGCCAATGGCAAGCCAGTTAACGATACGCTGGGTGTCAAGCTCATGCAGGTAGTTGTCGGCTTTATTGTGTAACTGTTCCAGACGATCAGCCTGTTGCATCAACTCCTCGCCCTGCATCAGCAGCACCTTGGCATTGTCGCTTGTCACCAAGGCCGACATCAGCATGGTTTCCTTCTCGTAAGGCTTCCCTTCGAGAATATTAACGGCCAATTAACACCTCTTCTCCAAGTGCTTTTCTTGCTCCCATGGCCGTGCGGTCGTTGGCACCAAACACGAGGTCTACGCGTACATCTTTATTATTTAAAAGCCATTGTTTCGTCGTCTCGTATGCTGTAGGTTCCGTCCAGTCGCCCTGCAGCGAGCCTACGACCTTGATGCCTGGTATACCCTTCAAGGCGTCCATGAAACCGTTGTGACGCTCAATGGCGGGCGACGAGCCTTCTAATCCTTTTATCTCTAACACCGTTCCCTGACCATGAAGCCGAGAGACTATATATTCGCCCATTACACGCCCCATCTCGTAGTTGTCGGCACTGATAAAAGCGGTATATTTCTGTGAACTGGTCTTGCGCTCGAAAACAATCACGGGGATGCCCTTGTCGTAGGCCCGGTCGATGGCGGGAGAGATGGTCTGCACCTGATTCGGGGCCACAATGAGCAGGTCGATACCGCTATTGACCAGACTGTCAATCTGCTGCACCTGCCGCTCGTCGCTGTCGTAGGCTGCAGCAAACTTCAGTTCCACATTATCATGGAAATAAGCACCCATACGCAATTCAGCATTCTGTTTGTCACGCCAGATGTCATCCGAACACTGTGATATTCCGATACGATACTTCACCTTGCCCCCAGAGCAAGATACAAGTAACGTAGCCAATACAAATAAATAGAAGAATCTTTGTCGCATATTTGTTAGGTTTAGTAGCCCACCTTCGCGCAGTTTCACAGTGCAAAGATACAACTATTTTTTGAATTGGGCAAGATTCTTGGAATTATTTCTCAAATTAATGCACATTTTAAACGTAACCATCTGATTATTAGAGGGCTGATTTTATGATTTAATTCCCATAAAACACAGCGGAACCGACCCTGTTGTGTTCTGTCACGGGCGTTTTACCGTTTAAAGAGACGGAGGACGAACCAGCAATGCAGGAGGAAGGTCTGGATGTAGCCATAGTGGGTAGCCATCACATGGAAGCGCTCAAAGAGGGAATCGCGATGATGCTGCGTGGTGTCGCCACCCTCTTCGAAGTTAGCCACGATAGCGTTGGCATTCACCAGAGGCAGACCCAGACGGTCGGCTTCTTTCATGATGCGGATGCACCAGTCGACATCAGCTGAATGGCGATACTTGAGGTTGTAAGGAAACTGACGGGCAATGTCCAGACGGGCATAGAAAGCCTGATGGCAGACGAGCATGCCCTGTTTGAAGGAGCGCCACGTCAGCGTCTGGGGAGGGCGGTGGCGACGCAGGTGAAGGAAACGGCCCTCGGCGTCGGTGATGGCGGTGTCGCCGTAGACAACTGCGGGAGATTGGGAACCGACGGCTTTGACCACACATGCCAACGTATCGGGAGCATAGAACGAGTCGCCAGCATTGAGAAAGACGACGTAGTCGCCAGTAGCACGCTGTAACCCCTTGTTCATCGCATCATATAGGCCCTTATCGGGTTCTGACTGGATGATGACCTCATGAGGACTCGCTGCCTGGTACTGTTCGGCAATTCGCAGGGTATCGTCCTTCGAGGCACCATCTATGATGAGGTGTTCGACATGCGGATAGGTCTGGCTGAGCACGCTGTCCAAAGTGCGCTGCAGCGTGCGGGCCGCATTATAAGTAATGGTAATGACGGATATGCGTATCATTGCTTGTGCATTTTAGGACGTCGGGCGTCTTCATATACCTCTATATATCGTTTGGCTACGCTCTGCTGCGAATAGCTGTGGGCTACTTTCTGCAGACAATGCTGGCTCAACGCTTCATAGTCGGCACCATCGAGCACATAACGGATGCCTGCTGCCAAGTCGTCAGTTTGCTGAAACTCAGCCACATAGCCGTTCTGCTGATGGTCTATCATCTCAGGAATACCCCCCACCTTAAAACCCACACAAGGCACACCACACGCCATCGACTCCATCAGTGTGTTAGGCAGGTTGTCCTCCAGCGAAGGCAACACAAAGACATCGGCAGCGTTATACACCTGCACGATGCGCTTAGTATCGCTGACATAGCCCAGAGGATAGGCAGGCAACGACAGTTCTCTTGCCACATCCTCAGCATGACCGCCAAGGATAGCCACCACGGTGTTCTGCTTCATCTCAGGATGCTGTTCGGCCAGCAGACGCAGCGCATCGACGAAATAGCTCATGCCCTTACGCGGGTCGGTGACCCGTTGCGACACAAAGAGGATGATGCGTTTGTCGGCAGGCAACGACAGCTGCTGACGGCACGCCTGCTTGTCGACAGGACGGAAGATGCGCGTATCAATGGGATTGGGGATGCTGGTGACCCGCTGACCGTCGAGCAAAGCACTCTTTCTGGCCTCATCAGCCAGCCACTGGCTACACGCCACATAGCTGACACGATGGCCGCTGAGCATCTGCTGTTTACGCTGCCATACGCGAAGGGCCAAGTCGCCGACACCAAACTTGGGTAATATCGGGCATTTCCGACATTGCTGATGAAAAGCCTCGCAGCCACGCGCATAATGGCAAATGGCAGTAGCAGGCCAGATGTCGTGCATGGTCCATACCACCGGCTTGCCAGAAGCCAGTATCTTACAGATATTGCCCAGCGAGAGCATGCCCTGATTGATCCAGTGCAGATGAATGACATCGGCCTCCAGGAACTCAGGCAGCGACGTGATGTCCGTTCCGATGTTGGCCATATCGAGCTCAAACAAATGACTACGACGGAAGCCCAGGTGAAACCAGATGCACAGCCGTTCCCACAGGAAGCACCACTGGGGCCACCACCGCGAAGACAGCCCGCTGACCTGCAGCGAACCTCTCTCCTTCTCGCGCACCAGCATCTTAGCTTTCACCCCATTATTATTTAGTGCATCCATCAGTCGGTTGGCAGCAACAGCAGCTCCTCCCGTCCGCTCACTCGTATTGACAATGAGTACCCTCATACCTTAATTATATATAATTTAGGCACAAAGATACTAATTTCTCCAAACTCTGAGCACTATTCTCTAAACTTTTTTGTATCTTTGCTGCATAAATGCAGTGAAAAATAAGAAAAGAGTATGGAAAA
>ERZ842401.3985-NODE-3985-length-17679-cov-3.530300_pt1 | contig 17679 bp, 12 predicted proteins | sample MGYA00521270_ERZ842401 | MGnify/ENA primary metagenome ERZ842401 (study PRJEB31892, sample SAMEA3878208) | bioreactor metagenome | biome: Moose rumen | place: Sweden | collected 2011-10 | study: EMG produced TPA metagenomics assembly of the PRJEB12797 data set...
TAATAACTCGTCAGGATTTATTACTGATACTAACAACGCATCAGGATTTATTACTGATACTAACAACGCATCAGGATTTATTACTGAGTCCAACAACCAAAGCTTCGACAGTAAAGAATTTACAAATATTGTAAAAATAAAAACAACAGGTGCAATGAGCGACATATATTCTGCATTACATCTCGGCCAACGTAAAGTTGTAATAAAACGTATTAAACAAAAATACAAGGATAACAAAATATACCAAAACCTATTTAAAAAGGAGTTTGACACTGCCTTTTGTCTTGAACACCAAAATATTGTTAATGTTTATGGAAAAGGCGAAGATTCCGAAGGTATGTTTTATTATATGGAATATGTTGACGGCAGAACATTAACCAACGTTATCAACCAAAAACCAATGAAAGACATTGCAATGATAAAGAAAATATTTACAGAAATACTCGAAGCGTTGGATTATGTTCATAAAAAACAAATTTTTCATCGCGACCTTAAACCTGACAATATTTTGTTAACATACAAAGGCGATAATGTAAAAATCATAGATTTTGGACTCGCAACTGCCGACTTTTTGGACGATTGCCTTAAAAAAGCAGGCTCGCCAAAATATCAAGCTCCAGAACTTATTTCGCACGCACAATCGGCAGACGCTAAGTCTGATATTTATTCTGCTGGTATAATTCTTATAGAAATGCTTACGGGACAACCTCTAATTACAAACATAAAACTCATAGAAGATTCTCAACTAAAACAAATTGCAGAACTAATGACAAACCCCGATAGAAACAAACGCCCAAACAATTGCAATTCCATAATACAAATGTTTTCAAGTAAAGCAAGTGGTCAAATGTCGGTGGCCGACGAAATTAATAAATTTGCAGAGTTGAGAAAAAAAGGGCTAATTACAGATATAGAATTTGAAACTCAAAAACGTAAACTTTTGGAACTATAAATACTCTTTTCTATACAACAAAAATGCCATCAAGTATAAACAATAGTTTGCTCGAAAACTTTAATCAATACATGATATTAGAGCGGTCAATGTCGCCAAATAGCGTAGAAGCATACCATTCCGACATCGACAAACTTATTTATTACACCGAGGAAGTTTTAAAAAAAGACGACATTAAAACTCTCGATATAAACATGCTATCGCAATTTCTCGAATGGATAGTTGGAATAGGTCTATGTGCCAGAACACAAGCAAGAATTTTAAGCGCAATTAAAACATTTTACAGATATTTGCTTGTTAGCGACCAAATTACCGAAAACCCAGCCGAACTATTACAAACTCCCAAAATTGGAATAAAGCTGCCCGTAGTACTCACCGTTGAAGAAATTGATGCAATTGAAGCAGCCATAGACCTATCGACAAACGAAGGAGAACGCAATCGAGCAATAATTGAAACGCTTTATAGTTGTGGTTTAAGGGTATCCGAACTAACAGACCTAAAAATCACCGACATTTTTGCACAAGAAGGATTTATAAAAGTTACTGGTAAAGGAAGCAAAACCCGTATTGTACCTATAAGCCAATGCGCGTTGAAATACATTGCCAACTACCTCGAAAAAATGCGAAACCATTTGGCTATAAATGCCGAAAACAAAGATATTCTTTTTCTTAACCGTAGAGGACGTAAACTTACAAGGATAATGATTTTTTACATAGTAAAAGAACTTTCAGAAAAAGCAGGAATAACAAAAGTAATAAGCCCTCACACATTTCGACACTCTTTTGCCACTCACCTTGTAGAAGGCGGGGCCGATTTAAGAGCTGTGCAAGAAATGCTCGGACACGAAAGCATACAAACCACCGAAATTTATACACACCTCGATAGTGCTTATCTTCGCGATACTATAATCTCATTTCACCCAAGAGGAAAAGGCAGTTTTTAACAACAAATAAAAAATTAAAACATTTTTATTTGTTGTTTAAATAATTTGTCAACAAACAAAAAAACTGCCACCTATAAAAAAATTATTTTTTATATTCCGATTTCAAACACGGAGCAATAATCTCGCCAGTGCGCAAGTAGTTAAAATTAGGTTCAAAAAGCACTGGTTTAAACTTAGAATAATCAATTTTGCTACGCTCGTTAACAATATCCTGCTCTGCATAAGTATTTTTAACCCTGCAAATCAACAAATAAACATCACCATTAACATAACTATCCATCAATTCACATTCCATAGAAACAGGACTCTCGTCAATAATTGGAGCACCAAGCTCGCCAGCATGCCAAGCAAAAACATCACTTTTGTCGGTGTTATGTCCGCTAACTTTGCCAACATAATCAGCTTTTGGAATCATTTTTTCATCTATAAGACTGATACTCAACACTTTATTTTCGTCTATACCTTTACATGTATAATGAGCATGATCTACGCTCAAAGTAACAACATCACGGTCGCCAATGCCAACCCACGCCACTTCAAACCAAGATGGTTTACCATCAGTAATAGCTCCAACAATAACAATTGGGGTTGGAAAAGCGGCATTAAAATTCTTAAGATTTGTCTTCATAAAATTTAGTTTTTTTACAAAAATAGATAATATTTAATTACTTTTGCAAAAAAAATAAAAAAAATGAAAACACTAAAAATGTTATTTTTAACAATTCCAATTTTTTTGCTATCGTGCCAAACCGAAAACGATAAAACCAAACAAAAACATTCTTTAACTGTGAACACAACAACCCAAACACACCAAGAAAACACTCAAGAAAACCCCAAAACCGACACATTAGCAGAAGACTTACAAAAGTTAAAAGATTGGCAAGCAGGGCAAACCGTAGATTCTAATGCCGTAGAAAAATTCGGTTTTGACAATTGTTTTTCTTCACAAGAAATTCCCGATGCCATTTGGCAAAAAATGCAAGGCAAAACCTATACAGAAAACCCACACATAAAACGCTCAGATTTGCGACACATACGCGTACTACATTGGGATTATGACCAAAAAATCCACATCGGCGAAATGATTTGCAACCAGCAAATAGCCCAAAAAGTTGTCAATATTTTTAAAGAACTATACCAAAACAAATACCCAATAGAAAAAATGCTACTACCCGAAGTATTTGATGCCGACGACGAAAAACAGATGCAAGCCAACAACACATCATGTTTTTGCTACCGTAACGTACCTAATAGCAAAACATTATCGAAACACGCGTTGGGTTTGGCTGTTGACATAAACACACTTTACAACCCATACATAACATTTCCAAACGGCAAACAAACTGTAATGCCTGCAAATGCAGACGACTATTGCGATAGAACAAAAGATTTTAAATACAAAATAACTGAAAACGACCTCTGTGTAAAACTTTTTAGACAAAACGGATTTACATGGGGAGGCACTTGGAAAAGTAAAACTAAAGATTATCAACATTTTGATATAAGATAACAACACTTAAAAACAACAAAAAAATGAAAAAATTACTTTCAATTATCACATTTGTATTAACAGCCCAAATTGCAAGCGCACAGTTTTGCATCGACATCCAAGGAGGTTGGAGCGTCCCAACAGGAACAGAACAAGAACACAACATAAAGGGCGGCATTGGCTGTAGTTTCGACTTCCTTTACAACCCCGATTTTTTTGATAGTAGGCTCGCATTTGGAATAAGCTTTGACGGCAATCTCCTTTTTAGAGCAGGTGTAACCATAGACGACAAAACATTCGACCTAAAAGCAACAAAACTATCACTAAGCGGATTAAAAGCAAGAATAGACCTTCAAGACGGCGTAACACCTTACGCAGCAATAACAATGGGAGTAGGAGTACTCAACGGCGCAATAATCAATAGACTAAAAGACGAACAAACTGGCGAAATAACTTACGAAACAAGACTTAAAAAAAATGCAGCATTTGCAATAAAACCTGAAATAGGAATGTGTTTCAAAATATTTACAATCGGAGTTGGTTTTATGTTGCCAAACTCATACGGTAGCCAAAACAACAAAACGGGTTGCACACAATGGAATATCGGATTTAGAATTCCCATCGATAATTAAATTAACAAAAAATTATAATGCAATTTTTCATAAGAAAAAATAAAATAACGAAAATTGCAAAATGTTTAATTAATAAGACTTACATCAAATTTTTAAATGCAAAAACTAACAAAAATAGTAGCAACAATATCAGATAGACGATGCGATGTAGAATTTATACACTCGCTATTCAAAGCTGGAATGAACGTGGCTCGCATCAACACCGCCCACGCAGACTTTGAAGCAACTCGTCAAATGATAAAAAATATTAGGCAAGTTTCAAACACCATTGCCGTACTAATAGATACCAAAGGACCAGAAATTAGAACTGGAGCTGTAGATGAACCTTTTGATGTTACAGAAGGCGAAAAAATAGCATTCATTGGCGATACACAAAAAAATTGCGTTCCCGGAACAATATATGTAAACCACCCTGGCTTTGAAAACGAAATTCCTATCGGAACAAAAATACTTATCGATGATGGCGACATTGCATTTGAAGCATCAGAACTTTGCGATGGCAAACTCATTTGCAAAGTACTTAATTCAGGAAAAATAAAAAGTCGCAAAAGCGTTAACGTTCCTGGTGTACACATAAAGTTGCCTTCGTTAAGCGACAAAGACCGAAAATTTATACAATTGGCTATAGAAGAAGACGTTACATTTATTGCACACTCATTTGTTCGCAACAAAGAAGACGTTATTTGCATACAAAAAATATTAGACCAAAACAAATCTAAAATAAAAATAATTGCGAAAATAGAAAACCAACAAGGCGTTGATAATATAAAAGAAATTTTACAACACGCCTATGGTATAATGATTGCACGTGGCGACCTCGGCATAGAAATTCCTGCAGAAAGAATTCCAGCCATTCAAAAAGAGCTCAACCGAATTGCAATTGAACACCTCAAACCCGTAATTGTGGCAACCCAAATGCTCCACTCAATGATTAACAACCCACGTCCTACACGTGCAGAAGTTAGCGATGTGGCCAACGCAATCTACGACGGAGCTGATGCAGTTATGCTAAGTGGAGAAACCGCATCGGGAAACTATCCAGTGGAGGCGGTAAAAACAATGAGCAAAATTGCCCTCGAAGTTGAACACATAAAAGACAAACTCAAGGACAACATACATCCAGTACAATCAAAAAGCGAAATCTCTGAATTTCTTGCAAAAACTGCTGTTCACGCTTCGGTAGAACTTGATGCTGCTGCCATTATTGCCGACTCTTTTTCTGGCAACACAATTAGAAACTTAGCAGCATATAGAGGTATAAAACCAATTTACGCCATCTGTTACAACGAACACGTTATAAGAGAGTTAGCGTTAAGTTACGGTGTTTATCCTCAAATAATGCGAATACACAAATCGGCCGACGATTTTATACAATCGGCAGTATCGCTTGTACTCAACAAACAATTTGTAGAAATAGACGACAAAGTTGTACTTTTGGCAGGAAGTTTCGGCAAAGGCAACTCGGCAACATTACTCGAAATAAATAGTTGCGACAATCTCGTTAAAAGATACTAACACTTAATTAAAAAAAAACAATAATTACCAAAAAAGGCTGTCTAAACAAATTTGGACAGCCTCTCTTTTTTATAAATATGAATTGCTATCGAGAGCAATTTTTCTAATGCTACTTAAGGTTTTCAAGTGCTTTGTTAATGCGTTTGAAAGCCTCCTCAATACGATCAATACCAACAACATACGACATACGAATACACTCATCAATACCAAAAGCACCACCTGCAACTGTAGCAACATGTGCCTCATTGAGAAGATAATCGCAAAAATCTGCCGAATTACTAATGGTTTTTCCATTGAATTTTTTGCCATAATAAGCCGAAAAATCGGGAAAACAATAGAAAGTAGCTGGCGGAACATTAAATTTTACGTTAGGAATGGCTTTAAGATTCTTTGCCATCACATCGCGACGTTGTTTGAGTATTTCGTTATTTTTTGCAATGCAATCTTGACTTCCAACAAGTGCTTCCAAAGCAGCACGTTGAGCCACCGAACAAGTTCCCGACGTTGTTTGACCTTGAAGTTTTCTGCAAGCAGCTGCCACATCTGCAGGTGCAGCAAGGTATCCGATACGCCAACCTGTCATTGCGTATGCCTTTGAAACACCGTTGATTACAATTGTTTGATTTTTAACATTGTCAAACTGTGCAATTGATTCGTGATGCAATTCGTAGTTTAGATGTTCGTAAATTTCATCAGAAATAATGGCAATTTCAGGATTTTTTGCCAAAACATCTGCTAATGCCTTAAGTTCTTCCTTAGAATAAACGCTTCCTGAAGGATTTGAAGGTGAATTAAGAATAAAACCTTTTGTCTTAGGCGTAATGGCAGCTTGCAATTGCTCTGCTGTAATTTTATAACCAGTAGAAGCATCACTGCTTATAATCACAGGCGTAGCGTTGCAAAGATGAGCAAGTTCAATATAAGTTACCCAATAAGGTGTTGGAATAATAATCTCATCACCTTTTTCAAACAAACATTGCATCACATTAGCAAGCGACTGTTTTGCACCAGTAGAAACAACAATCTGATTTTCAGCGTAATCAAGATTATTTTCGTTTTTAAACTTCTTTACAACAGCCTGAATTAAATCTTTGTATCCAGGCACTGGCGAATAAAACGAATAATTGTCGTCAACTGCCTTTTTTGCAGCATTTTTTACATTGTCAGGAGTAAAAAAGTCGGGCTGACCAACTGTTAAATCCACAACATCAATGCCTTTTTCTTTTAACTCGCGGCTTTTTTGGCTCATCGCAAGGGTCTGCGAAACTGCCACTCTGTTGATTCTTGACGCTAATCTCATATTTTTATATCGTTAATATTTAAGTTTCTTAGTATTTTTTATAATAATTATAAAAGATTTCAAACAACTAAATAAAATAATAAAATTTAAATTTCATCACCATTAACATTAAATAATTGTTATAACGGATCTACATTTATAGTAATAATAAGTCCTGGTTTTAATGCTGTACTTTTTGTATAGTTTATACCTTCCCAAATCTTTTGTTTGGCGGTGTCTCCATAGTGATTTTTGCTAATTTTTATCAATATATCTTTAAGATAAAAAGTTTGAATACGTGAAATCAAAGGAAATTCTGGTCCTAAAACGCCAACACCAAATATTTTTCGCAAAAAAACAGCCAAGATATTAGCACTATGATTTAAAACTTGTTCTTCTTTATGCTTAACCTGAATTTTAATAAGTTTTGAAAATGGCGGATATGCAAACTTACTTCTCTCAGCTATCAATCTGGAATACAACGATTTATAATTATTTGTAATAATATCTTCAAAAACCTGTTTTTCGGGATGAGAGGTTTGAACAAGCACCCTCCCTCGCATATCTGTGCGTCCTGTACGACCTGCGACTTGCGTTATTAACTGAAAAGCTCGTTCTTCGGCTCTAAAATCTGGAAAATTTAGCATACTATCGGCACTCAAAATTCCAGCGAATTTAAGTTTCTTAAAATCAAAACCTTTTGAAATCATCTGAGTACCAGCTAAAATATCAATTTCGCCATTTTCAAAATCACTAATAATTTTTTCAAACCTCGATTTTGAAGTTGTTGTATCAGAATCAAGACGAGCAATATTGGCATCAGGGAAAAAAATCTTTATCTCATCTTCAATTTTTTCGGTTCCAAACCCAATAGTTTTCAACGTGTTATCTCCACAAGCACAACATTTTTGTGGCATATCCATAATAAAACCACAATGATGACATACAAGCCTATTATCACGTTTATGATAAGTAAGACTTACATCACAATTTTGACACATGGGAATCCAACCACAAGATTCACATTCAACGTATGGAGAAAAACCTCGACGATTGCGAAACAAAACAGATTGTTCACCACATTTAATATTGCCCCTAATTTCAGCTAAAAGTTGAGGAGAAAACAAAGACTTCATTTGCTTTTTTTGAGCAGCCGCAAAGGTATCAACAAGAAAAATTTCTGGCATACCATTCTCAGAATAACGCTTTGTCAATTCCACAAGACCATATTTTCCATTAACGGCATTATAATAACTTTCTACAGCAGGAGTAGCCGAGCCTAAAAGAACTTTTGCACCAAAAAAAGTAGCTAAAACAACAGCACAATCGCGCGCATTGTAACGTGGTGCAGGGTCAAATTGCTTAAAAGAAGTTTCATGTTCCTCATCTACAATAATAAGTCCAAGGTTTGTAAAAGGTAAAAAAATTGATGACCTTACACCAAGTATAAGTTTGTAAGAATTTTCATCTCCACGACTAAGATTTTGCCAAATTTCAGTTCGTTCGGCATCAGAAATCTTACTATGATAAATACAAACAGCATCCCCAAACACTTTTTGTAAACGCCTAATAATCTGCGAAGTAAGTACAATTTCAGGCAAAATATAAAGTACTTGAGAACTTCTTTGCAAATATTGATCAATAAGTTTTATATAGATTTCTGTTTTTCCACTTCCTGTAACACCATATAGCAAAACAGTATTTTTGTGTTCAAAAAGTTTCAAAATGTCATCAAAAGCATTTTGTTGTGCAGTTGTAAGATTATGAAAAAGCTCCAAATCTCCCGAAAATTTTTCAAGTCTTGAAACTTCGCGTTCTTTTTCATAAAAAATTCCTTTTGTAACAAGCGACGTTAAAGCTGACTGACTAAATTGTTGATTTTCAAGAATTTTCTTCTTAGAAATTTCGCCACGTTCTAATATTTCACCATCTTTAATCTTTATACCAGAATTAGAAATATAAAACATCAAAATCATCAATTGCTTTGGTGCTTTTTTTTCAAGCTCATCGAAAATTTTTTTTATATCTAATTCGTCTTTTATTATCTCGGAGAGAATTAAATATTTTTCAGTCTTTGGTTTAATCTTTTCTTCTATAACATTATCGGCAACAAGATAACCTGAAGCAATAAGTTTTTTAACAAGAGAGATATTGTTTTTTAAACCTGTAATTTTCTGTATTTGCGACATTGCAACCTCGCTAAGACCGTTATCCATTTTAGCAAGCAACATTACATCTTTTGGCGATAACTCATTATAATCCAATTGTTTAGGAGTTCTAAAAAGAATAGTTTCGCTCTCTAATTTCAAACCAGTAGGAACGGCTGCTCGATACACTTCGCCAATATAACACATATAATAAGACGCAATCCAACTCCAAAAACGAAGTTGAATTGCGCTTACAATAGGCTTTTCGTCGATAATCTCAACAATTTCTTTTATCTCATAGTCGTTGCTACAAACTTCTGTAATTTTATATACAATAGCAGAATAAAGTTTGTTTTTTCCAAAAGGAACAACAACTCGTTTTCCTTCGCAGCATTGACTTTGCAACGTATCGGGAATTGCGTAAGTAAACAGATTAGGCAATGATAACGGTAATATTACCTCTGCATACATATTCCCAAAACATGCATATATACTATTAAATATTAGTTTCTGGAGTACCAGCAGCTTTCTTATAATCGGTTTTGTATGCTGGATTCAAATATTTTCCAGGAATTTTTTCTTTCAACTGACGTATTAATAAAGATTCCTCTCCTTCTTCAAGTATATGGAACTCTATACGACGATTGTATTTTTTTGATTCCTCTTCCCAATTTCCATTTATTTTATTGAAAGTGATTGGGTTTTCTTCTCCATAACCTACAGCTTTCAATTGCTTTGGATTTACACCCAACTTATTAACCAAAAAATCATAGGCAACATTTGCGCGTTTTTCTGTTAAAGCTTGGTTAAATGCTGCACTACCTTTTGAATCAGCGAATGCTCCAATTTCTATAACAGCTGTTGGATTCTTTTTAAGATATTCCGACAACTTTACGAAATTTTCGTTACCTGATATCTCATCATCATTTGCCTGAGCAAAGTTAAACAAAATACTTTCCACTTCTATCAAATCGTCATAGATAACTCCACGCTCATCAATATACTTTGGATTAATATAGTCATCACTATTCAAGGCAACAGAATTTACAGGTTCGATACATTGTTTTTCTGGATCAAGTCTTACACTTTTATATAATTGTTGACCAGGAGCATTTACTGGTATATCAAAAGTTTCTTCAAAAACAATCTTGTCGCCAACCGAAACTGACAATGTATAGTTGTGAGCACGTTTTACTATGAATATAAATTTTCCAGTGCGTTTGTTTGGAATTGCTGTATTTATAATTCCTAACGAGTTATCACGAATCATTACAAGACTTTCAGGTAAATCACCCTCACAAACAATTACCTTACCAGTCATTACAGTAAGTTTTGTTTCCATATCGGCGGGCAATCCCATTACATAAAGGTCTGAATGTCCCATACCGTCAAGACGTTCCGAAGCAAAATATGAGAATTTTCCAGAAGGCGTTAAAAACAAGAACACATCGTCTTCTGCAGTGTTGATTGGAAAACCTGCGTTAACAGCATCGCTCCAAGAGTTTGTTTGGTTGTCGCTATGGAAAATATCATATCCTCCAAGACCTTTATGACCTTTTGAACTAAAATATAAACGTGAATTGTCAGGAACTATAAAAGGTCCTTCTTCGTCTTCTTTTGTATTAACTTTGTCGCCAAGGTTTTTTACATTGCCCCAATCGCCATTAGACTGACGCTCTGCAACATAAATATCATATCCACCTTTTCCACCTGGACGATCGCTGGCAAAATAAAGTTTGCTTCCATCAGCAGATATTCCAGCACCAGTTTCACGATATTTTGTATTAATAGCCGAATTAAGTTCCTTTGGTTTAGTCCAATTAGAACCATCATACGACGAAACTAAAAGCGTTCCATTATTATCTTCACGATAAATATAAAGTTCGCGACCATCATACGACAAAGCAACAGTAGCATCATGTTCTGGAGTATTTACACTATCAATAGGTATCGGCTCCGACCATGTACCAGTTTCCATTTTATAGCAATAATAAATGTTTTCATCATATTGACCATCAGCTTGTTTCTCGCCTCCTTCATATTCGCGACGCGATGTAAAAAGCAACAATGATTCGTCTGCTGTAATCACAGGACTATGGTCGGCATATTCACCGTTAACTATAGCACCAAGGTTATGAACTTCTATTTCTACTGGATGGCTTTTCATTTCCTTAGTGAGATTACACATTTCAATTTCGTTGTCAACGATTTCAAGGAATCTCCTGTTGGTTACGCGTTTTTTAAGTTTTTCCAACACATCCAACGCCTCGTCTATACTATCATTTACTCTATACGCACGTCCAAGATAAAATTCTGTTTCTATTCCTTGAGTACCTTTGCGTTGTTTTGGTTTGTACAATTCCAACGCCTTACTAAAACATGACGAAGCATATTGTTTTTTTGTTGCGGTGTTTAGATAGCAAAATCCCAATTGAAAACGGTATGTACCGTTGTTAGGATCCATAGCTATAAGTTTATTGTACATATCAATAGCCGAAGTAAAATCTTCGTTGTAAACCATTTCTTCGGCCATTCCGATGTTAATATCGTCTTGTGCAACAGCTTGTTTACCAATTCCTGCTGCTACCAAAAAGACTATAACCAATGAAAAAAAGTTTTTCATATTTTTATTCGTTCATTAGGACTTCTTAGCTAAAATTTTTCTTTTTATCAGCCGCAAAAATAATAATTTTTGTTAAGCTGTTTAATTTTTTTCAAAAAAAAATTCATTTTTTTGAAACTTTTTTATTTTTGATTTTTAGCAATTATATTTTTTTTTACTAACCTATTGCTAATCATTGTTAAAGAAATAACTCTTTGGAATATCTCTCAAATTGTATCTCGAAGCCATTATTTCTCCGTAAGCTCCTGCACTTCTAAATGCAAGAATGTCGCCACGATTAGTTACTGGCATTTCTAAATTACTGATAAACACGTCAGTAGATTCGCAAATAGGCCCAACAACATCGTATGTTTTGGTTTCTTTGCTTTTTGATGTAAGGTTTTCTATCTTGTGATATGCACCATAAAGTGCTGGACGTATTAAATCGGTAAATCCTGCATCTGCTATCGCAAAATTTGTTTTAACGGCAGGCTTTATGTAAAGTACACGCGAAATTAGAGTTCCACATTGTGCAACCACCGAACGACCAAACTCAAAATGGACTCGCTGTCCTGGCATAACCTTGAGATTTTGATGTATCAAATCAAGTAATTTTTCAAAATCAGGTATCGGATTCTCGTCGGGTTGTTGATAGTCTATACCAAGTCCTCCTCCAAGATTAATTTCTAGCAACGAAATGTTTAATTCGTTGAGTTTTTGCTGCATCTCGTTGCTACGTTGACACAACAAGCGATATGGTTCCATGTCAAGAATTTGAGAGCCTATGTGAAAGTGTAATCCTATAAGTTTTACATTTTCAAGACTTTGCACAAATTTAACCGTATCTTCAAGATAATTGAAATCTATACCAAACTTGCTATCTTCTAATCCTGTATTGATACACTTGTTGGTATGAGCATCTATTCCGGGATTAAGTCGTAACGCAACACTTGCTTTTTTTCCACATTCACTTGCCAACGAGTTTATTACTTCAAGCTCTTGGAGCGACTCACAATTAAAACAAAATATTCCAAGCTCTAACGCCAATTTTATTTCTTTGTCTGACTTTCCAACGCCAGCATACACAATCTTATCACCACTAAATCCGCAGTCAACAGCTTGTTTTACTTCGTTACCACTAACACAATCGGCACCAAAACCATAAGATGAAATAATTTTTAATATTTCTGGATTTGCATTGGCCTTTACTGCATAATGAACAATGTAGCCATATTTGTCTGCTGCCTTTTTTAATGTATCAAGCGTTAATTGCAACAATTTTTTGTCATAATAATAAAAAGGTGTGGGCGTTTGTTTAAACTTGTTAATTATTTCTTCGCTGAACATAATTTTTCTTTAAAAAGGGTTTTATTCAAGTTGTTAAGTGCACGACTCTTGTCGTTTCCGTCTATAAGCATGGTAATATTACGCTTACTTGCGCCAAACGAAATCATTTTGATTGGAATGTCGCTCATGGCCTCAAATATTTTTACAGAAATGCTACTTTGTTGAGCTGGTATATTACCAACAGCGCACACAATTGTCTGATTACCAACACATTCTATTTCTCCAAATTTTGAAAGATCTCTCACAATATCATCAAGATGAGATGTATCGTTGATAGTAACAGCCACTGCTACTTCTGATGTTGTTATCATGTCAACCGATGTTTTATACATATTGAAGACATTGAAAATTTTACTCAAAAAACCAAAGGCATTTAACATACTTGCCGATTTAATATAAATCGCTGTTATATTGTCCTTAGCTGCCAATGCCTTAATTTCTCCATATTTACCCGTGCTTTCTGACGAAATAAGCGTACCTGGCGCATCGGGATTCATTGTGTTTTTAAGTTTAATTGGTATTTTAAGTCCTTTAACTGGAAATACGCACGACGGATGCAATATTTTAGCACCAAAAAATGCAAGTTCTTCTGCCTCTTCGTATGATATACTCGTTAAAGCGTATGTTTCGTCAACATAACGTGGGTCGCAGTTCAAAAGTCCATCTTTATCACTCCAAATCTGCACCTCTTCTGCATTGATTGCCGCTCCAATTATTGTTGCAGAATAGTCGCTACCTCCACGCGTAAGGTTTGAAGTTTCACCTTTCATTGTTTTACAGATAAAACCCTGAGTGATAAAAAGGTTACAATCGGGATATTGGGCTATCTCACGATTGATAGATTCTTTTACGTAATAATAATCGGGTTCGCCATTATTGTCGGTTCGCATAAAATTTACCGCCATAAGCAATTGCACGTTAATTCCACGCGTTTTTAGATAAAGAGTAACCATCTTTGTGGTAATAATTTCGCCTGCTACCACAATCTCTTTCTCCAACAAGTCGGAATATTTACAACGAGTTTTTTCTGCAAGAATGTCGAATTCTGAATTTAAAAGGTTTTCTGCAGCCAATACAGCGTTACCAGCCTCAAAAAGTTCGTTAGCAGTTTTAATGTAATGCTCACGCAACTTATTCACAATTTGAGTAGCTTCGTCATTTTTTTCTTTTTTTATCTTTGAAGCTATCTCCACAAGAGAATTTGTTGTACCAGACATTGCTGAAAGCACCACTATCTTACGGGCTCCTTCTGTTATTATTTTTTCTACACCTTTTATATTAACGGCACTACCAACAGACGTACCGCCAAATTTCATTACTTGCATCTTTTTTAGTTTTTTGTATTCTGTATAAATTTCGCTGCAAAATTAAATTTCTTTATTTGTCAAACAAAAAAATTATTCAAATAATAGCAAAAAAAGAAAATTTAATTAAAAATCAAACGGCAAGGTGTTTGTAAGATTTAATATGTTTTTTATCTTTGTTTTTTGTGATGAGAATAATTTCAATTAAAATAATAAATAAAACATTACAAAAAAACAAAAAGACTAAACAAATATTCTGAAAAATAGACAATATGAATACACCGGAACGAATATCCGTAAGATATAAATTCAGAGTTATGCTGATATGTTTCGCTATTTATGCAGCGATAACGGGCATTTCGTTTTATTATTTAGTAAAAAACTATGACGAGATAGACCAGGCATACAAAGCCGAAATAAACTTAAAAAATAATCTTTCCGAAATAAGAAATTTACAATATGAACTTTTCAACCTTTACTCAACAACACGCGACAAAGAAAAAGAAGATACTTTAGTATCTGATATAAACCTACTCTGCATCGGTATCAACAATGGAATAGCCACAATAGACCAAACAATACCCGACAAAAGCAGAAAAATGGAACAATCAATTTCGGTGTTTAGAGAAGAATTTGAAAACTATCGAAAAAAAATAAATGAAATAACCGAAACAAAAAGTTATATACGCTCCCTTTCTGATGCTGGCGGACGACTTGACGTATCGCGCAGGGCTGCATCCACCACTGGAAATCAGTTTTCAATATCGGGAACAAATAACATATTTCAAGAAGCTTACAAATACGAACAATCGTTTCTTGAGACATCTAACATTGAAGATTACAAAAATTTCAACAAAAAAATTGATGCTCTATTACGCATACTCAAAAGCACTGGCAACAACACCCCAAACATGCTCGTTAGGTATCAAATATCCAAAATGACAGACCAGATAGTAGAGTATAGAACAACATTTAACCTCATATTTGCCAAGCAGTTGCAACTTGGACTAAACAACAATGACGGATTTAAAGGCGAGGCAAATGCTCAAATAAAAACCATGCAAATAGATATAGAAGAAATGTTAGACGAGTCTAACGAATTACGAAACGACAAACATTACTCCTTAGTATCGAAAATAGTAATTATACAAGTTGTAACAATAATAGCAGGACTGATATTCTTTCTACTTCTATTTCAATCGGTAACAAAACCCAACGAAAGAATGAGCGAATACCTCAACACACTGCTCGAAGGCAAACTTGTACCACCAACCAAAAACTATGGTAGCACCAACGAAATAGATATAATGGCTGAACAATTAAGCCTTTTTGTAGAAAACCTAAAAGAAAAGCAACTTTTTACAGAAAGCATTGGCAACGGACGACTTGAAAAAGACTTTAAACTACTTAGCGAAAACGATGAACTCGGAAATTCGCTTCGCAACATGAAAAACAATCTTGAAAAACAAATAAAAGAACAATTAGAACGCCGTAAAGCCGATGAGTTGCAAGACAAAATAAACTTAGGATTAACAGAATTTGGTGCTATTCTTCGTAAAAACAACAACAACTTAGACCGACTTTGCGACGAAACCACAAGAAATCTAATAAAATACATGGCAGCCAACTACGGTGCAATGTACATATACGAAGACGATAACCCAGACGACATACACCTTGAAATGAAAGCAGCATACGCCGCTGATAGACAAAAATTTATGCAAAAAAGAATAAGCCTTTACGAAGGCATTGTTGGAACATGTGCCGTAGAAAAAACAATGTTTCTAATAGAAGATATACCAGACAACTACATAAAAATTGGTTCGGGTTTTGGTGATACAAAACCAGGACACCTTTTAGTAATGCCACTTTTGCTAAACAACAAAATATACGGAATGATAGAACTATGTCGCACAGATAAATTTGAAGACTATAGAATAAAATTTATTCAACAACTTTCAGAAGACATAGCAATAACAATATCATACGTAAGAGAAAACACCAAAAACCTATACAAACTTCGCGAAATAGGCAAAAGGCTCGAACAATACACCATAAATCTTCAAAATGCAGAAATAGAAACAAAAAACAAAAATAACGAAATAAAAGCACTAAAAGAAGAAAACAAAAAACTAAAAGAAGAAAACTCAAAACTCGCAGATTTTAAATTGGCAACAGAAAACAGATTAGTACGTAAGTTGGACTAAGGTTATGAACAAAAATAATAAAATATTAAATAAGTTTAACACCATAAGGTGGAAAGCAGTATTCGCAGCCATCGCAGGAGCAATGTTTATTATAGGTTGCGTTATAATTGCCCAAAAATACATTGTACTCGACAAAGTATCCGACTACGGCAAACTAAAGGGTAACACCGCTGCCGACAATTATGCATACGACTTTGAATATGACCTAACATTAGCCACCTCTCGTCTTAATGCCGAAACTAAGGCATTAACAGAGCAAACCAACATACTACGCATACAAACAGCACCAATGGCTGCAAAGATGATGCAATATTTTCTCGAAACAGAGCCTATGGCAAAATCTGTTTGGCTAATTACAGAACCATATACACTCAACAATTCCGACAGTCTATTAGTAAACACCAATCCTGGCTTTCCTTTGGGATGGTATGGGCGTTTTAACAAACGAGAAAGCGGTGCAGCTGAATTTTCTAACGATTTAATGTCAACGCCAACCGAAATATACGACATATATCGCCAAATGAAGCGTACTTTGCAACCATATACAACATCATTGGCATCAGACGGAGAAACAAACGAATCATTAGTTTTAATGAAACCGATAATAATAAACGGTAAATTTTTAGGTGTTCTTGGTCTTGATTTAGATATGAAAATCCTAAGAAAAAAACTCGATGCAAAAGTACCATCCGAAATAGAAATGATAATGGCATCGCAAAACGGAAACATATTCTATTCTCGCAAAAAAAACCTCCAAGGCAGAAACATCAGAGAAGTATTTAGGTTTACAGAAGAAAAAATAGGCATAATATCAAATAACAAAAGAAACTTTTATTTTTTATTTATTAAGTTAGTAATTTAAAAAATAGTCTGTTTGGGCAATATGAAATACCTTATTGGCTAATTATCTTTCTTTGTTTAATAGACTAATATTATGTTGTGAAAGATTACAAAATTATGTAGTCAAGAAAAGTTTTTTAAATCAGAAGGAAGGTAATTTATGACCGAAACACTAAAAAGCAGCGATGTGACAAGTGTCGTTATAGTTGAAGATTACAAACTAACACGAGTCGGATTAAAATCAGCATTAAATGAGTACAAAACAATTAATGTTGTTGCAGAAGCTGAAGATGCAGAAGAGGGTATAGAAATTATTAAAAAAATGAAACCCGATGTTGTTCTTATGGATGTAGGTTTACCCGGAATGAATGGTTTTGAAGCTACAATGAAAATAAAAGAATTAGGTTTTGATACTAAAGTT
>ERZ842401.3988-NODE-3988-length-17670-cov-4.124610_pt1 | contig 17670 bp, 13 predicted proteins | sample MGYA00521270_ERZ842401 | MGnify/ENA primary metagenome ERZ842401 (study PRJEB31892, sample SAMEA3878208) | bioreactor metagenome | biome: Moose rumen | place: Sweden | collected 2011-10 | study: EMG produced TPA metagenomics assembly of the PRJEB12797 data set...
TCGCGCATCCCCTGCGATGCACCCTTTCCTGTTCCCCGCCCCGTCACAGCGGCACTTCTTCAAACCTGTGCGGGGCTTCGTTAGAGGTTATTCATACAGTAGGTTGGGTTAGCATTTAAACGATAATCTATTGCTTCCTCTTGCGTTTTATTAATCGGAATATCCTAAGTGTAGTCCACCCCCAAATAATACCACCAATTAACCATACAACAAGAGTATATATGTTGTAATATGAATTATCCCATACCTTTGTAAACAAATACTTAACGGGCGGTACGGAAATCCAACATAAAAGACCGAAAAACAGGCCTATGGATATTGTTTTTAATTTCATGGCTATGTTCAACGATGATTATACCCATATGCAAGCGATCCAGCAATAGCACCTTGAAAAGCCCCATCCACAGCACCAGCGGTCGCGCCGGAAATGGCGCCAGGAACGGCACCCACTCCACCAGCCACGGCACCAGCAGCAGCTCCGGTTGCTGCTCCATACCCAGCCCCAACAAGTGCGCCCCAGGCGGCACCTTCAAGATCTGCCTCAGCGTATGGTTGTACTTTTTTTACTAACTCTTTTGCATTTTCTTTCAATTTGTTCCATTTTTCTTTCAGACTTTCTTTCTTTTTTGTGTTTGATGATTTCTTACTGAAAAAATACAATGACCAAAATTCAAATGAAGATAGACAAATATCAGCTGCAAATCGAATACAAGCATAGTCATTTGTTGTGTGTATTGTTTTTAAATCACTATCTACAGCAGTACAATAGTCTTCTATAAATTCATCGTATGTTAATGATTGGATAAAGCATCTCTTGAGTATTTGATACAATGATTTGGTATGTCGCTCTATTAATTCAAGATTGAATGAACGAATAGGAGCCACTCTGAAAGGAAACGTTTTCAAGGTTATTGTTTTATGTTTTTTCATGTATTCATACAAATCATAATATCCCAACACATCCATATACTTTATATTGAACTTGTTCTCCACGAGATATTTATTCATTCTTAAGTCGGCTTCGAGTTCGTGACGCATAATATTGAGAAAAAAAACGTCTATTTCAATGTCCTTATATGATTCATAGAGATTGAACATCTTACGCAATTCACTATTGTGAAATAAAGCAAGTTGCTTACTGATTTCGTCTATTTTTTCTCTTGTAAGACTTATTTCAACCGTATCTATATCTGAAGAGTAGTGGATATTATTTTGTTGTTTCATAATGGTTATATTTTGATACTTCATTTATACATAAATTGTTATCGCCCACAAAAAAAACTGGATGTTGTCTTTATAATGAGGGCTTTTTTCAGTGCCAGAGCTGCTGCTGGCAGGGTGATGCGCGATTTATGAGCTTTCAAATGTGTTCAGCATTCATGAACTCCGCTGAATAAATCCAATCAAGTGAATAATTTTTTGTTCGCGCATCCCCTGCGATGCACCCTTTCCTGTTCCCCGCCCCGTCACAGCGGCACACGTATACGAGGACGTTCTTCCTGTGCGGGGCTTTGTTGGATATCATTCATGTGTTGGGGATTTGGTTAGACATTCTGTTTGGGGGCCGCAACAGTGCTAAATACTCTACTTTGTTGCTATACAGGTATATGTTTTCGTGTTGCTGTCATAATTTATCTCAACGGTGTAACCGTCAGCAAGCATTTTATTGCTCCACGATATGGCATTGGCTTCGATTTGGGTTGTGTAGACGATTTTTTCTTTTGCGGCATTATTGGTGTATTGTGCTGTCGCATTCATAATGCTTACGGTATGACCCTCACGCGCTGTAGCGGTCATGCGTTCCATAAATTGAATCCAATCGGAATCACTGCTGAATGTCAAGGTCTGCGATATGCCATCGATGGTGACTAACATTGTGCGTGAGCCTTCGTTTTGAGACATAAACATTTGTGAATCATTAATGTTTTCTTTTTGGCAACTGACGGCCATAGTACTGAATACGGCTAACAGTGCAACGCTGATGATGTTCTTTTTCATTTTGATAGGTTTAAGGATTATAAATTTTTTACTTTATGGGTGATTATGGCAAGAATCTGACTGCTGTCCATTGTGTTGAACACGCATACTGTTCTGTCAAACCTGGATATTGCAACAACACAATCATCGGGGCTGGGGCTTGATATTGTGTCCATGGGGTTTTCGCGTGGTGCACGCCTCATGATCACATTCCTTTTTTCTTTGGACATCAAACAGACCTCTGACGGCGGTGGGATTTTGAAATCAGATACCAATCCATCCCATGCAGAGTCGGTCGTTGCCTCGAGCACGGTCACGTCCACGAAAACACTGTCGTCGACGCGGAAGTCTTTGATGAATGCAGCGTGGATGTCCGTGAAGCTGGCGTAGGTGCGGTAGAGTTCGCTGCATTGGTCGAGGGGAACGGTGCGGGGCCACAGCTTGACTGATAGGGTGCCGACGACGACTATCAAGCAGACAGTCACAATCGCAGGCCAGGAGTTCATCCGATCAATGATCCTTGATAACTTCATTTTGTATTGATAATATTGGTGACATTTTCGACGGTCGCGGCGCGGTTGGTGTGGTTTTGGGTTAAGGTCTGGCCGTCAATGCTGGTGGTTGTGCGGGAAACTACTACGAGTGCGAACATGGCAGCGACACTGATGGCGGAAATACGACGAGTGTCGTTTTTTACATAACTGACCGACTGATTGGTGGCGGTGGGGTCGCTGTTGGCTGGACGGGGAACATAATTGGGTCTCAAGTGGGCATGGCGAAGTATGCGCGACATACGCAGAATACCCATCCGAGCGGGGTCGGAAATAATGGAGAACACAGTCCAGTAGAGACTTTCGGTAAGAAGGCAGAGATAGAGGAACTCGATGACAAGGCATGTGACGAGTGCAGCCGTATTGTAGGCGAGAGTGGGAATGAGGATTGTCCAATAGGTTGTGCAGGCGGCGATAAGGATTGTCAGGACGGCCATACGCATCAACATCTGAATGCGGAATGGCTTGGAACAGTGGTAGTTGAGCGCGAGTGTGGCATGCTCCTTGTCGATGCGGTCGATGCGGCGCGTGTGGTCGTCCCAAATGGATTGAAGTTCGTCGAAGGTGGGAGGATCGTTTGGTGTTGTTTTTTCCGATTTATTCATGGCCTTTGCTTTTTTTGTGTTGTTCAATCATTTTCTGTTTGATACGATAAAGTTTTTGTTTGACGGCGGATTCTGATTTACCAACGATGGTGGCTATTTCGGAGCAGGAAAAACGTTCGAGCTGTAGATAAATCAGTTTCTTCTCGTCGTCGGGCAGTTGGTCGATAAGGCTGTAGAGGTATTCGAGCTGAGTGTCGTCGGCTTCCTCGGACAAGGATTCGCATAGTCTCTCGTCAAGCGGGGCGAATACGGGTGCGTCCTTCCGCTTGCGTTTGCGCAGTTCCATCCCTGCAGTGTTGAGCGCAACGCGATAAACCCATGTTTTGGGGTGGCAATCGTGCCGGAACTTTGGCCATCCGTGCCAAAGGTTGCAGACAATTTCTTGGTAGAGGTCGGCGACGTTTTCGGGGTGCCGGTCGGTGAAGGCAAGGCATATCCTATACAGGATGCCTTGCGATTGTCGAAGCATCTCCTCGAATTCCCTATGTCCATTCGCCCGCTGTTTCATTGCATAGTACTTATGTTAGATGCAAACAGAAACGAAAAGTAACACAAAAAATAATTTTTTTTGTTCGTACGCTGAAATGCGCGGGCGGTGTTATGTTGTGGCTGCTTTTAGGGTCGGAGGAACCCGTGTCTGTGGTGAAGCTGGCGGAAAAATGATGGTGTTTGCAGCCTTTTGTGGGGTGGCGTCAGCTTTCGATTTTGACGTTTGATATGCAGTCGAGTTGCGAGAGGGCTTTCAGAAACTCCTTCGGGCGTACCTTTGTGCCATGCGGCATCATGGTGAGCGACATGCCGTTGTGGGTGACAAACACTTTGAGCGGAATGGAACCTTTGTTGCTGTCGATGGTTTTGGCCAGCGAGCCGCAGAACTCTTTGTCGATGGATTCGAGCGGCACCGTGAACGAGATGCCCCGTGCGAAGCGTGCCATGACATCGCCCAGCAGCATCATGTCGGTGATTTCGAGGCGCGGGCGGCTTTCGGTGAATGTGCCGTCGGGGTTTTTGCGTTTGAAGGTGCGCAGTGTGGCCGTGCAGCACACGAAGAGCCCTTTCTCGAAATAATTCTTGAAACGTTGGTAGTTCTCGCTCCATAGAGCCAGCTCGTATGAGCCGGAGTAGTCCTCTATCAGCATTCGGCCGTAGGGGTCGCCGTTTTTTTGGGATATGCCTGTCTTCACTTCGGCCACCATGCCCGCAAACCTTATGGGCGCTACCTTGAGGTCGGTGTAGTTGTTCAGTGCGGTGAGCGGAGTGTTGACGAAACTGCTCATCTCGTACGAGAACTCGTCGAGCGGATGGGCGCTCAGGTAGAAGCCTATGACCTCTTTTTCGTTGCGGCACTGTTCTATGGTCGACCAGGGTTCGGCTTTGGGCACTGTGGGGTGCTCCTCTTCCTTGCTCATCTGGTCGCACATGTCGAATATCGACATCTGCGACGAGTCGGCGTTCTCCTGTTTGCGGACGGCCCAACGCACCAGTTTTTCGAGATATGTGGGGCAGTTTTCGTTGTCGATTTCCTTGAAGAAATACTGTGCGCGGTGCATGGAGCCTATGCCGTCGAAAGCACCGGCCATGACCAGCACCTCCACGTTCTTGCGGTTTATGGTGTGCAGGTCTACACGGTTCAGGAAGTCGAAGATGTCGGCGTAAGGGCCATTGGCTTCGCGCTCGGCAATGATGTTCTCGGCAGCGGCTTCGCCCATGCCCGAAATGGCTTGCAGGCCAAAGCGTATCTGCCCTTTGTGGTTCACGGCGAAGTTTTTCCCGGATTCGTTCACCGATGGCAGCAGCACGTCGATGCCATGTTTGCGGCAGTCCTCGATAAGCTGTGTGGTGCGTTTTATGTCGTCCTGTCCGCTTGTCATGGTGGCTGCCATGTACTCGGCAGGGTAGTTGGCTTTGAGGTAGGCGGTCTGGTAGGCCACCCACGAGTAGCAGGTGGCGTGCGACTTGTTGAAGGCGTAGGCCGCAAATTTTTTCCAATCCTCCCAGATTTTGTGCAGTTTGTCCTTGGGATGCCCGTTGCGCTCGCCGCCTTCATAGAAGAGCTGCTCCAGCTCGTTCATCTTGTCGATTTGTTTCTTGCCCATGGCCTTGCGCAGGGTGTCCGACTGGCCTCTGGTGAAGCCTGCCAGCTGACGGCTCAAGAGCATGACCTGCTCCTGGTAGACGGTGATGCCGTAGGTGTCCTTCAGGTACTTCTCCATGCAGGGGATGTCGTAGGTTATGGGTTTGCGCCCCTGCTTGCGGTCGATGAAGTCGGGTATATAGTCCATCGGCCCCGGACGGTAGAGGGCGTTCATGGCTATGAGGTCCTCAAACACGTGCGGCTCCAGCTCGCGCAGGTATTTCTGCATTCCCGGCGACTCGAACTGGAATGTACCCACGGTGTTGCCCTCGCTGAAGAGCTTGTAGGTCTTCTCGTCGTCGATAGGTATATGGTCGATGTCTATGTCGATGCCGTGGCTGTGCTTTATGTTGGCCAGTGCGTCCTTGATTATGGTGAGGTTCTTCAGTCCGAGGAAGTCCATCTTTATGAGCCCGACGTTTTCGACCACGTGGCCGTCGTATTGGGTCACCACTACGTCCTGGCCCGACTCTTTGTCTTTGATGGTACACACCGGGGCGAATTTCGTGAGGTCGTCGGCCCCGATGATTACGCCGCAGGCGTGGATGCCTATCTGACGGTTGGTGTCCTCCAGCTCCTCGGCGTATTCGAGCATCGACTTCAACCCCTGGTCTTCGGGACGGCTGCTCTGCATTATGGCACGCAGCTCAGGCACGTATTTGTAGCAGTTGCGCAGGTTCACCTTGGGCGGCGCGGCGAGGGGTTTGCCGCTCTCGTCCTTCATGCCCTCGGGAAATTTGTCGGGGATGAACGATTTGATGCGGTTCACCACATCGAGCGGCACTTTCTCGACACGCCCCACGTCGGCTATGGACGATTTGGTGGCCATTGTGCCGTAGGTGATGATGTGTGCCACTTTCTCTTTGCCGTATTTCTTCGTGATCCAGTCGAGCACTTTGGCGCGTCCGGCATCGTCAAAGTCGACGTCGATATCGGGCAGTGAGATACGGTCGGGGTTGAGGAAACGCTCAAACAGGAGGTCGTATTTCAGTGGGTCGACATCGGTGATTTTCAGGCAGTAGGCAACCACGCTGCCGGCTGCCGAGCCACGTCCCGGCCCCACGCTCACGTCCAGCTCCTCGCGTGCCGCACGGATATAGTCGCTCACGATGAGGAAGTAGCCGGGAAAGCCCATGGTCTTGATGGTGTGCAGCTCGAACAGGATGCGTTCGCGCTGCTCGTCGGTCAGGCTGTCGCCATAGCGCTCTTTGGCCCCTTCCCATACCAGCTTTTCCAGATAGTCGGCCTCGAACTTGATGCGGTATAGCTTCTCGTAGCCGCCAAGCTTCTTGATTTTCTCCTCGGCTTTCTCGCGCGGCATCACCACCTGATGCTTCTCGTTTTGGGTGAACTCGTTGAAGAGGTCCTCCTCGGTGTAGCGTTGCCGCCATTGTTCCTCGGTGCCGAATGATTCGGGTATGTCGAACATCGGCATCAACGGGTCGGAGTCGATGGAATAGTTTTCCACTTTGTCGGCAATCTCGCGTGTGTTTTCCAGTGCTTCGGGCAGGTCGGCGAAGATGGCGGCCATCTCGTCGGGGCTTTTCAGCCATTCCTGCTTGGTGTAGTGCATGCGGTTGGGGTCGTTGACGTCAGACTGGGTGCTGATGCAGATAAGATGGTCGTGCGCCTCGCCGTGCGCCTCTTCAACAAAGTGTACGTCGTTGGTGGCTATGAGTTTTATGTTGTGTTTGCGGGCAAGCTCCACAAGCACCGGGTTTACGCGCTGCTGTTTCTCGTAGGTGTCGGTGGCTGCGTTGGGTTTGTCGGTTTTGTGGCGTTGCAGTTCGAGGTAGTAGTCGTCGCCAAACAGCTGTTTGAACCACAACACGCTCTGCTCGGCCCCCTGAAGGTCGTTGGCCAGTATTTTCTGCGGCACCTCGCCGCCCAGGCAGGCCGAGCAGCAGATGATGCCGTCGTGGTACTGCTGCAGTACGTCGTGGTCGATGCGCGGCCGGTCGTAGAATCCGTCGGTGTAGGCTATTGAACTCAGTTTGCAGAGGTTCTTGTAGCCGGTCTTGTTCTTCGCCAGCAATATGAGGTGCCAGCCGCTGCGGTCCACTATGCGTGGGCGTCCGTTGTCGGGGTTCAGTTCGGTGATGCTCTTGTCTTTTTGGTAGAGGGTGCGGCGGGCGCAATAGGCCTCGATGCCTATGATCGGCTTGAAAAGCTGCCCTTTGAGTAGGTCGAGCATCGCCTCGGCCTCGCGTTTCTCTTCGGCGCTGGAGCCGTCGTTCTGAAGTATGGCCTCCTGCTCCTTGATTTTGTCCTTGACCTTGCCGTTCTCTTTCTTCACGGTGTCTACCAGGTCCTTGATGCCGAACATGTTGCCATGGTCGGTGAGTGCCATGGCATACATGCCGTTGGCCTTGCATTTTTTTATCAGGTCGGGAATTTTCGACATGCCGTCCAAAATCGAATAGTGCGAGTGGACGTGTAAGTGTGTGAAATATGGCATTGTGTGCTTGTGCTTGTTCTTTCAATGAATGTGTAAAGGTACGAAAAAAAATCGTACTTTTGCACCGACGTTGCAAAACAGGATAATCATGAATCGCTATTCGGTCTTCAAATCATTCGTTTTCACCCTGCTTCTTGTGGTATGCGCAGGCACTCCATTGTCGGCGCAAAAGCTTACTCTGGTGAAGAAGCATCCCGCAGTGGGCGACCAGTGGGCCTCACGCTTCGGCCTGACCGGGCTGAACAAGCCAGAGGGTGCATACTACCGTCTCCGCGAGGAGGTGCGTGTGTCCAACCTGATCAGGTCGTCGGCCACCGAGGGGATGCAGCTAATCATCTCGGAAAAAACTGCTTTCGGCTCGTTTGGGCTTTTCCGCTCTCCTATGAGCGAAGACTTGATGAACTTCACGCTTGCCCTCTACAACAAGGATGCAAAGCTGGTGAAGGAATTCGACCTGTGCAAGGTCACTGGTGTCTATGGCCTGGAGGTCCAGGATATACGCTACGAGGCCGGCCGGTTCTATTTCAACATGGCCTGCCCGACTTATTCTGACGATTACCGTGGCAAATGCTCGCGCCTCTACTGCCTCGATGTCAAGACGGGCTCGATAGTGTGGAGTACCGACTACCTGGTGAGCAACGACATCATCCTGGTCGAGGATGACTATATTGTGTGCAGCTATGGCTTCACCGGCGAGCGCGATTTTGTCTATCTTCTCGACAAGAAGACGGGTGCCGTGACCAGCCGTATGCCGCTCGACAGGAAGGCCGAGTATGTCGAGCTCAAGGACGGACACCTCTACGTGGTCGACGCCGCGCAGAGTGTCTACGAATACAAGATTGCAAACTGATTACTGACTGTTTTCCGCCGGCCACTGGTCGCCGACCGCCGACCACGCGCCGCCTATCGGCATGGGATACCAGAAGGTGGTGTCGCTGAAAAGGCTTTGCATCTCCTTCAGGCTTTCGGCTATCAGCGAATGGCGGTGCCAGAAGTGCATGGGATAGAAGTTGTCGGTGTAGATTTTGTTGAGCCACTGTATAGAGCTGCGAAGCATGTTTGTCTCGAGTCTGGGGTCGATGGGCAGCATGACATGGGTGAAATGGGCTATGTCGGAACGTACCGTGCGCACGACCGACAGGTACATGCCCTCCATCTCGTCGAGCGAGACTTTCAGGTTTTCGCCGTCGGCAAAATACCAGTTGTTGAGGTCGCCGGCGTGGAACGCCGTAGTGCCGTCGGCAAAGGTGAGGGCTATGGCCACGCCGATGTCGGTCGACCGGTAGTAGTTGGCACGCAGATATTCATCCTCGTAGAATCGTTCGGGATTCATGATGTCGCGAACCTGTAAGCGTGGCACATGGCGACGGCGCACGGTGTCGTAGGAGAGCATGAGCCGCGGACGCACCGTTATCTGCTTATGGCCGCGACCCCATTGCAGTATTTCGGGGTTGTAGTGGTCCTCGTGAAAGTGCGACACGAAAACATACACGGTCTTCTCGGTCGAGGCCAGCAGCTCGTGCAGGTAGCCGAGCGGGTCTTTCCAATAGTCGAGCACCACGATGATGTCATCGTTTTCCAGGACAAAACAGCTGTGGTATATGTAGCGTACTTTCAATTCAGTCGTTGGTTGGTGGTGTGTTGTCGCTGTCGTCGGGGAGGTTTATCGACTGGAAACGGCGTTGGCGCTGCTGCCAGCGTTCACGGGCGTATTGCTGCATGTCGCTCACCTCGTCGTTCTCATCGATAATCTCAAGCCCGAAAATTGTCTCTATGATGTCCTCGAGTGTCAGTATGCCCTGGAAGCAGCCGTACTCGTCGATGGCAATCGCTATCTGCACTTTCTGTTTGAGCATCGATTCCCACGCGCTGCTGATTGAGTCCTCTTCGTTGAAATAGGGGAGGGGTCGCTTGATGTCGGTGAGGTGGCATGCAAATTTGTCCTCGGCCAGCAGTTCGAGGGCCTCGCTGCGCAGTATGTAGCCCGTGATGTCGTCGGCACTGTCGGCATAAACCGGTATGCGCGAGAAGTGCGAATACTCGTCGTCGCGGTAGAACGACTTGATGGTCATGTTTTCGGGCGCCACCGCTGCCACCGAGCGTGGTGTCATCACGTCGTAGATGTGTATGTCGTCGAGTTTGAAGATGTTCTGTATGATTTTGTTTTCGTCCTCGTCAATCACCCCTTCGTCCTCGCCCACGTCGGCCATGGCAGCCACCTCTTCGCGGCTTACGGCCGCCTCCTCGTCGTTCTTGGGGGCAAACACGCGGGTGAACAGCTCAATCAGCACAACAAACGGGTACATCAGCACAATGAGCACAGCGATGGTGTTCGACGAGAAGCCCATGAGTTTCCGCCAGTGGCGCGTGCCGATGGTTTTGGGTATGATTTCGGAGAACAGCAGGATTAGCACCGTGGTCACTATCGAGACGAGGGTGAACCATTGGCTGCCAAAAGCCTCGTTCACCTGGTGGCCTACGCCGGCGGCACCTATGGTGTTGGCTATGGTGTTGAGCGACAGGATGGCCGCTATGGGCCGAGCGTTGTCGGTCTTGTAGCGTTTGAAGCGGGTGGCGGGCTTGTAGCCTTCGTCCTCGCGCATGGTGATGTAGGATATTGGTGTCGTCATGAGCGTCGACTCCAGTATCGAGCACAGGAACGAGACGCCCATGGCGCCCAGTAGGAAGAGCAGCAGCAGCGTCATTTCCCGGTAACGATTACTTTGCAGGCTTGGCCGTTGCAGTGCACTATGTAGAGGCCGTTGCACGGAACATCGATGGCAATGCTTTCGCGACCGTGTGCGTCAAAACCGCCCACCTTGCGCCCCAGCATGTCTACAATGGTTCCTTTGTTGAGTGTAGTCCCGACTACTACTATCCTGCCGCCGGTCGAATAGGCTTTCAGGCTGTTGCGGCTTTCAACGGTTTGGGCAATCGAAAGCGGCTCCTGTGGGTCGGGTTCGGGTTTCGCGTCGAAGACGACCGTCAGCGTCGTGTCGGCCTGTAGGCTGGTGTAGTCGATGATTATGGTGTCGAACCCGCCGTTGGGCTGGAATATCAGGTTTGTGCCGTCGACTATGGCGCTGTCCTTGAAAAGGGTGTCTGTCCCCGACACGATGGCGCTGATGACGTAGCCACTGTCGGCCACTGCCGTCAGGTGGTTGTCGGTGCTGCCTGACTTGATATGGGCGAATTTGCCGCACATTGGTTCGCCTGCCTGGTACACGCCTGTCGCACCGGTGGCCTCACCCTCGCAGGTGACTTTCACGGTGTAGACGTCGGGTGGCCGCATCCCTATAAGTGCCTGCTGACGCATGTTGAAGTTGCTGCCGTGCGGGGTGAGTGCGTCCACGCGGAAGTTGCCGTCGTACAAGCCGCCCCACCCGAAATTGCAGTGGAAGAACTGGCGTACGTTGCACCCGTCGAGTATGAAGCAGTGGCCTGCCGAGGGCCCTTCGGCGGCTGCTCCGGCAAACACTATGGGCAGCCCCTTGCTCAAGTCGCCGCACAGCAGGTTGATCCAGTCTATCCCGAGGTCGAATTCCTTGCTCAACCGCCCATCCAGTTCGGGCGAATAGGCAAAAAAGTGGGGTATGACGTTCTCGGCGGCTATCCGCACAGGGTAGTAGTTTGTGTCGAAGAGGATGTTGTCCTCGACGGTGACGAATGCCATGCTCCCGTTGGGGGCATACAGCATATTAAGCGCTATGCCGCAGTGGTAGTTGATCAAGGCCACGGCTTTGATGCTGGCACTGTCGGTCTGGTTGGTCACATTGTCGGGCATAAGGTCCCATTCGTAGTGGGCGTTCTCGAAATCGGCATACAAGGTGCCGTACTGCCAGTTGAAATTGGTGTCGGTGAAAACGGCATAGTTGTACTCGTTGTATCCGGTGCCGTGCTCGGGGTATTTCCAGTAGCGCATCACCTGTGCGATGGCTGTGGCCACGCATCCGGTGGGTGCCTTGTTGTTGCCCGTGCCGGGGCAGTACAGGTTGTAGGGCGCAGGTTGGTTCCAGGTTGAGGTGAGTATTTGGTTCACGGTTATGCCGGCTTTGCTCTCGGGGAGCGGCGAGCCTGACAGCAGGGCCTCCCACTCGGCGCGCACGTATTCGTCGGCCTCGATGTCGTTCTCGCGTGCATAGGCTATCTGGTCTTCATACGAGTGCAGCCACGAGACCAGCGAGGGGCAGATGTTGTCGGTGGGGAACGGGCTGCGCGAATAGCCCAGCACGGGCAGCGCTCGGTCGTCGCCGGCAATCACTATGTAGCCTCTGCCGCCCGACTCCTCGAACAGATAGATGTCGTGCAGATTGAGCAGGTGCGAGTGGTCGCGGAACGTGACTTTCTCGTTGTACTCCTGCGCCCAGAAGTTCCTGGCCACCAGCATAGCCGTCGACTCGTCGACAGTGGCGGCATAAGCTGCAAAGGGAATTAGCAGAATGCTGAATAACAGTCGTTTCATGGTTATGGTTGTTTGTTTGGAATTTTTTAATGTTTTACAGGTTCACCCCTACTTTGTAGGAGTGGTTGGCGGTTTGTACCACGTACAGCCCGCGCTTGCCCACGGGTATGGTCACCACCTGGCTGCCGCCGTCGAAACGGGCCACGCAGCGTCCCATCTCGTCATATACGCACCCCTTGCCTATGTGGTCGCCTTTAAGTATGATGCTGCCGTCGGCGGCATAGACGCTGATTTGTTTCGCGGCGTTGGGATACGGGGTTGCTTCGCCAACCGACAGGTCGTTGTTGCCTGGTGCAAACACTGCGGTGATTGTGGTGTCGGCGGTGAGGCTGGCGAGGTTGCACACTATCGTGTCGTATCGCCCGGCTGTTTGCGGCGACAGCGGCGCACCCTCGGCTATTACCGTGTTCTCGAATACGGTTCTGTCGCCAATGCGTATGGCTGCGGTGTGGCTACCCTCGCCGGCGACTATGAGCAGGGTTTCGTCGTCGTGGCCGGTTGTTATGGTTATGATGTCGTTGCACACGCTCGTGTCGTTATGGTAAACACTGCCTTGCCCGCCTTGTTGGCTCTCGCAGTGTATTTCCACGCTGAACGGCTCCGCAGCGAACACCACTTCTATTGCCACGTCGCCGTCCATTGACGACAGGTCGCATAGTATGGTGTCATGTCCTTGTGTGCCGGTGATGATGTCTGTCCACTCCTCGGCCACGGTGCCTGCGGTGTACACGGTGTCGGACCCGATGGCTATCGTCTGTACGGCATAGCCCGGGTCGGCCACGATGGAAAGGATGTTGTCGGACGAGCCGGACGTAAGGTGGACGAAACTGTTGCACAACGGGGTCTCGCCGTGATACACGCTGCCTTTGTTGCCGCTGCACTTCACGGCCACGCTCATAAGGCCTGACGGATACATGTGGAAAATGGCCGACTGCTTCGCCGTGAAGTCGTAGCGTGGCGCAGGGATGATGTTGTCCACGCGGAACCAGCCGTCGTACAAGCCGCCCCACCCGAAATTGCAGTGGAAGAATGACCGCGCGTTGTAGCCATCTAGCACAAAGGCGTGTCCGTAGTCACTCTCGGGGGCGTTGCCGGCAAAGATGATGGGATGCCCGTAGTCCAGCTCGGATTTCAGCATGACGGTCCACTCGCGCGTGGTATAGTCGGAGTGCATTAGGCCTGCCAAGTCTGGCGAGTAGCCGAAGTATTGCGGTATAACCACCTCGGCGGCGATTTCGGTCGAAAAGTTGACGGTGTCGAAGCCTATCACCTCGGCACGGGTCATGAAAGCCCCGCTTCCTTCGGGCGTGTAAACCATGTCTACGGCCACGCCGCAGTGGTAGATCAGCGTCGACACGGCTTCCTTCTCGGCATCGCTGCTTGAGGCGGTGACTACGTTGGGCATGTTGTCCCAGTCGTAGTAGGTGTTCTCGTAGTCGACGGTCAGCGTGTCGTACATCCACACCGCTGTAGAGTCGCCTAACATGTTGATTACCGCTATGGGACGATCGTCGTAGGTGTAGGAGTGCTGCCCGGTGCCATGCTCGGGGTATTTCCAGTAGCGCATAACCTGCGCCATGGCGGTCGCCACGCATCCCGTGACGCTTCTGTCCTGCCCGTCGGCCTGCGGACAGGCGTTGTTGTAGGGCATATCCTGATTCCATTGGGTGGTCATCAGCTGGTCTACGGTCTTGCCGCTGCCGCCTGCTGCCGCCCGCTTGCCATCAGCTGTCTCTAACGCGGCCCACTCGTCTGCTACTGCCTTGTCGGCTGCGTCGGCTGTGGCTTTTACTGTGCGGATTTGCTCCTCGTACCAGTCGAGCATGTCTTTCACCGCTGGCGACATGGTTGCGCAGCTGAAAGTGTTGTCGGGCGACCATGCAAGTACGGGCCAGGCCACGTCGTCGCCGGCTATCACTACATATCCTTTTCCGTTGGTCGGTTCGAAAAGGTAGAGCTCGGTCAGGCCAAGGTGTGCCGTTCTGTCCACGAGTGTCGGCTTGCGGCCGGTCTCTGTCAGAAAGTGGTTCTCTGCAACGCGGCGGGCACGCTCGGGTGTCACCGGCTTGGCGTTTGCTGACAATATGGTTGTGGCGGCTATGAGGCAAAGGTATATCTTGCGCATGGTGTTGTTTGCTGTGATTATGGGTTGCAAAGGTACGATTTTATTCGCAAACCGCAGTTCACAGTTTTTTCGCGGGCGGCTGCTTCACACAGGGCAGCGGCGGGTATAGGCAAGGGTTGGTGTCCGCCGGTTGTCCTTCTACAGGAAGAACCATGTCAGCCGTGCACCGGAACTGAAGATGCGCAGACGGGGGAGCGACTGGTCGTAGGTGAAGTAGTTAAACTGGTAGCGTGCGTAGAGCGAGAGGTCTAAGCCGTGGAAACGGTAGCCGAGCGACCACTCCAGGCCTACCTGGTCCTTGCGTACCGACGGACTCGGTTTCAGGTTCTTTACCCCGCCTCTGACCACGCGTGTGTAGTAGAAGCCTATCCCGGCATGGAAAAGGCCGTAGTCGCTGTTGTGCTGGAACACTACCGAGAGGGGTAGCGTAAGCCCCTCCTGGTAGTAGCGCAGCGAGTGTTTGAATATGTTGGCGGTGTCTACATACTTTGCCATCGACCAGCCGTACATGGCCCCGAGGCGAAGGCCGAGCCATTTGCATTTGAAGTTCACCTGTGCGGTGAGTCCCGCGTTCCACGCGAAGCGGCTGCGTCCGTCGATGGCACTTTTGTAGGGGTGGTGCAGGCGGCTGTCGCCCAGTTCGAGGCTCACGCCGAGGTCGAAAGGCTGCACCTGCGACTGGTGCTTTTTGGACACCTGCCCCGACGGGCGGTAGAGTTCGTCGGACGAGACCTGTGCAGTCCATTTCGTGATATAGTCGCTGATGTCGCTCAAGCCTTTGTAGTCAATCAGGTCGGCATCGTCCTCCGGCTTGTGGTAGGGCGACTTCAGACCTGTTGTAACAGCCAGTGTCGGAACGCCTTTCTTGGCGAAGCCTTCGGTGTCGGTGGCAGTGAGCACGGAACGCTCGAATTTCTGCGTTTTCAGGGTCACGCCGAGCAGCTCGGCAAGCTCTTTCATCTTTTGCTTGCCATTGGCTATCGTGCCGGTGCCCTGGACTATCAGTTTTCCGCTCTGCCGGTACCAGCCTACCATGTCGATGCTCATCATGAGACACACTTTGTCGATGCGTTTCTCCTTGGCAAGGCGTGCGGCAAAGGCGTTGGAACCGAAAAGTCCCAGCTCCTCGCCGTCGAAGTTGACTATTATGACGCTGCGTTTCAGCTCGCTTTGGCAGGCTTTCAACTGGCGTGCTATTTCAATCACGGCCGACGTGCCCGAGGCGTTGTCGTCGGCTCCGTTGTATATCTTCCCGTTGCGCACACCCAGGTGGTCGTAGTGTGCGCCTATTATCACATATTCGTCCTTCAAGGCGGGGTCGTTGCCGGGTATCCAGGCTATCACGTTGTTGAAGATTGTCTGCTTGCCGGTAAGAGAATTGCTGAACGACTGCAGGTAGCCGCTTTCATAGAATGGCTCCACACCCATCTCTTCATACTGTTTGATGATGTATTGTGCGGCTTTCATCGCGTCGTCCGACCCGGCAAAACGCCCCCGCAGCGAGTCGGAGGCCAGATAATACAGATGTTGCTCCAGCCGGCTCTGCTGCGTCTGCGTCCAGCCCAGCAGGGCAATTGTGGAAAAAATGGCGAGAAATAATGTTTTTTTCATATCTGGAAGTTGGTGTTTTTGAAATCGTTTATAGCTGGCTGCCTGGCTCCGGATGTTGGCTGCCGTCGGGTCAGTAGTACTTTATAATCCTCGTGTCTTCCTCCTTGCTTTCGCCGGTGTAGCTGATTGTTTTGATTGTGGCTCCCTTGGGCGAGACGGTGGTGGTGATTTTCTCCGACGCGGGGCCTACATAGGTGCGTCGGGTCCAGTTTTTCTGGCTGTCGTATTCGCGGTAGAAGAATTTCCAGGTTGCTGACTTGGCGACTGATTTGCCGCTACGTGTGCGTGAGATAGGGTCGCCGCTGCGGTCGTAGCTGAAACGGTCTTTCACTTGGTACACCGTCTCGCCGCCGGCCAGGTGTGTCTCTTCGACTTCCGAGAGCTGGTACTTGGCGTTCCATCGCCACTCGGTCACCTCTTTGCGTCCGTCGGCGAAGGTGCGCGTTATGTTGAGGTTCACCAGTTTCGAACTGTCGTCGTAGCGCTCTGTGCGTACTGCGGTGCGGAGATTGTTGCTGCCGCTTTTGTCGCTATGTGTCCACACCGTTGTCACGGTCTTCGTGTCAAGTCGCAGGGTGTCGGCGGCCTCGGCTTTTTTCTTACTTTTTTTCGCGGCTTCTTGTTTGCGCTTTTCGAGCACCGGCGACACGGCTCTGCCTGTGTTGCCTTGCGGACGCGCTGTTTCGCGGTTTTTCTCGCGCTCCTTTTCAAGGGTGCTTGCATACTTGTACTCGTAGTCCACCCTTGTCGGCAGGTGTCCCGTCGTGTCGTCATACACTATCGAGAGGGTGTCGCCCGATGCGGTGTAGGCGAAGGTTGCAGTCATATCGCCGTCGTCTGTGGACCACCGCATGGTGGTGGTTCTGCCGGTTTTCTTGTCAAAGGTGTACTGCGTGTCGGATGCCTGCGGCCCGTCGGCCACCGCAAACACCTCCTCGCCAGTCCTGTGCCATATAGGGTTGCCGTATTTGTCTGCCTTTGGTTCGAATTCGAGAACATGCTTCCTGACAAGATGCCCTTTTTGGTCGTACACCGCGACCCAGTGTGCGAAGTGCTCAAGCACGGCGTGCGCTTCACCGCCGCGACGGTAGGTGTAGCAACCCGAAAGGCTTCCGTCGCTGTTGTACTTGCACAGTCTCGTTGACTCGATGTCGTTCTCGCCTTCGCCGAAGTACACCGTCTCTTCTAGCACCTTGCCTGTGCGTGAGAACACGTTGTTCTGCCTGCCGAAGAACAGGCCGTCCTCGTCCCAGTGTGCCTCGGTCACGCTTTTCACCGTCCCTTTAAGTCCGTAGTCAGCGCGAAGAATTCTCCCGCTGACGCTCATTTGTGCGTTGCCCGACACGCAAACAAGCATCATTGCAAGCATCAAACAAAATGCTCGTTTTTTGCCGGGCGATGTCCGGGCATGCGTCCTGTCTCCCTGGCGGTAGATACACAGTGTTTCCATATCGTTTCAATAACGTGACACTCGAAAGAATATTGCGGAAAGGTGTCTTGCCATGACGGTGTGAAGTCCTTGTCTGGCGGTTGGGGGGCAGCGCAGGTAGGGTTCCCACTCTCTATCCAAAAATCCAGTAGTTATGTGTATTTCGGTGAATGTAATCACCAAATATTATAATTTTTGGTGATTACGTTCACCAGAATTGCGTATCTTTGCACCAAAAATTAATACCCGACAACGATGATTGAACGCAAACTCAAAGAAGTTATCGGTGGCCGCCTGTTCACAGGGAAAGCCATCATC
>ERZ842401.3989-NODE-3989-length-17668-cov-4.066371_pt1 | contig 17668 bp, 26 predicted proteins | sample MGYA00521270_ERZ842401 | MGnify/ENA primary metagenome ERZ842401 (study PRJEB31892, sample SAMEA3878208) | bioreactor metagenome | biome: Moose rumen | place: Sweden | collected 2011-10 | study: EMG produced TPA metagenomics assembly of the PRJEB12797 data set...
CACCGAGCGAAAAACAAGATTTTTTCATAACAGCAATCCAATTTCACTATCGACTCATTCACCTTGCCCGCCGTGAGGTTCGCAAGGTTTCCACCGAAATTCATTTTTTTACTAACAATATAATCAACAAAAACTATGAGCAACAAACAATTAACTATCATCAAGAGCGAGAACGTCAACATGATTATTGCTGACACTCCTAAAGTGTACAACGAGAACGTACTGTCCAACGACAAGTGCAACGCCTTCGGCAAAGCGCTGCTCAGGCAAATCACCGAGCAAGGCATGACCGACGAGCTCGACCAGCAAGCAGCCACTTTCATCGAGAAGGCACGCAAGACGGTCAAGAAAATGAACGACAAGCGGTCTCCGCTCACCAAACTCTTCGACAAGATCCGCACCGAGTTCACCTCGCTGGAGAACGACATCGACCCTGCAAAAAGCGGCACCGTCGCCTTCAAGCTGCAAGTGTGCCGCAACACCTATGCCGCAGCCAAACGCGCCGAGGAGGAGCGCCGACGTGCCGAGCTCCAGCGACAGCAGCAGCTCATTCAGGCACGACAGCAGTACCGCATCGACTGTGAGGATGCCATCACTCGCAAGGCGAATGACCTGGCACAAGCCATGGCTGACGAGCTTAGAAAAATCTACGAGTCAACGACGCTCGACAACTACAGCGGCAACTACAACCATCTGAAAAGCGTAGTGGTCGATGTCTGCCTTGACGAAACGCAGGTGCCCAGAACATTATTGCTCTCACAAGAGGAGCAGCAGGCTATAAGGAGAGAAGCTTTTGCGCAGATGGAACCGTCTCTCGTGCAGCGCATCACCAGCGAGGTGGAACGACAGCGGCAGGAACTCCTCGACATGATTCCCTCCCGCAAGCAGCAGCTGGAGGCGGCAGCCAAAGCCAGTGCCGAGGAAGCCGAGCGCATACGTCGTGAAATGGCCGAGCGTGACGCTGCTGAGAAAGCACGTCAGGCACAGGAGCAAGCCGAGCGTGAACAGCGTGAACGTGCAGCAGCCGAAATGAGACGTGCTACTACCGAAGTAGGCAACCTGTTCGACCAGCAAGCTACTGCCGAGGTGGTGACCTATCAGCCCAAGACTTCCGTCAAGAAGAAAATCACAGTGCTTAACCCCGAAGGCTTTGCCGACATCCTCTCCATGTGGTGGTCTAACGAGGGCTGCCATCTCTCAGTCGAAGACCTCAACAAGACCTGCAAGAAGATGCTCACCTACTGTGAGAAGCTTGCCAACGATAAGACTAACCCACAGTTCATCCAAAGTGAGCATGTGTGCTACGAGGATGTTGTAAAGGCTAAGTGATTGCCCTGGGCGTTGTTCCGTAGTGCGCCACAGGCGTGGCGTTCAAAAAAATATGGCAACTATAAAACTATCAACTATGTTCGATAACTACTACCAGCGTCGTGAGGTCAGCAATTCCGACCTCACGGCTCTTAAGGAGCTGATGCACCCACGTCCCATGTTCGGCGACCGTGAGGCGGCGTTTCGCTTCGGCTCTCTCGTCGATGCAATCATAACGGAGCCTCATCGTGTCAACTACTATGAGCACACGGTTGACGGTGTGCCCTATGCTATTGGCGATTGGGATAAGGCGCAGGAGATGAAACGTGCCCTGCGTGCCGAAGCCAAGCACGACGCTTTCCTTGCTAAGGTGCTTGAAGAAGCCAGCACTCAACAGGTGTCTATTCGCAATAGGCAGTTGTTCATGTATGGCAACTTCTCTTTCTACCTCGACACTCGTTGCAAGTGGGACTGGTGGTTTCCGCAGTTCGGTTTCGGTGGTGACCTTAAGACTACTTCGGCAGCGTCACAGGCTGAGTTTGATGAAGCAGTAGATTTCTTCGATTGGGACCGTAGCCGTGCATGGTATATGGACATCACTGGCTCGGCTCGTGACTTTATCTACGCTATAAGCAAGAAAAACTTCCGAGTGTTCAAGAAGTTCATCAACCGTGACGACGCTATCTATCAGCACGGACGTGACAAATACGAGGAGCTGGCGTTCCAATACTGGTGCCTCGACCTATCAAGAAAAGATGATGAAGCACAACCTTAAGATAGAGCCTTACGACTACCAGCGTGAGGGCATTGAGCAAGGGCTTCAATGGCAACGGCTGATAATCGGTGATGAGCCTGGGCTGGGCAAGACACTCCAGTCCATTGCCATCATCGACATTGCCAACGCCTATCCATGCCTGGTAATCTGTCCTGCGTCGCTTAAGATAAACTGGCAGCGTGAGGTCGAGAAGTTTACCGACAAGAAGGCTCTTGTGCTCTCCAACAGCACTGGCACCACATGGCCCTATCTGCTACAGATGCGCATGCACCATGTAGCGATAGTCAACTATGAGTCCCTGCGCAAGTTCTTTGTGTGGGACACGGGTGACTCTAAGTCGTTCCGTCTTAAAGATGTGGTCTTCTGTCCACACATTAAGATGTTCCGAAGCATCATCATCGACGAGTCACACCGAGTGAAAGACCCATCGGCACAGCAGACGATCTTCACCAAAGGACTTGCATCAGGCAAGCAGTGGCGCATCCTGCTCTCAGGCACGCCAGTAGTCAACCGTCCCGAAGACCTTGTGTCGCAACTCTCCATCATGGGACGGCTCAAAGAGTTTGGTGGCAAGCAAAATTTCCTCGCACGGTACGGCATTCCCGACAAGGGGAGTCCCGTAAGTGGCGATGCTATCGCCACAAGACTCGACGAACTAAGCAAGCGGCTCTATTCATCGTGCATGGTGCGGCGTGAGAAGGCAAAAGTGCTCACACAACTGCCCGACAAAACACGCTGTGACCTCTACGTCGACATCAGCAACCGTGATGAGTACTACCTCGCACAAGCCGACCTCGCCTCCTACCTCCGTGAATATAAGGAGTGCACCGATTGGGAGATACGGCGCAAGATGCGCATGGAAGCTCTCGTGCGCTTCATGACGCTGCGCTCTCTCGCCGCTAAGGGCAAAGTGAAACAGGCCGTGGACTTCGTGCGTGTCTTCCTCGACAATGGCAAGCCCATGATACTGTTCTGCTCCTACCATGAGGTGGTTGACGAGCTGTGCCGGGCTTTCCCCGAAGCAGTGCGTGTCACAGGACGTGACAGTGCGGTAGCAAAACAAGCGGCTGTTGACGCTTTCCAAAATGGAAATAGCTCACTGATAATATGCTCTATCAAGGCGGCTGGCGTGGGCCTCACGCTCACAGCGTCCTCCAACGTCGCCTTTGTGGAGTTTCCCTGGACTTATGCCGACTGCTGCCAGTGTGAGGATCGTGCACACCGAATAGGGCAACGTGACAACGTGACCTGCTACTACCTCATCGGACGTGGCACAATCGACCCAGTCCTTTACAACATCATTCACCGTAAGAAAAGTATTGCTAACCAAATAATGGCTGCCGACGATGATATACCTACCGACGAACTCTACTTCGACGAACTGGTAAACTCTTTCCTGGCACCATTATCAGATAACAATAACCAATTATACAACCAATGAACGAGACTCAACAAACTACCACTACCGTCGAAGAGATAAAAAGCACTGTCATCGCTTTCAGCGACTGGCTCGACCTTAACAGTGACGGCTACTTTATGATTATCACAAAGGGCGAAGACTCCATGTTGGCAGTTAAAGGCAAGCATAACCAAATGGTTAACACCCTCGCAAGTGGCATGATGGAAGACGATAGGATTAAAGCTGTCATCTTAGACGCTGTTAAAATCGTCATGGCTAAAACATTTAAGAACCGATTAATGGGCAAACAGCTATGATACCTCTCTCTAACTCCGATTGCAGCTCGCTCTGTCGATACCTGCGTGACGCTTCTTCATTCTACCTGCTTCATGCCAGTAACACAAGGGACGTCGACAGGGCTAGGCTGCTCTCGAAAATGCACGACAAAATAGCGATAAAAATAATTCGTACTCAGTGCGAGCAAATTAATGAACAAATTAAAACACTTGACTCATGACTAAACAAGATTTAGCTAAACAACTGGCCGAAAAAGCCAACATTAACATCAGTGTACAACAAGCTTCCGACACCATCGACACTCTAATGGGCATTATGTATGATGCTTTCATCGAAGGCAAGAACATCTACCTGCGTGGCTTCGGCACCTTTAAGGTGGCAACTCTTAAGCCAAAGGTGGCACGCAACATCGGGGCTGGCACGGCAATACAACTGCCTGAACGCACTACCGTGAAGCTCATACCTTGCAAGAACCTCAAGCACGACATGAACTGATGAGTAAACCACGCAACACTTGGGAGCAACTGCTTGCGAGGCAAAATCTTCTAAACAAGAAGCCTCGCAAGCCTTCCCACGAGGAACACGATTTGCAATGCGCCTGTGTCAACTGGTTCAACCTCGCTCACCCAAACATGCGCCTCAACCTGTTTGCCGTCCCCAACGGTGGACGGCGTGACAAGACTACAGGCGCACGGCTCAAAGCCGAGGGAGTGAGACCTGGTGTAACCGACCTTATACTGCTCAAGCAGCGACATGGATACGGCGCACTGCTAATCGAAATGAAGACTGCCAAAGGAGTGCTGTCTCAACTGCAACGCATTTGGCGTGACCACATCACTAAGGATGGCTACAAGCACGTCGTATGTCGCTCCGTCCAAGACTTCATCAACGAGATAACTAACTATTTAGAAGAATAAGCGTGGGTGCTGTTCTGTATTGCGCCACAGGCGTGGCGTTCAAGAGACATCCAAGCAACTCTAAACTCTAAACTGCATTATGCCACGCAAAGCTAAGACTGGTCTCGACCATTTCCCTTTCGACACCGACCTTTTCTCGGACATAAAAGTCCGCAAACTGATAAAGTACCAAAGCGCTAAAGCTGTCGCTATCTACGCTTACCTGCTCTGTATTATCTACCGCGATGGGTACTACGTGAAGTGGGATCGTGAGCTGCCCTTCATTATCTCGGAGTCTCTGGGTTTTGATGAGGCGTTTGTCCGCGAAGCTATTGAGTGCATGGTACGGCTCGGGCTGTTCAGCGAAAACATCTACCGCGACAAGCAGATCTTGACCTCACGAGGCATACAACAACGATACCTGAGAGAACTGTCAAAGCTGCGACGCAATGGCAGCGTCTCCGAGTATTCACTGCTCGACTCGCCACACCTGGCAACCATGAAGGGCTCGCCGCTGTGGCTGGCGAAAATGAAACGTGACTACCGGCTCAACGACGATGAACTCAACGACCTGCTCGACGAGTGGAGCAAGAATGTGGTGGCACAGGACAAGCACCACGCTTCGGCACAGGATGCCAAGCGCCACTTCGAGAACTGGTACAGGAAAATCCAGGAATCACAGGAAGCCGGCATCGGTGGTGTCAGCGTAGTGCAAGCGTCAGCTTGTAAAAAGAACAACAAAAAACAACAAGGCAATGAACAACAACCAGCAACTGACCGACGTCGAGCAACTCGACAACTTACTGCTACAGCGCAAGATTACAAAACCTCGTTTTAAGTTTTGGGCTGGCAACCGCTATCTTACCTATGACGAAGCGGTGAAAGTTCTCACCACTGCTGTGAAGGTGGAGATTGAAAACCGACACTTCACACCACAACTACAGGGCTACATGACCTATATTGAGCAGGTGGCACAGTTCTTTACCGAGCCTGGCACCAAGTTCGGACTTACTCTCATGGGCCTTCCTGGCAATGGCAAGAGTACAATGGCAAGAGCTATCGCAGCCGTGATCGACTCAATAGCCGACCTCGCTATCATCAATGAGCGTAGTGGCTCTAAAGCTGTAATGGTGACTGCCAAACAACTGGTGCGATACTACCGTACACACCCAGACCAATGGGAAAATCTCTGCTTCAAACCTTTCCTTATCATCGACGACTTCGGAGAGGAACCAGTGGAAGTTGTGGACTACGGCAATGTCATCAACCCTGTTATCGACCTGCTGTCTCGACGTTATGACATGCAGAAGCTCACGATCCTCACGACTAACGCCACCAACCTGCAAATCCGTAAGACCTACGGCGACCGTATCGCCGACCGCTTCAACGAGATGATGCAAGTAATCATATTCACCAACAAAAGTTTTAGATAAATTATGAACAGTTATTTTGAAGTCGGTGTCAGCTACGACAAAACGATGGAAGACGGCGCTGTGCACAAGGTAACCGAAAACTACCTTGTGGAAGCAGTATCTTTCACCGAAGCGGAAAAACGTGCCACACAGGAAATGGAAGCCTATACCAGTGGTGATTTTCGTGTGGTAACAGAGAAGATTACCAATATCGCAGAAATCGTCACTACCGACGATGCTACTGCCGATAAGTTCTACAAAGTCAAGCATAGCCTCATCATCATCAACGAGAAGACTCTCAACGTGAAGAAACAGGCACAGTACATCATCATCCAAGCATCAAGCGTCGATGATGCGCGCAACCGATACATGCAGCACATCAAGGGCTGGCTTGTTGACGTGGTGCTGGAGGCTGTCAGCGAAACAAAGTACATGGATTATTTCCCATTTAAATATGACATTTAAAGCAATCGAAAATGAAACTCAAAAGATTTGACTGGCTCCCTGGCTTCATACTGCTCGTGTGGTCTTTGTTCGCCGTCATAGGCATGGTGAAATGCATCGACCACACCGATCAACAACACCAGCGAGAACAACAGTTACAGCACAAAGCCGACTCCCTGAGCAAGCGCATCGACATCAACCGTCGCATGCGTCAAGAGTTGATGCTCAAAAATAAAGAAGACTCTATACACTTCTTCGAAGACGGTATGTAAATTTTTAATAGTATTATCAATGAAAACCTATGTTTTAATGCTATCGAAAGTGTTCCCGGCCACGCATCCACGGGCTGGCCAGCCCACTGGTTTTTTTGATAAGTTCATGGCGGGACAAGCATATTCTCGCAAAGGGTGGCTTGTGTCACCGAAGCTACACACCATACGCGCCAACTTCGACCTCTGGTATAAACGCTTTGAGAAAATCGCCGCTGGAGAGGCTTACCTATCAGTGCGTGAATGGACTGGCGCGCCATACCGCAGCAAGCAAAAAGAACTTGCACGCCTCACACGTGAAGACGGCATTGGCATTCAATGCCTTAATTTCGCAAATCTTTATGGATGTGATAGATACATCGTAGATGGCTATGATGTCGCTTTAAGCCACTTGGCAACCAACGACGGACTCTCACCAGACGAATGGCTTGATTGGTTCAAAGCTTACGACAAGACTAAAAATCTCGCAATTATTCACTTCACAAAATTTCGATACTAATATGACACCAATAGAGCAAGAAATAATAGACCTTTACAATCAAGGTCTGGCGATTGAAGAGATTTCCGAGGAACTCGGAATAAGCGAATCAAGTGTATTTACAATCTTAGACGAAAACAACGAACTATGACACGCAAAGAAGCGATCAAGATACTTAAAGACTCAATGGCTGGACGCATGGTCATGTACAAAGACAGCATACAAGCAACACAAATGGCCATCGCCGCACTTGAGAAATCTCCACACTGGATGCCGTTGCCCCAAGCACCGACCGTTGCAAAAAATGCAACAGTCAAAGAGAAAGGAGGCAAAGAATAATGGAGGACATAATCAAAACGATAGTAGTTGGTGCATTAACAACCTGCGCCATGGTGGCAGTTTTGTATGTCTTAAGCTTCATTGTGATGTGGCCTAAGGAAAAAAATTTCCGCTCCAAGAGTGGTATTCGAGTGGTAAAGAAAGGCAAAATTCCAACACAGAAAGTTGAGTGCCTGCACTGCCACAGCATAATTGAATACGACACTATGAAAGTTGAGCACCAACCAATTATGGACACTTGTTACCCTTATATCGTTTGCCCTGTCTGCAACGAGCAGATTATGTTAGGGCAAGAGAAAGGAGGCAAGCAATGACACAAGAAGAAATTAAAAACTGCGCAAGAGAAAACATCAAATGGGAGCAACGCAGATATGAGATCGCCAAGGATTGTCTCGCTGCTATGGTAGCAAGTGAAGCGTCCCCATTTATCAGCAAAACGCAGATTGACACTTGCGTGCATTTGGCCGATGAGCTGATTTCGGTCTTAAGAAAAGCAAAGTAACATACGCAAAACTCTAATTATACTTATAACTCTAAAAGTAAAAAACTATGACTAAACAACTCTGCTACAACTGCAAGCACTTCGAGTGCATCGAGAAACACCAATGGCGCAAGCCGAATGCAGAAGTTGAGCTTGCTCAATCTATGCTGAGGCGCAGCTCATTGCCGCCGAAGGACAATGGAGCATTCTGCCGATGCCTTCGTGACAACGATCCAAATGTCGGCGCATGCCGATGCAAGTATTATCAACACGTTAACGACAAAAGAAAAACATGCAAGTAACAATCAACATCCCCGACTATGCACGAGACATGGCAGCTGCCAAGCTCCTGTTCCTCGCATCTACCAAAGACGAGGAACAACGACTGCAAGAAGCTATCGACACATGCGAGCAACAGCCTGTAACTCTCGACCTCTCCGAAATAGACCCTTCCACTATTGCCGACGCTCTCGCCAACATGGCCTTCTCGGCTATAATGCAAACACAAACAAAAGATGAACGTTCCATTTGAAGAATACATCATCGTCGAGCGAGTAAGCTCCGCACCTTACATCAGGCGGCGTGGCACCAGCGACCACCAGAAGCACAACGCTATCCACCGTGATGGTGTCACCTGCCGCCACGACTGTAAGAGCTATCCATGCTTCTACGGCATTCAGAATTTTAAACGAAACTTCGCAATGAAGTGTAAAGACTTTAGTAAGAAATGAACATCGCACTACTGGCTGTTGACTCCAGCTATCCCAACCTCGCCCTGATGAAGCTCGCACGCTATCACAAGCAGCAAGGCGACAACGTGGAGTGGTACACGCCATTCAGCCATTATGATATCGTGTATATGGCAAAGGTGTTCAGCTTCACAGCCGATTTCGGCTATGTGATAAACAACGCCGACGAGATTATCCGTGGAGGCACTGGATATGACATCACCGCCAGCCTCCCTGACGCGGTTGATGCCATGCAGCCCGACTACTCCATGTACCCCAGTATCGACAGCAAGACAGCCTACGGCTTCACCACTCGGGGCTGCATCCGCAGCTGCAAGTGGTGTGTCGTGCCGAAGAAAGAAGGCAGGATGCGACCTTACATGAGTGTTGACGACATCGCCATTGAGGGGCGCGACAACCTTATCCTTATGGATAACAACGTGCTCGCAAGCGACTACGGTCTTGAACAGATGGAGATGGCGGTTAAGCGTGGCTACCGGCTCGACTACAACCAGGCACTTGATGCCAGGCTGGTGACCAACGACATCGCAAAACTCTTGGCTTCAGTAAGATGGATAAACCGCATACGCTTCGGCTGCGACACGCAGCAGCAGGTGGAGGACTGCGAGAAAGCTATCGAGCGCATCCGCTCACACGGCTACCGTGGAGAGTTCTTTCTGTTCTGCATACTGCTTGACGATTTCAAAGAGTCTTTTGAGCGTGTCAACCACTGGAAGATTAAAGGAGACCCTAAAATACTGCCGTTCTGCCAGCCGTTCCGTGACCCGTTCGCCAAGAACAAAATACCTCAATGGCAAATCGACATGGCACGGTGGACCAACCGAAAACACATCTTCAAAGCAACGAGCTTTAAAGACTTCTCTCCACGCAAGGGTTTTACCTGTAATGAATATTTTAAATAACACTTACCACTATGCACCTACTAAACTTAATCCTCAACCACATCTTCGGCCGCAAGTATTACGCCAACATCATCAACACCCGCGGCACCGACCGCTGCGAAATCTGCTGCTTCATCTTCCACAACCGCCAGGAAGCCGAAGACCACCGCCGCAGTCTCAACGACAACCGCAGCTTCATGTATATAGAAACAATATCCTTCCGCTCTCGAAAAGAATATTGAAGCATGGGTGTTGTTTTGTAGTGCGCCGCACCTGCGGCGTTCAACAAGCGCAAGCATTAAAAAATAAAACCACAACCACTGAACAAAAAACTACCTTCGCACTTATGAAATTGCTAAAGAGAATATACAACTGGTTCCGCAGCCGCCACATGTACGTCATCGCCGACGCCACCGACAACTCCATCACCTTCTCCCACGCCCTCTTCCACCACATGGGAGGGCTCTCGCTCGAGCAGGCCAAGGTGTTTGCCTTCTACGTCCCCGCCGTCGAGCCGCGCCAGGGGCATTACGGCTTCATCCTCAACCCCAGCTTCGAACAAGAGACCCAGCTCGCCGACATCCAGTACAACACCAAGCACCGCACTATCGGCTTCGAGACGCTGAACCCAACCGTCAACCGCATCTTCTACGACTACGGCATGCCGGCACTCATCAAAGCCAAGCTCGATGTCAAAGTGAAAACCGCTGGAGACATAACCTACTACCAAATCTGCCCGCCAGTCAATAATGTCCCGTCTGTTGCGATGCCATCGCAACAAAAAAAAGTCCCATCTGTTGCGTTGTCAACGCAACTAAATTGTGAATGGTAATTATGAATTTTATATTAAACAATACCCACCGCCCCGACATCACCTTCCACAGCACAGGGCGCATCGACATCACAGCAAGGGTGGCCAAAGCCCTGAGCCTCCGCCATGGCGACGTGATAGACATCGCACGCGACACAGGCGAGTACTACCTCTACGTTAAGCACCGCAACGCCGTCGGTCACCACGAGGCGCAATGCCGTGCCACCTATCGGGGCCGCACCTGCAACAACCTGCGTGCCCACTCCAAGCGCCTCTGCCTCGCTGTCCTGAAAGTCAACGGCAACTACACCACAGCACGCCTGCCAGTAGGCGAGCCCATCAACCACCCCTCTCTCGGCACAGCTCTCCCCATCATCATCCACCACAACATAAAGCGTTAAGTATGTTGCGATGCCATCGCAACAAAATCGTCCAGTATGTTGCGCTCTGTCAACGCAACTAGATCTAACTAAAGTTGTCTATGTTATCTAACTAAAATCTAACTAAATGATAAAAGACCTAAAATACAACGGCTACACCGCCACACCATCCGACTACGAATGCCCCGACGGCGAACTGGCGGCATCTTTCAACCTCACCCCCGAAGACGGTGCCATGCACCCCGTCCTCCCACCAACAGAGCTGTATCTGCTGCCAAACAACTGGAGTGTCATGTTCTTGCATGATAACAACGGCTTCAAGCACTACATAGTGTTTAACACCGTGACTAAGGTGTTGTCGTGGTTCGACGACACAGCATCAGCTGCTTTGTCTCTGCCTGTAAATATCGACGAGGCAATACTCATAGGCGACGGAACCTCTACTGGTAACAAGCTGATGAATCTCTCAACAATGACGCTACATCAAGTCGCGGCTGTGGGTAACACGCTGGTACTGCTCACCACAGCAGGTATTTATTATTTCTTGTGGAAAAACAATACATATATCAGTCTTGGTAATAAGATACCCGAGGTGTCACTATCGTTCTCGCTCACTACAATGCGTAACGTGACATCTTCCGAAGGACTTAGCCTGTCTTCTAACTGGAGCCGATATAAAGACGACCACGAAGATTTCTCTGACGATGATAGGTACTCTTGGAACATGATGCTCTTGGGGGCTATCAACAAACTCATTGCCGAGAATGCTACAGCGGCTGGGCTCTTTTGTTTCCCGTTCTTGGTGAGGTATGCGCTTAGGCTTTATGACGGCTCGCTCTCTCATCACAGTGCGCCGGTGCTAATGCTGCCCGGAGGAATTAATGCTTACCTCTCTAATTCGGGAACTTCGGCGGGCAAAGTATTCGCCACCATTTCTGCCGCGGCTCTTAAATATGTGGCGGCTACTCCTGCCACCGCACTAAACAACTGGAAGGACTTGGTGACATCAGTCGATATCTTTATCTCTACACCCATCTACACCTACAACCAGGCTGGAGAGGTCAACAATCTCTATGGCGATAAACCTGGAGGAATGTGCGTGATAAATAATTCGGGAAATTACCACACGGTGGTCTTTAACCCTGGCTCATTAATAGCAAGTGCTTCAAGCTCTAACCCTGTCATCGCCATCCCTTGCTTCGACGAGGCTACGGTAGAAAAAAATATCAAGGAGTGTGCTAATTTCTATCTCCTTAAGTCTATACCTTTAGATGAACTGAAAACAACTAATGTTTATAATACCTCAAGTAATTTTCTCACACGAGAGACTATTGATGTGGGGAATGATTACTTGCAGTCTCTTTCATCGCGTGAGGTAATGACCGACGATTACCAAACCAACGACACGCTTATTCCAACTATCTCATATAATTTTAATGGCAGGCTCAATATAGCAAGCATTGTGAGGTCTCTTTACGACGGTGTGAGCCCTTTTAGTGCTTTTGCTTATCACGACTATTACAACGGCTCTCATAGCGGCAAATATCCGGTGGCAATTTATGTGACTCTCGAGAGAGACGGCAAGGAGATAACTGTCAAAAAAACTGCTGTCATACCACAAAGCGCTACATCTATGACTCTATGTTTCGTGCCTGAGGGGTGCGTATACTTCTTCTATCCTGACACACAGGCGAAACATGCTATACTGCAACTGGGTAGCGATTATTACGATATGCCGCTATCTAAACACACTAGCCTCAACGGAGCATTTTTCTTTTCGTTAAGTGGACCACAGGCGAGAAACATAACTAACAACCCTTTACCCACCGTGTCTTCCGACAAGACAATACCGCTACCTAACAAAATCTACACTTCCGAAGTCAACAACCCGTTTTTCTTCCCATTGCTCTGCATCAACACCGTAGGAACTGGCGATATCATTGGCATCTGCGCTGCCACTAAAGCTCTCTCGCAAGGGCAGTTCGGACAGTTCCCCCTCTATGCCTTCACCACCGAAGGGGTATGGGCTCTGGAAACGTCGGCTACTGGCTCCTACACAGCACGGCAACCTATCACTCGTGATGTGTGCAACAACCCCGACAGCATCACACAGCTCGACGACTCGGTGCTTTTCGCCACCGACCGAGGCATAATGCTGCTCTCAGGCTCCACCACTCAATGTATTACCGATGCCATCAACAGCGACTCGCCTTTCACTTTCAGTGACCTGTTTGCAACAACGGCGGCAAGGCAGCAGTTCTACACTCTCCTCACCAACGACGGCTACGACACAAGCGCGCTCACTCAGGTGCCGTTCTCCACGTTCCTCGCCGCCTGCCGCATCATCTACGACTATGTGCATCAGCGCATCATCATCTATAACACAGCGCAGAACTATGCCTATATCTACAGCCTCAAAGACCACAAGTGGGGCATGATGACATCCGATATCGACTACGGCATCAATTCTTATCCCGATGCTCTCGCCGTGACCGACAGCAACAAGGTCGTGAACCTATGCAACAGCGTCACCACCGGCAGCGTAAAGGGCATCCTCGTCACTCGACCCCTCAAACTCGACCACCCCGACGCTCTCAAAACCATCGACACCATCATCCAGCGGGGCAAGTTCGACTTCCTCAAGTCAGGGCGCACGCCTAAACCAATCCGCACTATCCTCTACGGCTCCCGTGACCTCTACCACTGGTTCATGATTGCCTCGTCAACCGACCACAACCTGCGTGGCTTCAGCGGCACACCCTACAAGTATTTCCGCATCGTACTGCTCTGTGACCTCAACCACGACGAGAGCATCTATGGAGCAACCATCCAGTACCGGCCACGCTACCAAAACCGCCTGCGATAACCGCCCTGGGCGTTGTTGCTGCGCGGCGTTCAAAAAAAGACTACTATAATTTTCATAATTGATATATTTTTTTACAAAGAGCCCGGCTATCTGTGAAGACCGCCGGGCTCAAAATTAACAAATTATCTTATAAAAAAATCTTATATAGTGCGCACCACATGCGCTATATCGTTAAGTATGTTGCGTTGCAATCATGTCCAGTCTGTTGCGTTGTCAACGCAACTAATAACTCGCAACTGAAAACTCAAAACTCAAAAACCGCGAGCTTTAGCGAGCTTTAAGCATCTGGTAACCTCGGTTCACAGCTTCCTGGTTCGCGCCCTGCTGCGCCTGCTGCATCAGCTCAGGCGACACGCCTTGTGGCACCTGCCCCTGCTGGAGCTGCTCCTGCTGGCTCTTTAAGTCCTGGATCAATGCGTCGGCAAATGGGAAATCGCCATGCTCAAGCAGCTGTATCAGGCTCAACTGGCCTGCCTGCCAGAACTGCAACAGGTATTGGTTGGTGAAATCTCGATAGGCTGGGGTGGTGGTGCTCTCGGTGATGGCGATGTCGCACTCCACATCTTGATAACCTATAAGGCCACGCTTGCCGGTGATGTTGTAGATGGTCTTCTCATCATAGAACTGCTGGATATTCTTCAAGTCCTTATATGCACTGTCAACGACAAAGGTGCTGTAGGTCTCCAGCAGGTCAAGCAGTGATGTGGTGGCGTTGTGGGCCTGCTGTGCATACAGCGTTCCACTCGTGCCGCTGGCACCTGGCTTGCCTTGCAAAGCTCCATGCACGCCGCTGATGTCCTCAAAGAACTTAAGCTGTATGTTAAGCAGCTCACTGATGCCTATGTTCACCGCATTGTTGGCAACCTGCTGGGGCATGGGCACACCATTCTTGGTCTTGATGGCGATCACGCCGTTAAACCTGCTCCACTCGTCGGCAATCTCCTCAATGTCCATCGTGCCGATGGCTTCCTCGGGCACTAAGAGCACACCCTTGCTGCTGGCACGCATTATCCAGTCATAGAGTGTTATCAACCTGTTGGTGTATCGCTGCTGGTCGAGGAAGTCGCTCACATACGAGAACACCTCGCCGTCAACAAAGGGGTAGAACTTGAACACGTAGGGGTGGCTCTTGTGGTTGTAAGGGGTCTCGCCTTCCTCCAGGATGTCGCCAAAGGGTGTAAGGTGGTAATAATACCAGTAGGAGTCGATGCACCACTCGGCTTCTATCAACGGAATGTCGTCCTCGGCCATACCTGCCGCCACGCCACGAGCCATGCGCTCGGCGTTCACGGCATCCACAAGCTCGGCCTTGTCTTGTATCTCAATCTTGAATAGCTCGCCGCTGTTGTAGTCGTGGCAGCGATACCTGGGCTTGTTCTCCCTGCGCCACACCTCTATCACTCTGCATCTGGTTGGGTCGCTGGTGAACAGGAAGTCGTAGTTCTCCAGCCTGCGCTTGCCGAAGTCCTCGCAGTAGCGCATCAGGAAGTTCTTGTTATGGGCATTGTGGTAGATGTCACGCAGCTTGCGGTAGTCGCTCGCACTCTTGGCATAGCGGGCGACGAGGGTGCCGAAGTCGATGTCATGAACCTCACCGAGCATGCACACGTCCCAGCCACGCACGTCACGCATACTGGAGTCAATGAAGAAGGTGTTAAGCAGCACGTTGCTGGTCCAGCAGTCGAGTTTGGTGTTGTCGCGGTTCCAGCCGTACCACTTGCGGTGCACCACCGCTCCGCTGGCAAGAAACTCCTCCATGCCGCGGGCATGAAGCTCGTGGATGCTGTTGAGCTGGCCGTTGTATTGCAGCAGGGTGGTGAAGGTCTCGCCATACACCTGCTCGTCACGGTCTCTCGCTACGCAGGTGGGCTCTTTGTTCTGGTCGCGATACACGCCCAGCACGTTGCGCACCAGGCGCCGCATCAGGTTGTTCTTCAACGGCACGTTGCCCTGCTTCTTGATGTACTCCTCCTCGGTCATGGTCTCGCCCTCCACGGTCACATAGTCGCCCCACTGGTCGCCTTTGAGGTAACGCCACATGCGCTCACGCTCTTTGCGAAACCGCCCCATGCCGTCCCAGCATCGCTGGGCCTCAAGCAGCACGTCAAAGGCGCGACGACCCTCAAACTGCTTGCTCCATGCCACAGTGTCCATCTCCTGCCGCTCGTCACCTCTGGTGACCCTGCGCTTGCTGTATATCCTGTTCGTCTTTATCATTGTCTTTTGTCTTAATATGAAGTGTCGTGTCAAGTAGTGCGCCGCTCTGCGGCGTTCTAGGGGCATCTAGTCCAGTATTGCAAGCCGGCGGCTTGCAAAAAAAAGTGGGCGCAGCCCATTGTGCATTATGAATTGTGCATTATGCATTTAAAAAGTGGGCGTTAGCCTAATTATGCATTGTGCATTATGCATTGTGCATTGTCAAAATGGGCTCTGAAACTTCCTCACCCTCCCTGTCCTGGCATTAAGCCTGCTCTTTATCTCGTCCTCAACGTCCTGTGCTTTCGCCGCCCAGTTAGCAGCGCTCTGGGGGTTGGAGACGTTGGCGATGCTCATCCAGTCGGCTAGCACCAGGTACACAAGCAGATTATGGATAAGCTGCTCCAGGTATTGCACGGTGGTGATGGAGAAGTCGTCAGGCACAAGCATCGCTATGGTGTAGGTGGATGTCTCGGCAAGCACGTCATTCAGCGTCTCGCCGCCTTCCACATCGGTCTTGGTGTATGGGTACAGGTGCTCACGGCACCTTGCCAAAGCAAGGTCGAGCAGCCTCGTCACGCGGTCGATGTTGCCGTCCTCGCCAATGTCCTGAACCTGGTGCTTAGAGTGCTGTGCCTCGTCTGCCAGCACGTCACCCTCCACAAAGGCTAAATTCTTAATGTCATACAGCAGCTGCTCCCGCAAGAAAGTCAGCGTCACCGTCTTTGTCCTATTCTTAATCATGTCTGTAGTCTATTGTTAAGTTCTACGAGACGTCAGTCTCGTAAATAAAACTAACTCGGCCTCACAGGGCGTGTCCTGCTATACAGCAAGTCCACAGCGGATAGCAGGTAAGCACTCGCCTCGGTGGCATAAACATCCGTCTCTCCCTTATTGGTAAGACGGTACCACTTGCTAAGTACGGTGGCAATCACAAAACTCGTCAAGTTACCCAGAACAGCGTCATTCAGGGCACTAGGGTAGGCATCGGCGACTCTTAACGTCACAGCATAGTCGCTCTCCATATCCACACCATGATGTATCTCCTGTGCGGCAACTGTCTTTACATGCTCTTTGAGATGATGTGTCATCAGGCTGCAAGCCTCTACCCAATACCGCTCCAGCATCTCACGGTCTTCGTCGGTGGTGGATATGCGGTCATAGGCTGTTGGATCGTCACCCATCATCTTCGCACCGGTATAGCTCGTCGCTTTAGCCACCTCATGCCACACCACGCTCTTGTCTATCGTCAATGTAACCTCTTGCATAGTATCTGTATATATAATGATGCAGTTCTCTTAATCAGTCCGCAGCTCGCAAGGTATCACCTTGAGAGTCTCACTATCTTCCACCCGATAAAGCACAGCAGTACAAAGCCGCACCACATCAGCACCTCTTGCCACCACATCAGCGGCTTCTCAATCTCCTCAATCTTCGTTATCGTCTTCTCCACAGGCACAGGATAAGGCACCGAGTCAATGATGTGTACCGTGTCGCCTCTCAGCACCTTGGTGCTCCCTTGCAGGTAGTGCCACTTCTCGATGAGAACCGTGTCACCCTGCACATAATGATACACCGAGTCGCGCTGTATCAACGTGTCGCGCACATGGTCTATCTTAACACTCTCCACCGTGTGCTCCTGAGTCACCACCACAGGCACCTCTACGCGCTCCACCTGTGTCTCTCT
>ERZ842401.3990-NODE-3990-length-17666-cov-10.869116_pt1 | contig 17666 bp, 17 predicted proteins | sample MGYA00521270_ERZ842401 | MGnify/ENA primary metagenome ERZ842401 (study PRJEB31892, sample SAMEA3878208) | bioreactor metagenome | biome: Moose rumen | place: Sweden | collected 2011-10 | study: EMG produced TPA metagenomics assembly of the PRJEB12797 data set...
AGCTCAAACAGGAAGTATATTTGAGCCTCGTCAAGCAGTGTGAACAGGATAAAGTACAGGAAGCCATGGAAAGCATGGATATACAGATTATTGACCCAGCAAATTTGCCGGATGAAAATATGCCAGTTGCACCAAGAAAGAAACTGATTACCGGGATTGGTTTTGTGATAGGTATTATTGTATCTGTATTGTACAATTTATACTTTTATAAGCGAGAGCAAGTATGATGGAAAAAATAAAAATTTTATATGTCATTTCTTCTTTAAAGCCATGTGGACCAGATAATGTCATGTATGAAATAATAAAAAATATTGATCATAATAAGTTTGCAATTAGTGTGTTGGCTTTATCAAATGCTGAAAATAAGAAAATACAATATGGTCTAACCCAAATGGGGGTAGATTGTTATTTATTAGGTGTTAGTAGAAAAATGTTCCTTTTTAAAGGATGGAAAAAAGCAAAAGAAATAATAAAAAAAATAAAACCGGATATAGTACATGCACATTGTATACGTTCGGCTATATTGATAGGTTTTTTAAAAAATACTGATTTGCTAAAATTTGTTACAATTCACAATTATCCACATCTTGATTATGTATATGGTTATGGGAAAATTATTGGAAAAATTGCTGGTGTAATGATGATAAAGGCTATACAGAAATTTGATTTTATAATTGCATGCTCGTCATCAATATCTACAGAGTTAAAAAATAAATTTTCGGTTAGTACATTATATATACGAAATGGTGTTAGAGAGAATAAATATATCGGCGATAAAATAAAATTGCGAAATAAATTACATATACCAACTGGAAAGAAAGTAATTCTTTCGGTTGGTTCGATAACTAACCTAAAGAATTCAGCATTTTTAGTGAATTCTTTAGGGAGAATAAAAGACAATATATATATTATTTTTTTAGGAGATGGTCCTGCAAGAAAATTTTGTGAGAAAAATAAAACTGACAATATGCATTTTTTAGGGCATAAAACTAACGTGGATGAATATTTGGCGGCGGCTGACATATATGTTTCAGCTTCTAAAACAGAAGGACTGCCTTTATCTGTTTTAGAAGCTTTAAATAGTGGCACGCCTGTTCTGTTATCAGATATAGATCCGCATAAGGAAATACTTAGTGTAAGTGATAAAATGATAGGATATACATTTAAACAAAATGATATAAATGATTTTTTACAAAAACTCACTACAATGTTATTAGATGAGAATATAAATTTGATGTCTATGAATGCTGTGAAAGTAGGTCGAGGTATATTCAGTTCAAAAAATATGGGTGAAAACTACGAAAAACTATATTTACAGGCAATGAGAGGATAATGTATGTTATTTTGGATAGCGTTGCTAATGTCAGTTATATCTGTGTGGATATATACGGAGTGTATAAGTAAAAGTTATAGATATACGTCAATAACCATGTTGATATTATTATGCACAATATCTGCATTACGTTATCATTTAGGAAATGATTATGATACGTATGTGATGGATTATTATTTATATGAGAATTTTGAACTAGATGTTCTGTTAAATTATGTACGAAGAGAACCTACGGAAACTTTAATTATATATGTATTAAATTCATTAAACTTTGATTACCAAAGTTTATTTATAGTCTATAGTATAGTAACATTTTTACTTGTATGGTTAATTTTAAAAAATGTGTTAAAGAGTTATCAATTAGTGCTTATAGCAGTAATTGTTTTTGCCGTGGATTACAATATGATGTGGTATTCATATAGTATCATACGTCAGTTTGTTGCAGCATTGCTATGTTTGTATTCTGTGAAATATATAGAAGCTAATCACTTTATGAAGTTTACGTTAACAGTAATTTTTGCAAGCATTTGGCATTATTCGGCAATAGTATTTTTACTAGTATATTTAATACCTAGAAAAAAGATTGGCGTTAAGTTGTATAGCCTAATGATTGCTGTAGGTATGGTTGGATTTTATACAAATATAACTACAGCAATCCTAAATGTTTTTTTGGAGCAATTACCATTAGTTGGTGATTATGCTTGGTATTTAACGGATTGGTTAGAAGATGAATCTGTGAATTTATCATTATATTTTTATTATCATTTGATTTTAGGTTTTATTTTTTTGTATTTTCTTGGGGATGACAAACCTATATATGTAAATATTTTCTGTCTTTTTAATGTAGTATATTTACTTTGCCGATTTTGTACACCGCTGTTAAGAATGTCGATTTATTTAGGCATAGTTATATTGGTTTTATTACCACTTATGTATTCAAAGTTAGGACGATATAAAACTATTGTTTTCGTATTTATGATATTTATACCAATGTCATTATCGTGTTTAAAAGCAATTGCAGTTGAAGATGGGCGTATAGGCAATGATTTATCTATTGGTAACATAGAATATAAAACAAATTTAAATCATATATTTAAAGGGTAAATGGTATATAGTATGAATATTTTATTTGTTAGTGACGCATACAATATTGGTGGTGGTGAAAGAAATTTATTAGAAGTAGCCATAAGTATAAGAAAAAAAGGAAATAATATATTAATATGCATTCCTTCAAATGGTGATTTTAAATTAGCTCTCGAGGCTAATGGTTTAGATGTTATATGCTATAATGAGAAGCTGTTTTGTCATAAAAATAAGTTTAAGTTGATTATGCAGAGCTATAAGGCAGCGGTTTATTTAAAAAGTGTTTTTGAGACAAAAAATTATATTCCAAATGTCGTTCATTCGAATAATGGAATGACAGTTCTTTTAGCATATTTTCTGAAAAGGCTTTATCATATTCCATCGTTTTGGACATGTCATGGACCATGGGAAACAGTTCGGGGGATTAAATCTTGGGGTATATCGCACATGATGGATGGTACATTTACTATAACGCCAGAAATATATATAGCCAACACTGCGAAAAATAAAATATTGATTCCTTTAGGCATAAAAATGGATGTAGATACAAACAATGAAAGAAAAAATAGAGAAAAGAAAAGTAAAAGAAAAATATTATGTGCAGCTCGTTTTTCTAAGATAAAAGGGCAGGATATATTAGTTCGTGCGTTTGAAAAATTATATAAAAATGATAAAAATGTAGAATTGCATTTTTTTGGCGAAACATTGAATCAAAGCCGAGAAGATTGTTTATTTTTTAGTGAAATTAGGAAATATGTTCAATCTGAAAATTTATGTGATGTTATATTTTTTCACAAATTTGACCCTAATATAAGATCACGGATGCTGGATTACGATATTGTGTGTATACCATCAAGATACGAATCGTTTTCTATAGTAGCACTTGAGGCAATGCAACTTGGATTAAAGGTTGTTGCTCCTAATATTGGAGGTCCATCATATATTATCGAAAATATGAAAAGTGGTTTACTTTTTAATCCTGAAAGTGTAGAAGATTTAGCTGATAAATTATGTTCACTAATAGCTGGTGATGTAATATTAAGTACGAAAGAAATAAAGTCTCGTGCTCAAATGTTTGATGTTGATGAACAAGCGAGAAGGATGTTAAATGAATACAAAAAAAATTCTAGTGATTTCAGCATATCAACCTAATGCGAAAAATGAAGGTGGCGGACCTACGGGGCTGTTATGGGAAATAATAGATTATCTTACAAATGAATTGAAAATTAAAGTAGACACTGAGGTGTACCCAATGTCAACTTCAAAATTAATAAGAGTAATAAATCGAAATGGATTTTACTTGGGACGTCATAAACGTATTACGCAGTCCTATTCTAATATAATTGTATACCCAGAACAAATGCTGTTTTTTTTACAAAAAGAGGATTGGAAAAGAACTATTGTTTTGGGACCGGATTCACCGTCGCTTCGTGATGCAAGAGTTTATCGTACTAAAAAAAGCTGCGTTGGTAGATTAATAAAACTGCTTATGATAAAGATAGCTCGTTATAATGAATATATCGCTCTTAAAAATGTATTTAAATATATTGTTGTTGGAAGTACTGATAAAAAATACATGCATGCTAACAAATATTTACTTTGCAACAATAAGCTGAAAGAAAAGATTCTTTTTTTGAGACATCCAATGTTAAGTAATGTTATAAATATGAATATCCCTTCAAAAATAAAACATAAACGATTTGTATTTTCAATAACACCTCAACAGGAAAATCAATCTTTCATAAATGCTCTTATTAATGAGTTGAAAGTACTTGAAATTATTCAAGAAAATAACATGGAAATTATTCTTGTTGGAAAGAGCTCGGAATGGATGAAGAGGTTGTTCGGAAAATTAAAAAAATGCAAGGTTAATTATTATTCGTGGATCGATAATTATGAGGATTTGTGTTTGTTCGGAGTAGATGTACATTGTTTGCCCATATTATCTGGCTCTGGAACGAAAAATCGTACCTTGACTGCACTGGGAAGCTATTTGCTAGTAATTTCGACACCAATTGGAATTGAAAATATACCAAGACGAGGTGAGCAAGGAGTTTTTGTTACTTCATCTCCTATAGAGTTTGCCCAAATAATGGTAAATTTGAATGATAATAAAATTGAAATTAATAATGATAGGTTAATAGACTCTAGAAAAAAATTGATAAGAAGAATATTTGACGAATATGAAGGGAAAATGAAAAAAATTTTTAGGGATGATGCAAATTGAATTACAAACTTTCAATAATTGTTGCAACATATAACAGTGGTCGGACTTTAGAAGAAACAATTATCAGTATTATTGGTCAAACATACAAAAATATAGAACTGATTATTATTGACGGATGTTCAAGTGATAACACTGTTGATATAATCAGAAAATATGATAGTAAAGTAAATTATTGGATAAGTGAGCAAGATGATGGACTATATTATGCGCTTAATAAAGGAATTGATAGAGCTACTGGAGATTATATTGAAATAATAGGATCTGACGATTTTTTTATAAATAATCAAATTATCAGCAAGGTTATGGCTGAAATTGACGATAATGTGGATATATTAAGTACGGGGTGTTATGTTGTAGATGAAAAATATAATATCCAAAAATATTATGGAAACGCTCATGCTGTAAATAAAAAAAACTTTACTGGATGGATGATTCCTCATGCAGGAATGTTTGTAAAAACTGAAATTTATAGAAAATATAAATTTAATACAAAATATAAAATCGCTGCCGATTATGATTTTTTTCTCAAATGTTACAATGAGAAAAGAATATTTTTTAAATTTTGTAACTATCCTACATATTACTTTTCTCTTAATGGTATTAGTTCAAATCTTGCAGAAATAGAAAAGGAAAATAAGTTAATTAGAAGTGAATATAAACTAAACAGTGAAAAGGAACGCTCATATATTGCAATAAGTATAGGCTTATTAAATAAGTCAATAAAAAAAATACTTGATGTTTTAGGCATGGGGAGATTGTGGAGAAGAAAAATTTCTGGGTGGGATTTACATAATTGTAATAACTATTTTTGTCGATGGTGTAGAACAAAAAAAGGGTTTTACATTTGAAGTAATACGATAGAAAATTAGGTGATATCTTGGTGATCATAATACCTGTATATAATCCTGATAATAAATTCGGTAAGCTTTTATCAATGCTTGAAAAAACAAAAATTAAGACATTGCATTTACTTCTAATTGATTCAGGAAAACAAAAAGAATATCAAAATGATATTCCATCTGGTGGGAGTGTAGAGATAAAAGAAATAAGTACAGAAGAATTTAATCATGGCGGAACACGAAAATGGGGAATGTCTTTATTTCCGAAATCTGATATTTATGTTTTTTTGACCCAGGATGCAATACCTACTAATGAATATTCAATAAAAAATCTAATCACTGCTTTCGAAGATGATAAGATTGGTGCAGTATACGGTCGGCAACTACCACATAAAGACGCAACTCTATTCGCAACAACAGCTAGAGAAATAAATTACGCCAGCGAATCCCATGTGTATACAATCGAGGATAAGGAAGTACATGGTATGAAAACCTGCTTTATGTCCAATTCTTTTGCCGCTTATCGGCGCACAGCTATGGAAGATGTAGGTGGATTTCCTACGAATACGATTCTTTCCGAAGATATGTACGTTGCTGCAAAAATGCTGATGAAGGGATGGAAAATCGGCTATGCGGCAGATGCCTGTGTATATCATTCGCATAATTACACTATTATACAGGAATTTAAACGGTATTTTGATATAGGTGTTTTCCATTCGCGTGAAAGATGGATAAGAGATACCTTTGGTGCGGCAGAAGGTGAAGGAAAAAAATATGCCATGTATGAGACGAAAAAGATCTTACAGACTTCACCTTGCCTGTTGATAACAATGTTATTTAGGGACGTTGCAAAATTTTGTGGCTATAGGTTAGGTTTAATGGAAAGATTACTACCGAGAAGATTAAAGAGAATTATTAGTATGAATGCTAGGTTTTGGGATTATGGTGATAATCAGTAATTTATAAGTTTTTTTACGGGATGATTTTATGTATAGTCATATGAAAAAGGGCGTGTGTTGTTTATGGATTATGAAATTGATTTTATCGGTGTCAGCAAAGATAAATCTTCAACTAATGCAGATGCAATTTGTTTTCGATGGGCAACAGGTAATGGATATAAAATCGCTGTTTATGATGTAGGATTAAAAGCACATGGAGAAGCTTTAGTTAATCATCTTAATAAATATTATTTTGATGATGTTGAAAACAGGCTTGATCGGTATGAAAAGAAAATTGATTATCTGTTTATATCCCACCCACATCAGGATCATGTGATGGGAATAGATTCTGTCATAGAAAATTTCGATGTAGGCACTATATACATGAATAGACCTTGGCTATATAAGGAAGAATTGGAAACTTTGTATTCAAATGATGGTCGAGCGACACCTAATAGTATAGGAAATGAATTATATATTGATTTTGCCTTAATAAAGCATATCGAAGAATTGGCAGATGATTATGGAATAAAAATACATGAAGCATTTCAAGGATTAAGTGTTGAAAATAGATTGCATGTTTTATCACCTAGTAAAGCTTTTTATCTACATAAAATAGCGGCATCTACTAAAACGGATAGATTAGATGGTGAAATGGCATTGACTGAATCAGTAGTTGCGGCTGCAAGATCTAACGAAGTAGTAGAAAACTGGAATAAGGAAACCATACGTGAAGGTGAAAGTACTGATGCGGAAAATGAAACAAGCATTGTATTGCTTGGTGATATGGACGAGGAGCGTTTCTTGCTAACTGGTGATGCTGGTAACGAAGCATTACGCGAGAGTATTGACTATGAATACTATTTGTCAGATATTGTATATCTTTATGAAGTGCCACATCATGGAGGGCGACATAACGTAAGTCCTTCATTACTCAATGATTTATTAGGTCCAATTTTAGCCGAAGGACGTACGACGAAGCGTATTGCGGTTGCTTCCGTTGCGGAGGGCTCAGATCATCCTAAAAAAATGGTAGTTAATGCCTTTACGCGTAGAGGTGTTAAAGTTTATACAACGGCAGGTAGCACTTTTTGGCATCATTATGGTGATATGCCGGAACGCAAGGAATTTATAACTGCAGAGCAGTTGCCGTTCTATAAATACGTAGAATCTTGGGATGATTAGAGGTTGGTTATTTATGGATAAAATATTTGAAGCGCTGAATCATTATGATATTGTTACTTGCCTTATACCGGGAATGGTGTTTTGTCAGCTGACTGATTGGATTTACGGGACTAGACTAATTGAGGGAAATTCGATTACACTAATGATTATAAGTTACGTTTTAGGAATTGTAGTTGGTAGAATAGGTTCTGTAATTATTGAACCAATATGTGAAGATACTAAGATAATAGTAAAGGCAGATTATGAACGGTGGAGGAAAGCAGCAAGTCAGTGTGAAGAAGTAAAAACATTGACGACTAAAAGTACTGTATACAGGTCTTGGATAGCTTTAATGCTTATACAGATTATACTTTTATTTATATTTCCACTGAGTGCTTTTGCTGCTGATATTGGCAGATGTAATTTATTTTTTGGTCAATTTATTGTTTTTGTATTACTGATATTATCATATAGAAAGCAAATAGACTATGTACGCAAACGAGTAGATGGCGTAATGAGTGATATTACAGATTGATAGAAAGTTTCTTGTACTGCGTTTGTATTAGAAAGGTTGTGTTCATCATGTCCTATGTAATCTAAGCCGATAAGATTTTTATCAAGAATATTTTTACCTAGTGGTTTCCCATTCTTTGATTTTGTATATAATAGCTACCAAGGCTATAGTAAGCTGTTCGATAATTAAATATTCGATTAGACAGTCGGCTATAGTATCCGTAATGATCTTACTTTGATGAAAAATGGGTTGCTCTTTGATTATTGGATAGCGGCAGTTTTGCGATACTATCAACGCTTTGGCATGGATAATCTTAAAGAATTTTTACTAAAGCTGGATGCAAAGGTTTCTGTGGATTCAAGATAGGTGCCTGACAATGTTGCAAAAATCTTATGATTAAATTCAAGCAGTAAAAAAGCCTGCCGCATATGTCGGCAGGCCGTTGAGGAAAAGCTTCAGCGGATTTGTTTGGCAAGTTCTGATATACGTTCGGGGCTGAGATTGGTGTAGGTAACGATTTTTTCTATTGGTTCATTGAACCGCAGCATTTTCATAGCTGTATCCGTAGCCATTTCATTACGTCCAACAGTAAGGCCTTCGGCGCGTCCGGCTGCTAGGCCTTCGGCACGGCCTTCCTCCTGCAATGTTTGCATTATTTTACACATGGTATTAACCCCCTCTTTTTTATGCTTGAAAAAGTCGGCGCGTTCGGCCAACTCTGGATAGTGCATTCTTGCTGGAACATGGCAGAAGAAATCCTGCATGAGCAGACCAAGTGCATCGGTTCCTCTATAGGCACCATTTACATACATGGTGTGAGCTGCATCATCAAAAGGTTGGTTTAACTCTCTGACAATGTGATCAATATGATACATGGGGAACTCTCTGCCGAAGATATCATTTTCGGTGATAAAGATAACCCAAACTTCGGGGAAGTCCTTGTATTTAGTGCCTTTGTTGATTTCTCGTGAATCTATAAGGCTGTGGTTGAAGCGGACTCGTTTGGGATTGGCGCCTTCGTCAGCACGCTGAATCTCTACGTTGTAGATTTTGCCTGTACTGTCTACGGCGATAACATCAAATCTTGCACTGCGTCCATAAAGATTATGAGCAGAACGCTGGGTGATAACTTCTTTGACTATGATATCATCGCGAGCGAAGAAGATGCGGAGCAACAACTGCATACACGCAGTGCTGCCGTCAAAGCAGATATCGAAAAAGGTGTCATCAATAAGGCGAAATTGTTCAATGAGTTCCAAATACTTCTTTGGTGGGTCACATTCGAGAAGCCCCATGACATGTCATCCTTTCCTATATTATAACATGCGTTAATGAATGAAAAAATAACCTTCAGAAAAACATTTGTTTTTCTAGGTTATCATAACATAAATTTATAAAATAGTCCACATACAGTGGAAAAAGGAGCATTTGTTTTATGAAAAAAGCATTAATTACTGGTATCACCGGTCAGGACGGTTCTTATCTTACGGAATTGCTCCTCTCCAAAGGTTATGAGGTGCATGGAATTGTACGCCGCCATAGTACGCCGTGCACGGAGCGGATTGATGATTTATTGGCTGATGAGGAGAATAAAGACCGTTTGTTCCTGCATTATGGTGATTTGACGGATTCGTCCAATTTTCACTGTTTGATTATGGAAATCAAGCCGGATGAGGTTTACAATCTGGCGGCGCAATCACATGTGGCGGTTTCTTTTGAAGTGCCGGAGTATACGGCGGATGCCACGGGCGTTGGTACGGTGAAATTGTTGGAGGCGATTCGTCAGTCTGGTTTGCCGATTAAGTTCTATCAGGCGTCTACGTCTGAACTGTTTGGCGGTATCCCCGAAACTGCTCCGCAGAGCGAGAAAACGCCGTTTTATCCAAAATCTCCCTACGGTGCGGCGAAGTTGTATAGTTTCTGGATTACCAAGAATTACCGCGAGTCCTACGATATGTTCGCCTGCAATGGGATTCTCTTTAACCACGAATCACCGCGCCGTGGTGAAACCTTCGTAACGCGTAAAATTACGCTGGCTGTGGGCAGAATCATGGCAGGCAAGCAGGAAAAACTCAGCCTGGGTAATCTCGAGGCAAAGCGTGACTGGGGCTTTGCCGGAGATTATGTGGAAGGCATGTGGCGCATGCTCCAGCAGGATAAGGCCGATGACTATGTGCTGGCCACGAATGAAACGCATACCGTCCGTGAATTCGTGGAATTGGCATTTAAGGAAGTAGGCGTAGATATTGAGTGGAAGGGAATCGGTGTAGACGAAAAAGGATATTGCAAAAAGACCGGTAAACTGCTCGTGGACGTAGACCCGCAGTATTTCCGTCCCGCAGAGGTAGAACTGCTTTGGGGTGACAGTACCAAAGCGGAAAAAGAATTGGGCTGGCAGCGGAATGTGTCATTCCCGGAATTGGTGAAGATGATGGTTAAGGCGGATTGTGAGAAGGCAAAATAAGTGGCTGATATTAAGGAATCATCTAATAGAAGCAAAAATGTCAAGAAGAATGTATATTTTTCCGTACTATTAAAAGTTGTTGGAGTAGGCTTGTCTTTTTTTACCCTGCCTTTGACTTTACACTATTTGACAGCAGTGGAATATGGGGTATGGATTACATTGTTCTCCATCATGAATTGGATAAATATGCTGGATATTGGCATTGCTTTGGGAATGCGCAATAAGCTTGCTGAGGCAGTAGCGCTAAAGAATAAAGAAGCGGCCAAAATATATATGTCAACGGGAGTGTTTTCTATATTATGCATAGCTATAGTGTTACTTATAGTAATGGTTATATCAATTAATGCTGTTGATATGCAAAGTGTATTTAATACGAAAGATATAAGCTGTAACGAACTACATATGGCTGTATTATTAACAGGTGTTTTTGTAACAATATCTTTCGTTTTAAGTCTTATTAATCAAGTATATTATGCTTTTCAGAAAGCCGCATTCACAGGATTAATTAGTGTTGTTAATGGCGCGTTATTATTGGTTATAATATATGCTTTGACGATTAGAGAAAATCATTCGCTAGTTTATTTTGTTTGCGGTTTTGGTACAGCTATGATAGTTTCAAAGGTCGTTTTTATCGTTATCTTTTTTAAAAAACATATGGATATTATACCCTCTTGGCGATTTTTGAAGATTAGTAGGTTAAAGGAAATAAGCAATATGGGTATAAAATTTTTTGTTATCCAAATTTGCTGTATAATTGGTTTTGGATTTAGTAATATTTTAATTACACAGTTGTTGGGGCCGGAGTATGTTAGGACATATGATGTAGTGTTCAAAATTTTTAATATTTCTGTGATGATACAGAACTTAGTTTTGGCTCCGTTATGGTCAGCCTATACGGATGCGTTTGCTAAAGGTGATTATCAGTGGATTAAGCGTGTATTTTGGAAAACGTGTCGCATGTCAACTGTTATTGTTGCCGGTATGGTGATTGTAGCTTTTTGGGTTGATGAATTGCTATATTTATGGCTTTCTATGGCTTTTTCATATAGTGAATGGTTGATAATAGGTATGGTGTTATATCATACATTATCACTATTTGGCGGGAATTGCTGTATGATTCTGAATGGTATTGGGCGTTTGAATGTGCAGATGTATGCGTGGTTGATAGCAGCATTATTGATAGTACCACTTTCATATATTTTTACGCAAAATATTGCAATGAATATAGAGGGGATAATCTGGGCATTGAATGGTTCAATGTTGGTGATTTTAATTGCATTATCATTTGATGTTAATCGCCTGTTTATGAAGTGGAGGTGAGTTGTGTCTTGACTGATATAAGATATATGGCTAATGTGCGTATGAGTATGGGGATTGTTCTTACGGGAACAATAAAACCGAATTCGAATTTTGTGGTAATTAAGGATGTAACTGAAAGACGTCAGCAATATCTAGAGGCGTTGGAGTATTATCGTAGATTTGCACCAGTTTGGTTTGTGGAAAATTCTGAGTATGATTTGGAGAGTGATGATGATTTTTCTAAGATGGATAATGTTACCATTGTAAAGTGTCCAGTATCTAGAGAATTTTCTAAAGGTAAGGGCTATCAGGAATTTGAAATGCTAGATAAATTTTTTTCTAGAACGGATATTCCCAATACGATTATAAAAGTAACAGGACGATATATTATTGAAAAATTTTCCTCGGTGATCCAAGACGCCATGAATATGGGAGATGCTAAAGTACTGGTGAATTTACATCATCGGGGCAAATACGCTGATACTTATTTGTTGGCGTTTAAAAGAGATTATTATCGTGATAGGCTTATGGGACTTTACCAAAAGGCAAATGATGCAAAGGGAATATATATCGAACATGTGTATTATAAATATTTTACAATAAATACTCAGTCTTGTCGATTGTTTAAAAATGAAGTGGATATCTGTGCTGTGAGTGGTTCCACCGGAAATGCATACATACACAGTGCGAAGTGGAAGAAAGTGATAAAATGCCTGCTACGAAGGGGCTTAGTGGCTAGCAACAGAAAGTTTTTATTTTGGTAGAAGTCGTCAGAAAATAAAATGACGAGTCAGTTTGACTCGTCAAGTATATGTTGTTTGAGATTATACGAGGAATCATCAATAATAGATTTTCGTCTAGTTGTGATGGATGTTGAGTAAAGATATTGTTTTTGCACTTTGCTGTATTCAGTATCAAGGGAATCGTATTCGGTTTTGACTATAGGATTCTGAAGAAGCTTATTTTTAAATTCGCGATATTCATTCAGGCAATATCTCCATTAGTAATCAGCAAATAACCTTTCGATTCTAGGGTCATATTTAGCAAATTTTCGCAGTTCATCATCTGTCGGCCAGCGGTTTCCATTCATCATATAGTTGCACCAGTCATAAACGTCATAATGCATTACATATTGTGCACTATCGTAATCACGGCATTTTTCGATAAGTCCGCTATTGCGTATAAGGCGTTTTCTGTCGTCACGTGAATAACCACGTTCTTTTAGTATTAACATAAGTGTACCAAAAAATTTTTTTACTTCCATTCTAAAACCAGCAAATAGCATTTATAAATCCACCTTTCTAATATTTGATATGTGAGTCACTGCGTTGTTGGTTAAGAGAACCCATTGCCAACCATTTGCATTGGCGCGAACTCTATTTATGGCTTCCTCTAAAGTTATTTGTTTAGTTCGGTAGCGGGCATACATTCGTGATACGCCCGAGTCTGCCATAGGGCCATATATGCAATCGTACTTTTGAGGAGGTAAAATACCAAAGCGGTTTTTGATGACAAATTCAGCCCATTCATGAGAAGGTGAATCAAATCCTTTGATGGATAGGTTGGATTCATCAATTTCCATACTTATAACACAGGGTGAGATTGTTCCTCTGGCCCATTCGATAGCTTGTGAGAGTTTTGGTGTTGCATAAAACCCTCGACCAAAGTCTAGAAAGGGACGACCAATGCTTGTGGAAATGCCTTCGGTGATTATTTTTTCAGCACTGAATACATCCGTACCATGATAAAGTTTCATAAATTTATCAGTCCTTGTCCAGATATTTTTTGGTTTCGGTATCAATTTTACCCATTATAAGCTCCTTTCCTTTAGTATAGCACAAATGGAGAGTTTGAAAAATAAATTTATTCTGTCGTTATTATAGCATTTTCTAATCAAAATGTATATGAAATGATAACAAGGAGGACGAAAGTCTTGCATATCGTATTACTTTCCGGCGGCTCCGGCAAACGCCTGTGGCCGCTGTCCAATGATATTCGGTCGAAGCAGTTTATTCCATTGTTTCCGCAGGTGGATGGGGAATATATATCTATGGCACAGCGGGTATTTCGCCAGATTCGCAAGGTGGACAGGGCGGCGGATATTACGGTGGCTACGTCAAAGTCGCAGGTGTCTACATTAAAGAATCAGTTAGGAGATAATGTAGATATTTCCGTGGAACCCTGTCGCCGGGATACGTTTCCGGCGATTGTATTGGTAAGCGCCTATCTGCATGATGTAAAGGGCGTGGGGCTGGATGAAGCGGTGGCGGTCTGTCCGGTTGACCCCTATGTGTCTACAGATTATTACAAGGCTGTTGAGCATTTGACGGAACTTGCGGCACAGGGGAAAGCCGACTTGATGCTTATGGGGATTGAGCCGACCTATCCGAGTGAAAAATACGGATATATAATGCCAACGTCCAAAGATGAAATCAGCAAGGTGGCGTCTTTTAAGGAGAAACCAACGGAAAAGAAAGCGGCTGAGTATATCGAAAAAGGCGCGCTTTGGAACAGTGGTGTCTTTGCCTATCGTCTGGGTTATGTACTGGAAAAAGCGCATGAACTTCTCGATTTCAAGGGCTATGAAGATTTATACGAGCATTACGGCAATCTGACCAAAATCAGCTTTGACTATGCCGTGGTGGAGAAGGAACAGAGTATTGGCGTTCTGCGTTATGCCGGGGAGTGGAAAGACTTGGGGACGTGGAATACGCTGACGGAAATCATGCATACGCCGTCCATTGGTGATGTGTCTATGGATGATACCTGTGTGGATACTCATGTAGTTAATGAAATGGATGTGCCCATTCTTGTGATGGGGGCAAAGAACCTTGTGGTGGCTGCCAGCCCGGAAGGAATTTTGGTAGCGGATAAGGAGGCTTCCAGCCATATCAAGCCCTATGTGGAAAATCTGACTCAGCAGGTGATGTTTGCCGAAAAATCATGGGGCAGTTTCCAGATTATTGATGTTGAGGATGAAAGCCTGACCATCAAGGTGACACTCAATGAAGGTCATGGCATGAACTACCATAGCCATGCATACCGGCAGGAAATTTGGAATATTGTCAGCGGGCAAGGCAAGATTTTGCTGGACGATAGGGAACAGGTGGTCAAGGCAGGCGATATTATCGAACTGCCTGTAGGCTGCAAGCATAAGATAATGGCAGATACCCGCATGACGATTATCGAGGTGCAGATGGGCAAGGCAATTTCCAAAGCGGATAAACTAAAGTGGACAGAAGAATAGGAGTAAAAAGTTAAATGAAAATACTGGTAACCGGTGCTAATGGCTTGGTTGGGCATAGTATTGTGGAAAATAAAGCAATGCAGCAGCATGAGCTTTTGACACCAAGTCATAGCGAACTGGATTTATTGGACTACAATGCCGTAGTCCAATACCTAAGAAAGGCACAGCCGGACTGCATTATCCATGCAGCAGGGAAAGTTGGTGGTATCGCAGCGAATTGTAAAGCACCAATGGAATTTTTACTGACCAATATGGATATGGGGCGCAATATCATTTATGGTGCATTTGAGACGGGGGTAAAGGAATTTATCAATTTAGGCAGTTCGTGCATGTATCCTCGAAATAGCGAAAAGCCCTTAACAGAGGATATGGTGCTCAAAGGAGAGCTTGAGCCGACCAATGAAGGGTATGCTTTGGCGAAGGTCATGTGCGCCAGATTATGTGATTATATTTCACGGCAACATCCAGAGTTTCAGTATAAGACACTGATTCCCTGTAACCTATATGGTCGTTGGGACAAGTTCCGTACCGAAAATGCACATATGATTCCCGCGGTAATTCATAAGTTGTATATGGCAAAGCAAAACGGCTTGGAAACTGTGGAAATATGGGGGACAGGCAAGGCACGCAGGGAGTTCATGTACAGCGGAGATTTAGCGGATTGCATTGCATATAGCATTGATAATTTTGAAAAACTGCCCATATATTTAAATGTTGGTCTTGGGCATGATTATACCGTGGATGAATACTATGAGGCTATAGCAAAAGTTGTAGGATATACGGGGCAGTTTACACATAACACGGATAAACCGGAAGGCATGAAGCGCAAGCTGACTGATGTTACAAATCTTAATGCTTTTGGCTGGCAGTCGAAGATTAGTCTGATAGAAGGTCTGCAAAAGACTTTTGCATTTTATTTACAAACAGAGCGATAAAAGGAGAGCTGCAAAATGGAGAAGATTGGTGTAGGTTATGCCTACGTAAGCGACATTGAGAAGAAGTATGTCAATGAAGCTTTGAATGAAAGTAGATTGTCGCAGGGGAAAATGGTGCATAAGTTTGAAAAGCAGTTTGCGGCTATGCACGACCAAAAATATGGTATTGCCTGCAACAGCGGAACATCGGCTTTGCATGTCGGCATAGAAGTGATGAAGGAAATGTATGGGTGTCCACGGGGGGGGGACGCTGAGGTCTTAGTTCCGGCGATAACATTTATCGCTACATCAAATGCGGTTATGCATGCCGGTCTGAAACCGGTGTTTGTGGATGTGGATCCGGTAACTTATAATATGGATCCGGCGAAAATCGAGGAAAAAATCACGGAAAATACCGTGGGGATTATTCCTGTGCACACCTTTGGACAGCCCTGTGATATGGATCCGATTATGGATATAGCCCGAAAGCATAAGCTGTGGGTGATGGAGGACTGCGCCGAGGCTCATTTTGCAACCTATAAAGGCAGGAAAATCGGCAGCTTCGGTGATATTGCCGCCTTTAGTACCTATGTGGCGCATACCATTACGACAGGTGTGGGCGGTGTAATCACGACCAATAATCAGCAGATGGCAGAGATTTCCCGTTCTCTTATTGCCCATGGACGTGCCTGCACTTGTGAGGTGTGTCTGGCTTCTGACCCGCGAAAAGTATGTCCTTTGCGCATGAAAACGCAGATGGATAAGCGCTTTATGATGGTGCGAATGGGGTACAGCTATCGCATTGGTGAGCTGGAGGGCGCTATTGGCCTTGGTCAGTTGGAAAACAAGGACATCATCATGGGCAATCGCAAGAAAAATGCAGCCTACCTGACGGATAAGCTGCAGGATACACAGGATGTATTGCAGCTGCCCAGTGCGCCTGACTATGTGGAACATTCTTACATGATGTATCCCATTGTGGTGAAAAAAGAAGCAGATTTCACCCGTGAAGCTCTGACCCATTTCCTCGAAGCACACAATATCGAAACCAGACCCATGCTGCCGCTTTTAAATCAGCCGATTTATCAGGAGATATTTGGCGATATCGAAAAAGATTATCCGGTAGCAGAGTGGATTGACCATAATGGTTTTTATGTTGGTTGTCATCACGGTATGACAACCAAGGAACTTGACGTTATTATTGAAACCATTCACGAGTTTTTGCATAAATAAAAACTTTCTCCTGCCGGATAGTGTATTCAGAAGTTGTCGGCTATGAAGGTAAAATTGCTTGGGATAAAAGCAAACCCAATGGCACCCCGCGCAAACTTCTCGACGTTTCCAAAGCGGCAAAGCTTGGCTGGACGTATAAGATGGAACTGAAAGATGGCATTAAACTTGCCTATGAAGATTTCTTAACTCAAACTTCGCACATCTGAAACAAGCCTTCTATCAGGCGTAGCATAGGGGCTTGACTGCTAAAAAGGCAACCTCATGCACATCGGTTCAGGCAGTTGTGCCATAAATCAGGCAGATTTTCCAAAAAGGAATCCAGCATGGCATTTAGTTGTTTTTCAAGGAAAAGCCACTTTTCCGTTATCATGGATACAAGCTTTTTCAACACCATAATCAGCGCATCCATGT